>Ga0182748_1000124_pt1 | contig 93274 bp, 86 predicted proteins | sample eDN3rd37CKraftOP_FD_128877 | JGI IMG/M metagenome (GOLD analysis project Ga0182748, IMG submission 128877) | Enriched Organic Plus compost microbial communities from Emeryville, California, USA - eDNA 3rd pass 37_C Kraft OP (version 2) (version 2) ... | reverse complement strand
GGTCGAGCCAGCCCAGACCTCAGATGCTGGAGAAGTCCAGCCCGATATCCGCCGCCGGCGCGGACTGGGTGAGGCGGCCGACGCTGATATAATCCACGCCCGTCTCGGCTATGGCGCGGATCGTGTCGAGCCGGACGCCGCCCGATGCCTCGGTGGGGACTCGCTTGCCGACCAGCGTCACAGCTCCGCGCAATATTTCGGGCGTCATGTTGTCGAGCAGCAGATGCGTGGCACCGGCCGCGATGGCGGGTTCGATCTGATCGATCCGATCCACCTCGACGATGATCCGTTCGATGCCGGCCTCCTTGGCCGCCTCGACCGCCGCACTGACAGAGCCGGCCACGGCGATGTGATTGTCCTTGATCATCGCTGCGTCCCACAGCCCCATGCGATGATTCTGCGCGCCGCCCATGCGCGTCGCATATTTCTCCAGCACGCGCAGGCCCGGCATGGTCTTGCGTGTGTCGAGCAGCGTCGCGCCCGTGCCGGCGATCCTGTCCACATAGGCGCGCGTCATGGTGGCGATGCCAGAGAGATGCTGCACCGTATTGAGCGCCGAGCGCTCCGCCGTCAGCATTGCCCGCGCCTTGCCGCGCAGCCGCATGAGGTCCGTGCCGGCCGCGACCTGATCGCCCTCGCCGACCAGCAGCTCGATCTCCACATCGGGATCGAGCGCCCGGAAGAAGGCCGCCGCGATGGGCAACCCCGCCACTGTCACCGGATCGCGGCTGTCCATCACGCCGCTGAACAGCGCATCGGCGGGAATCACGCTCTCGGACGTCACGTCCCGGCCCGTCGGCCCCAGATCCTCGGCCAGGGTGGTTGCGACGAAGGCATCGAGATCGAAGCCTTCCAGCGCGAAGGGCCGCCGGCCGGCCGCCGCCCCTGCTGTCACGCCCGGGATCATTTGCCCACGCCCATCAGCTCGCGCTTGAGGAAGGCATGCAGCATCGCCGCGCGCACCGCATCCTCGGCATGATCCGCGCCCACCGAGTGCCCGCCCTCGATATATTCGTGATAATAGACGGTGTTGCCATCGCTTTTGAGCTTGGCCGCCATCTTGCGGGCATGGCCCGGATGCACCCGGTCGTCCTTGGTCGAAAGGTAGAAGAAGGTCGGCGGATAATGCACGCCCTGCCGGACATTCTGGTAAGGCGAATAGAGCTTCATGAAGGCCCAGTCCGCCGGCACGTCCGGATTGCCATATTCGGCCATCCAGGAGGCGCCGGCGAGCAGGTGCGAATAGCGCTTCATGTCCTCCAGCGGCGATCCGGCGATCACCGCACCATAGAGGTCCGGCCGCTGGGTCAGCGCCGCCCCGACCAGCACGCCGCCATTGGAGCGGCCCGAAATGCCGATTTTGCCCGCCGTGCTGACGCCGGTCCTGATCAGATCCTCGGCCACGGCATGGAGATCGTCGAAGCTGTTCTGCCGCTTCTCGCGCAGCGCCGCCTCGTGCCAGGCCGGGCCATATTCGCCGCCGCCCCGGATATTGGCGAGCACATAGGCATTGCCGTCCTCGACCCAGAACAGGCCGAGCGGCCCCGCCCGATAGGGCTGGCCGGTCAGATAGCCGGGCGTCTGCGCGGCGCGGAAGCCGCCATAGGCATGGATGAGCGCCGGCACCGGGCCGCTCGTCCCCTTCTTGCGCACCAGGAAATAGGGCACGCGCGTGCCGTCCTTCGAGGTCGCGAAACGCTGCTCGACAGTGAACTGGCTGGCATCGAACCGGGCCGGCAGGCGCTGCACCTGCGTCGGCGCGCCCGTGGCCGGCACCGCGAACAGGGTCGGCGGGTCCAGCATCGTCTCGACGGTCGCGAAGGCGATGTCCCGCTCATCCGCACCGGAGAGCAAGGTGATGGTGGCATTTGCGGGCATCGGCACGGCGCGGCTGGACCAGCGGCCGGAAATCTCGTCCCGCGTGAGCGCCAGCAGCTTGCCGGAGACATCGTCCAGCATCTTCACCCACAGCACATGATCGGTGGTTTCCACCTGCTCGATCGCCTGGGTCGCGCTCGGGGTGAGCACCAGCTCGGGCTGCGCCTCGCGGCCAGCCATGATGTCGGCCAGCGGATAGTCGATCAGCGACCCGGCCGGGATGTCGCCCAGCGCCCGATTGAGGAACACGACGATCCGCCCGCCGATCACGCCGCGGAAATCCGCCGTCTCGGGGATGGGCGTGCGCACCAGCCGGCCGTCCGGCAAGCGCAGCGAGGTGATGTTCGTGTAGAAATCGATGCCGCGCGTGACGAACACATAGCGCGTGTCGCCATCCAGCTGCGAGGAGGGCTGCATGGCGACGTCACCCGGCTCGCCCGCCGCCACCTCACTCGCGGCGGAGAGCGGCGTGCCGCGCTTCCAGAGCTTGAGGATGCGCGGATAGCCCGAGCTGGTCATCGATCCTCCGCCGAAATCCGTGCCGACGAGCAGCGTGTCGGCGTCCACCCAGGCGACATTGCTCTTCGCCTGGGGCACAACAAACCCACCCTCCACGAACTGCTTCGTCCCCATGTCCCACTCGCGCACCACATCGGCATCGGTGCCGCCCGGCGAGAGCGAGACGAGGCAGCGGCGATATTCAGGCGCGAGGCAGTTGGCGCCGTGCCACACCCAGCTCTTGCCTTCCGCCTTGCCAAGCGCATCGACGTCGATCAGCGTCGTCCATTCCGGGCGGCCGGCGATATAGGCGTCGAGCGGGCTCGCCCGCCACAGGCCGCGCGGATGGTTCGCATCGCGCCAGAGATTGACGACGCGGTCGCCCATCACCTCGTCCGGCGTCGCGATCTGGGCCTCATCGTCCAATATCTCGCGCGCCCGTGCCCGGTCCGCCTCGAAGCCGGGCATGGCGCGCAGGATGCGGTCTGTCTCGGCATTCCACGTCTGCACCTGATCGAGCGCACGCTGGCCCTCGATGTCCTCCAGCCAGAGCCAGGGATCGTCGCTGTCCGACTGCGTCTGGGCGTGGATGACCGAACCGGTGGCGACGAGGACTGCGGCGGCAAGGACGGAGCGCACGACTCCGGCGGGGATCATCTTCATCATGACGACGGACTAGAGACTGTCCGCGCGAAAGGGAAGCGGCGCGCCCGAGACGGCGTGCCCCGCCCCCTCCCCCGTCATTCCCGCCTGCGCGGGAATGACGGGGGAGAAGCGACTATCCCCGCGTGCCCAGATCGCCCTTGCCCACCGTTGCGCTGGCCATCTCCAGCATCCGATCGAGGCTGCGCTTGGCGGCGATGCGCAGTTCCTCGTCCAGCTCGATGCGCGGCTGCAGATCGCGCAAAGAAAAATAAAGTTTTTCCAGTGTGTTAAGAGCCATATAGGGGCAGATGTTGCAACTGCAGTTGCCGTCCGCGCCGGGTGCGCCGATGAAGGTCTTTTCCGGCACCGCAAGCTGCATCTGGTGGATGATGTGCGGCTCGGTCGCCACGATCAGCGTGTCCCCGGCCAGTTCCTTGGCATATTTGAGGATGCCGCTGGTCGAGCCGACATAATCGGCATGATCGACGATCGAGGGCGGACATTCCGGGTGCGCGGCGACCGGGGCATCGGGATATTGCGCCTTGAGCTTCAGCAGCTCGGTCTCGCTGAAACTCTCATGCACGATACACACGCCCGGCCAGAGCAGCATGTCGCGGCCGAACTTGCGCTTGAGATAGCCGCCCAGATGCTTGTCCGGGCCGAAGATGATCTTCTGCCCGGACGGGATCTGCTGGAGGATCGTCTCGGCCGACGAGCTGGTGACGATGATGTCGCTCAGCGCCTTCACCTCGGCCGAGCAGTTGATGTAGCTGAGCGCGATATGATCGGGATGCGCCTCGCGGAACGCCTTGAACTGGGCGGGCGGGCAGCTGTCCTCGAGGCTGCAGCCGGCGTCCATGTCCGGCAGCACGACGATCTTCTCGGGGCTGAGGATCTTCGCGGTCTCGGCCATGAAGCGCACGCCGCAGAAGGCGATCACGTCCGCGTCGGTCTCGGCCGCCTTGCGGGACAGCTCCAGACTGTCGCCGACGAAATCCGCCAGATCCTGGATCTGCGGCTTCTGGTAATAATGCGCCAGGATGACGGCATTGCGTTCCTTGCGCAGCCGGTCGATCTCAGCGAGCAGGTCCAGCCCTGCCAGGCTCCCGCCGATGCCACCGCGTGCGTCCATGTGCCGAATCTCCTGTCAGACTGAGCAGCAGATGGCCCCGGACCGGTCCGGGATCAAGGGACGATCAAGGATGCAGGTGCCCGCGCATATCCGTGCGCTGCGCGCCCGGCGTGCCGGCCGCGGCAGCATGGGTGATCGCATAGCCGGCAGGGCTGTAGGCGATCGCATCGGCCAGTAACTGGCTACCGATCAGGGCGCAGCGCCATGGCCAGCTCCCACCCCAAGCGAACGTCAGGCTGAATGATCGCGGTCAAGTGCAGGGTCCGCAAGCGGTGGTGCGGTTGAAGCGAGCGGGCTGGCCGCCGGCTCAATCATCCGCCGCGCGCATCAACGACCAATGCTCGCCGTCATCGCCCGGCCGCACCAGCCCCCTGCGCCGCAGGTCGATCAGATGCGCCAGCACCGATCGTCCGGCGGCGCCCTCAAGCCGCGGATCGAGGCCGACATACATGGCGGCGACCATGGCGGGGATGGTCGCCGGCCCTTCCCGCTCAAGCAGGCGAAGAATCTGGCCCTCGCGCATCTTGCGGTGCCCCAGCATCCCGCGCACGAAGCGTTGCGGCTCCCCGATCGGCTCGCCATGGGCGGGATAGTAGATGCTGTCCGCACGGCCCAGCAATCGTTCGAGCGACTGGAGATAGTCGGTCATGTCGCCATCGGGCGGCGATACCACGCTGGTCGACCAGCCCATCACATGGTCGCCGGTGAACAGTGCCTGCTCCGCCTCCAGCGCGAAGCAGAGATGGTTGGAGGTGTGGCCGGGCGTGGCCAGCGCCATCAATGTCCAGCTTTCCCCGTGCAACTGCTCGCCATCGCCCAAGATGCGATCGGGCGCATAATCCGCATCGAACGCGGCGTCGGCGCGGGGACCATCATCCTTCAGCGCCAGTGGTGCGCAGCCGATCACTGGAGCCTCGACACGCGCCGCCAGCAAGGGCGCGGCCGGGCTGTGATCGCGATGGGTGTGCGTGCACAGGATCGCGCGCACCGGCCTGCCGGCGATCGCCGCGACCAGCGTGTCGAGATGCCGCGCATCCGCCGGACCCGGATCGATCACCGCCAGGTCCGCTTCGCCCACGATATAGGTCTGCGTGCCCTGATAGGTGAAAGGCGAGGGATTGGGCGCCAGCACGCGCCGGACCAGCGGGGACAGGCGCATGACTTGGCCGGTTTCCGGCGCGAGCGGGGGAGCAGGCTGGGTCATGCCCCCCATGTGTCACCCCGCGATCCGATTGCAAGGCGCTCTTGCGGAACCTTCAGTCGTTCCGGCGGCGCAAAGCCTCGATCTGGCGGTCGAGATCGGCGAGGACGCGCGCCCGGGTGCGCTCGGACAAGGCCTGCTCGCGCCGGATCTCGGCGCGCGCCTGCTGCATGCCGCGCAGCGCCTCGGCCCGGGCATGGCGCCCGATATCCTCTCCGCAGATGGTGATGGTGATCTTGTGGCGGCTGCGCCCATCCACCTGCACCGTCTCTTCGGCGGTGTTGACGAACCCATCCTCTCCCGTGCAGCCGCGCCCCTGAACGACGTTGACGATCGGTATCTGAACCTCGATGTCGGCCGCTGTCGGCACGCGGACATCCGGCCGGACCATCGTGACGACATGGCCGTTGCTCCACACCGTGACGGGGCCAGGCGGCACCGGAGGCACGGGCGGAACCGGCGGAACGGGCGGGACGGCATCCACCATCGGCGGCGCGGGCGGAGCAGGCGGCGCCGGTGGCGCGGGCGGTGCATCAAATGCCGTCCGCGCCGCCAGATGCTCGGCGTCGGCATGCGCGGCGCGGGCTTCCCGCCGGGCGTCCGCGGCGGCGCGGGCGGCCGCCTCGGCATCGGCGGCCGCCACCGCGACCGGAGCGGCCGAGAGCGAAGGGAGCAAGTCCTGCCTGCGAGGGATCGGCAGGGCATCGCTCACCTTCGCTCCGACCTGGGCGGCCATGCCTTCGCCGGACGCCGTCAGGGCGAGCCCGGTCAGCACGACGGCACCGGCAAGGGCCAGGCCAAGGACGCGGCGCTGCTGGCTGGGGCTCGATTTGGACAACATGGTCAGTCTCCGTTTCAGGCGATCCACGGTGGTGAGATGGCAGATGGCCGAGAATTCGCGGCCGCTGGCGCATTTGACGAGCGCGCGGCCATAGGCCTGGCCCAGTCCCCGGTCGCGGATCGCATCGATGACGTCGGCATCGCAGGCCATTTCCTGATCGGCGCGGAACGCCCGATGGGCGATCCAGGCCACCGGATTGCACCAGTGCAGTGCCAGCATGCCGAGCGCGAAGGCATTGGCGACCAAATCGCCGCGCCGATGATGGGCCATTTCGTGCGCCAGCGCCATCGCATGCTCCTCGACATCGAAGCGCATGAGCGCATCGTGCGGGAAGACGATGAAGCGGCGAGTCAGCCCGAACGCCATCGGGCCGCTGACCCGCGGGCTCGCGAACAGCCGGATGTCTCGTGCGGGCGAACGGCGCGGCCGGGCGCCCTCCAGCACATGACGGCAGAAGCGCCGGTAGCTCACCAGCTGCCACACCGCGAAAGCCAGCGCGCCGGCCAGCCACAGCCCGGCGAGGAGGAACGGCCAGAGCGGCGTTGCCGACGCCGCGCCGGGCATGGCGGCCGCCGGCAAGGCATCGAGCTGCGTCATCCGCTCGCGGATGATCTGCGAGATCATGCCGGATTGCGCGACACCGGCCAGCGGCGAGGATTGCGGGATGAGCGCCGAAGCAGGCGGCATCACCATGCGCAGCGCCGGCAGCAGCCAGAGCGCATAGGCGACCTTGGCGCCGAACAGTTGCCGAACGGGCTCGCGGATCGCCAGCACCAGCCCCATGAGCCCGGTGGTGACGATGAGGGTCTCGACCAGCCAGGCGATCATGACTTGATCGCCTTCAGGAGAGCCTCGATCTCGGCGATGTCCTTGTCCGAAAGCTGCTGGGTCTCGGCGAGATGGGCGACCAGCGGCGTCACCTTGCCGCCGAACAGCCGATCGACCAGCCGGCGCGATTCGTGCGTCACATAGGCCTCGCGCTCGACCAGCGGACGGTAGAGGTAGCGCCGTCCGTCCGCCTCATGCGCGACCACCGCCTTGGCGACCAGTCGCGAGAGCAAAGTCTTGACGGTCTGCAGGCTCCAGTCGCGCTCCTGGGTGAGCGCCTCGCTGACTTCGGTGGCGGTCAATGGCGATCGCTGCCAGAGCACCTCCATCACGGCATGTTCGGCGTCGCTGATGCGCTCGGCCATGGTTTCGTCCCTCCTCGCGGACTCGACGGATTACGTCTGTAGATGTAACTACAGTTGTGGTCAATATGCGCGGAAAGCTGCACGGCAGATGAACGAAGCGACTGTCGGATTGCTTGACAGCCCGGCCCCAGCACGTCCCGCCGTTAACCAGCGAGAGGCAGGGGTTTCAAGGAAGTCTGCGGCTTGGCACACAGGTTGCGAAGATACCGGCACACCCGCTTGAAGGGGGACGTGGCCCGGTCTCCTCGCCCCGTCCCCCATTCAGCCGGAGATGTTCCCCGACATTTTGACCAATGCAGCAGAGGCACCAGGGCCGGCGCCCGGAGGGGGCGGGATGTCCCCGAAACAGGCCGGTACGGCCAATCAGTGCGCGGCGATGACACCCTGTTCGGCAAGCAGCTCATGCAGCTCGCCCGCCTCATACATTTCCATCATGATGTCCGAGCCACCGACGAACTCGCCCTTCACATAGAGCTGGGGAATGGTCGGCCAGTCCGAGAAGCTCTTGATCCCCTGGCGGATCTCCTGATCCTGCAGCACGTCGACGCTCTCGAAAGGCGCGCCGAGGCGCTCGAGGATCGCCACGGCCCGGCTCGAGAAGCCGCATTGCGGAAAGAGCGGCGTGCCTTTCATGAACAGCACGACGTCATGGCTGTTGACGATGTCGTTGATCCGCGAATGAACAGCTTCGGTCATGCTTCTGGTCTCCGGGGCAGCGCCGTCGCGGTCCCTCCGCCGCGCTTCTGGTCGAGTCAGGTGGGGACGGCGGTGGTCAGTTGCAAGGCATGGAGCTCGCCGCCCATCCGCCCGCCGAGCGCGGCATAGACCGCGCGCTGCCGGGCAATGCGGCTCATGCCCCGAAAGCTCTCGGACGTCACCGTCGCCGCATAATGATCCCCGTCGCCGGCCAGGTCGGTGATCTCGACGACGGCATCCGGGATGGACGCCACGATCAGCGCCTCGATCTCGCTGGCTGGCATGGGCATGGCGCGGGCTCAGCCTTGCTGCATGAACTGACGGCGCGCCTCGGCCATCTTGTCGCTCAGGGCCTGGCGGATGCGCTGCTCGTCCATGTCGACACCGGCCGAGATGAGATCGCCGAGCAGCTTGCGCACCACATCCTCATCGCCCGCTTCCTCGAAATCGGCCTGGACGACGGCCTTGGCATAGGCGTCCGTCTCCTCGCGAGTGAGGCCCATCAGCTCCGCCGCCCATTCGCCGACCAGCCGGTTGCGCCGCGCGGTGACGCGGAAGACCAGCTCCTGATCCTTGGCGAACTGGGTCTCGAAGGCCTTTTCGCGATCATCGAATGAACTCATGGCATGATCTTTCACTTGAGAAGGGTCGAATCCGCCCGATCATTAGGGAGAGCGGCCTGGGAAGGCAACGCGCTGATCGGCCGTTGCGATCCGGCGCGCGCCGGCGGCTCCAGCGCGAAAGACGGTCGGAGCGTCAGGCCGCCTGCGGCACCAGCCAGGGCCGCCGCTCGCTGTCGGCGGCTTCAAACGCATCGATCGCGCGCCTGCTCTCCAGAGTGAGACCGATCTCGTCCAGCCCGCCGAGGAGGCAGGCCTTGCGGAATGGATCGATCTCGAAGGTGAAGCGGTCCTGGAACGGCGTGGTGACGGTCTGATGCTCCAGATCGATGCTGATCGGATCGGTCTCCGCCACCTCCAGCAGCCGGTCGATCGCGGCCTGCGGCAGCACCACGGTGAGGATGCCGTTCTTGAAGGCATTGCCGGAAAAGATGTCCGAGAAGCTCGGCGCGATCACAGCCTTCACGCCCATGTCGAGCAGCGCCCAGGCGGCATGCTCGCGGCTCGACCCGCAACCGAAATTGTCGCCCGCGATGATGATCGGCGCGCCGGCATAGCGCGGATCGTCGAACACATTGCCGGGTTCCTTGCGCAGCACCTCGAACGCGCCGCGCCCCAGCCCCTGCCGGCTGATCGTCTTGAGCCATTCGGCGGGAATGATGATGTCCGTGTCGACATTCTTCATGCCGAACGGATAGGCCTTGCCTTCGACCTGCTTGACCGGGTCCATGCTGCGTTTCCGCCTTGTTCGTCCTTGCGTTGCCATGCCGTGACGGATGACCGGGGACACGTCAAGTCAGTCGCGAACGCCCTTCTCGACCCTTCGCTCGAAACGAACGGGGCGTGATCGGGCGGCTGGAACAGGATCGCAAGCACCGGCAAAGCGCGCGCTTCGATCCGCCTCCCAGACCAGTCAACCTCCGCGAACCGAGCGGAGGTTCAATGGCGCCTGCTTATGTCCTGCTTGTCCTGGGCATTGCCGAGGCTGACCGCCATTGCGGCGCTGCCGATCGCGCCCAGGACGAGGATCCAGAATATCTTTTTCATTGCGCCCCTTAGCCTTGTTCGTTCCCCATTAGGTCGCGAACATCGGCAAGTCGACCCTTAATTGCCGCGGCAGCGGCCATGACGGGCGAAACGAGATGGGTGCGCGCGCCCGGTCCCTGGCGGCCCATGAAGTTGCGGTTGCTGGTCGAGGCACAGCGCTCGCCGCTCGGCACGCGGTCCGGATTCATGCCCAGGCACATGGAGCAGCCCGGCTCGCGCCACTCGAAACCGGCCTCGATGAAGATGCGGTCCAGCCCCTCGGCCTCGGCCTGACGCTTGACCAGGCCCGAGCCCGGCACGACCAGCGCCTGCCGGATGCGGTCCGCCACGCGCCGGCCGCGCAGAACGGCGGCGGCGGCGCGCAGATCCTCGATGCGGCTGTTGGTGCAGCTGCCGATGAAGACATGCTCGACCGGCACATCCTCCATCCGCTGTCCGGCGCGCAGGCCCATATAATCGAGCGACCTGGCGGCCGCCGCGCGCTTCGAGGCATCCTCGAAACTGTCGGGATCGGGCACCGCGCCGGTGATCGGCACGACATCCTCGGGGCTCGTGCCCCAGGTGACGTTGGGCGCGATGTCGGTCGCGTCGAGGCGCAGATGCTTGTCGAAGACCGCCCCTTCGTCCGTGACCAGCGTGCGCCACCATTCGACCGCGCGATCCCAGTCCGCGCCGCGCGGCGCCATGGGTCGGCCCTTGAGATAGGCGAAGGTCTTCTCGTCCGGCGCGAACAGGCCCGAGCGCGCCCCGCCCTCGATCGCCATGTTGGCGACCGTCAGACGGCCCTCGATGCTCATGTCGCGGAAGGTCGAGCCGCGATATTCGATGACATGGCCGGTGCCGCCCGCCGTGCCGGTGCGTCCGATGATGGCGAGCACCACATCCTTGGGCGTCACGCCATAGCCCAGCGTGCCTTCCACCTCGACGGCGAAGGTCCGGGAGCGCTTGAGCTGCAGCGTCTGCGTCGCCAGCACATGCTCCACCTCGCTGGTGCCGATGCCGAAGGCGAGCGCGCCCAGCGCGCCATGGGCAGCGGTGTGGCTGTCGCCGCAGACCAGGGTCGTGCCCGGCAGGGTGAAGCCCTGCTCCGGTCCCACGACATGCACGATGCCCTGCTCGGGCGCCACGGCATCGAAATATCTGATGCCGAATTCCGGCGCGTTGCGCTCCAGCGCGGCAAGCTGCTGCGCGCTCTGCGGGTCGGCGATCGGCAGACGGTGGCCCTGCGCGTCCACGCGCGGCGTGGTCGGCACATTATGGTCCGGCACGGCGAGAGTGAGATCGGGCCGGCGCACCTTGCGGCCGGCGAGCCGCAGTCCCTCGAAGGCCTGCGGGCTCGTCACCTCGTGCACGAGGTGGCGGTCGATATAGATGAGGCTGGTGCCGTCGTCGCGCGTCTCCACGACATGCGCGTCCCAGATCTTCTCGTAGAGTGTGCGGGGCTTGGTCATGACGGGCCGCTCCTAGCGCTGCGTTCTCATGCGCGAAAGCCCTATATTGGGCACCCCTCGCCGGCATCAATGCTGCGCGCGGCGCAGCGGATTTGTGCGACGCTACTCTCAGCCCGCCACCGCCACCTCGTGCGCATCCGGCCAGGCCTCGCGCCGGCGCATCCGCCAGTTGAGGAACACGGCCGGCAAGCGCAGCAGCATCAGCTCGCGGTGGATGCGCAGATCGACCAGCCGCTCCCACCAGCGCGGCTGGCGGCGGCCGTTGCGCGCCAGCCAGTCGCGATAGGGCATCCAGTGACTCGGCTCGTCGCGCTCGATCACCCGGAAGATCTGGCGGAGCATCCCGTCGCGTCGCACGATGCCCGAGCGCAGCAGGGTCTCGACCTGCTTCATGCCGCGCTGCTCGGTGAGCATGATGACGCGGCACAGCTTCTCGAACAGCGCCTCGCTGGCCACGATGGCGCCGGTGTCGAGCGCTTCGATCGGCCGGCCGAACATGATCTCGATGAAATGGTCGATATGGCCGCAGGTCCGGTCGACAGCGAGCGGCATGCGGCCCTGATGCTCGAAATAGCGCTTGAACATGAGATAATGTTTGCGCTCGTCGGCGCGGTGCTTCTCGACCGCCGTGATGAACACAGCATCGCCCGGGCAATGCGCGCGCACAGCCTCCAGCACGCGGTCGAGGCTCGTATAACCGCGATGCTCGTTATAGATGTAGATCGACGCCAGCACGTCGACATAGCGACGGGAATAGGCCGCGTACATGCCGCCTTATAGGCGCCCCGATTGTGTCCGGACAATGGCGGCGACCATCATCCGGACCCCCGTCCTCAGCTCTCCGCTCTGCCGGCGTCGCCGATGCTCGCATCGACCAGCCCGGTCCGCATCATCCACCAGAACAGCAGGATGCCGGGCAGCGCCAGCACCGTCGTGAGCAGGTAGAAGTTCACATAGCCCATCGCCTCGATCAGCGCGCCCGCCGTCGTGCCGGTGATGAACCGTCCGACGATCGCCGCGCCCGCCGAGAGCAGCGCGAACTGGGTGGCGGTGAAGCGCAGGTCGCAGAGCGCCGAGAGATAGGCCACCACCGTCACGCCGCCGATGCCGCTCGCGAAATTCTCGAAGCCGATGGTGAAGGCCAGCATCGGCATGGAATGGCCGGCCGCCGCCAGCCCTGCGAAGCTGAGGTTGGAGATGCCCATCAGGACGAGGCTGACGAGCACCGAGCGCTTCATCCCCAGCCGGGCGTAGAGGATGCCGCCGACGAAGATGCCGGCCAGCAGCGCGAAGAAGCCGACCCACACGTCGCCGGCGAGGATCTCCGGCTTGGTGAAGCCCAGCGTCACCAGCAGATCGCGGATCATCAGGTTCGCGATGGTGTCGCCGATCTTGTGGACCAGCACGAAAATAAAAACGAGCCAAGCACCCTTGCGCTGAAAGAAATCTACAAGAGGACCGGCAATATTATTTCGATCCAGCACATCTGGCGCCTCGCCATATTGATTATTACTTTGCTGCCCCGGAATCGCGGCTATTCCAATCAAGAACAGCGCCGTAACTATCGAGGCTGTAACTTGAAGCGCTGGATTGCCAAAAATGAAGAGCACTACGGGAATGAATAAGAAGTAGGCGATCCGTCCGCTCCATCCAAAATCCTGGCTACGACGCTCCGTCAAATCGAACACTGGATAAGCATATCCGAGCAGAACAACAGTAGAGAGAATGGTAACACCCAGCCAACGATCCATCACTGATGCAACAGTGAATGCGATTGGAAAGGACACAAGAAACAGAAAGAAGGATCGGCGATTCATACGAGTTGGCCAAGTCCGCTGCTTTCTCTCCTGCGGTTCCCCGCCGAACAGCGAGGCGATCGGTCCGGCGAAGGCGAGCGGCGCGCAGGCGATGTAGCCGAGCGTCCAGTTCGAGACGCTGGCGACGGCCAGCGCGATGGTCGCGGCGAAGAAGGCGCCGAGCCGCCAGCCATATTGCGACATGCCCGAGCCGATACCGAGCTGCTCGGGCTTGAGCAGCTCGATGCGGTAGGCGTCGATCACGATGTCGAAGGTCGCGCCGGCGAAGCCCAGCACCAGCGCACCGATGACGACGCTGCGTATGTCGCTCGCCGGATCGGCGAGGCCCAGCACGATCACCGCCAGCGCCACGGCGATGCCGCATAGCCACAGCCATGACCGCCGCTGCCCCAGCGCCTTGCCGATCACCGGCAGGTGCAGCCGGTCGATGATCGGTGCCCACGCCCATTTGAAGCTGTAGATGAGCAGGGCGAGCGCGAAGGCGGAGATTGAGCTCTTGGTGATCCCGGCGTCCGACAGGCGATTGGTCAGCGTGGCCGCCAGCAGGGCGAAAGGGAAGCCGGAAGAGATGCCGAGGAACAGCGCCACCAGCGGTTGCCGCTGCAGATAGGGCCTGATCGCGTCGCCCCATCCGCGCGTCGCTGCCTGTTCCGCCATGCCCGTTCCCTTCGTCGTTGAGCATGCCAGCCTAGCCGCTTGCTCACGGCGAGCGGAAGAGGCTTTCTTGTGATCGGGCCGAACGGCTTCCGATCAATGCGGGAATGAGGAAGAAGGAGGCCGTTCAGCCGACCGCGAACAGCATCATGCCCTGCGGCAGGCGGCCAGGCGCCTTGCCGCCGAGCAGCCGCTCGCAAGCCGCGATGGCGTCGACCAGATCATCGCGCGAATCGAAGGGCTTGGCGAGGCAGCCCAGCACGACGCTCATCTCGCCCGCCTCATGCGGGATGCTGGCCGAGGCGAACAGCACGGGGATGCCGAGCGGCTGGACATGGCGCGCGAGATCGACGCCGGTGCGGCGCCCGCGCAGGGAGGTGTCGGTAATGATGAGATCGACCGCGCCGCCCTCCTCCAGCACCGCTTCCGCATCGGCGACGCGATCGACCGTGGCGACGACATCATAGCCCGCCTGCTTGAGCACATATTCATTGTCGAAGGCCGTCAGCGGCTCGTCCTCGACCACGAGGATGCGGCGGATGAGCCGAACTTCCCTGGAAAAAAACATTGCCGGCCGATCCCACATGCGCCACTAGCCGGAGCGATCCTCCCGAATGGATCGTCGGCATCCTCGATCCGCTACGCCGAGCGCAGTCGATTCGCCAGTGCCGCCGCGACACAGCTCCGCCGAAAAGGGACCGATCCCGTGCCCACCGACAAAGGACCCCGCGCCCCTCGCCGATCCGGCCGTGCCGGCGCACGCACGCCGGGCGGCGACAGGCGCGGCCGGCCCGCCGGACAGGGTCGGCCGAGGCCCGCGCCGGCCGGACGCGCCGAGGGCACGCCGGAGGGCGAGCGCATCGCCAAGCTGCTCGCCCGCGCCGGCATCGCCAGCCGCCGCGACATCGAGCGGATGATCGGCGAGGGCCGCATCGCCCTTGACGGCGAGACGCTCATCACGCCCGCGACGATCCTCAAATCGCTGCGCGGCGTGACGGTGGACGGCCAGCCGGTCAGGGAGCCGGCGCCCGCGCGCCTGTTCCTGTTCCACAAGCCGGCCGGGCTGCTCACCACGGCCAAGGACCCCGCCGGCCGCCCGACCATCTACGACAGGCTGCCGAAGGACCTGCCCCGGCTGATGCCGGTCGGCCGGCTCGACCTCAACACCGAGGGCCTGCTGCTGCTCACCACCGACGGCGAGCTCAAGCGCCAGCTTGAGCTGCCCGCGACCGGCGTCGAGCGCACCTATCGCGCCCGCGCCTTCGGCGAGGTGAGTCAAGCGCAACTGGAGGAACTGATCGAAGGCGTGGAGATAGAAGGGATGCGCTATGGCCGCATCGACGCCAATCTGGAGCGCCGCACCGGGCGCAACCAGTGGATCGAGCTGACGCTGACCGAAGGCAAGAATCGCGAGGTGCGCCGGGTGCTGGAGCATCTGGGCCTCAAGGTGAGCCGCCTGATCCGCACCCGTTACGGCCCGTTCACGCTGGACGATTCGCAGCCCGGCGACATCATGGAAGTGCGCCGGGTCGATCTCGTTCGGTTCCGCAAGACGCTCGACAAGGGGGCGCGATGAGGATCATCGCCGGAGAATGGCGCGGGCGGCCACTCCTCGCGCCGGCGGGAGAGGCCACGCGCCCCACCGCCGACCGCACCCGCGAGACGCTGTTCTCGATGCTGACGAGCCGGCTCGGCGCGTTCGAGGGGCTTGCCGTCGGCGATTTCTTCGCGGGCTCGGGGGCGCTCGGCCTCGAGGCGCTCTCGCGTGGCGCGGCGTCCTGCCTGTTCGTCGAGCGCGACCGCGCGGCGGTGGACATGATCCGCGCCAATGCGGCCAAGCTCGGCCTCGCCCGACCGGACATCCGCCAGAGCGACGTGCTGGCCCTCGGCCCCGCGCCCGCGCCGCTCGACCTCCTCCTGATGGACCCGCCCTATCGCACGGGCGCGGGCGCCGTGGCACTGGACAAGCTCGCCCGGCTCGGCTGGACCGGGCCCGCCAGCTGGATCAGCATCGAGACCGAGCGGGGCGAGACGGTCGCGGTCAAGGGTTTCGAGGTCGCGGCCGAGCGCGTGGTGGGGAAAGGCAAGCTCTGGCTGTTGCGTCCGGAGAGCTGACCTGGCAGCAAAGCACCGTTCGCCCTGAGCGAAGTCGAAGGGCTTGGCTGAGCCGCAGGCGAAGCCACTTCGCTCCGCTCAGTAGTGCCCTTCGACTTCGCTCAGGACGAACGGGGACGAAATGTCCGCAATTAGGCAATAAGATCGCAAGCCGAATTCAAACCGACACCTACCACCCCCGGGCTTGACGCTGTCTCTGCACCCCCGCGCAGAATGAAGGGCGCTCCTTCCCACCGGAAGAAGCGCCCGAACGCCGGTCGGCTCCGGTGCGATCAGCCTCTCGGCTTCTCGCCCGGATTGACGCAGGCGTCCTTCACTGTGCGCGAGCAGGGCGGATATTCCGTCGGCGGCTGTGGCGCCGCCTGCACTACCGGCTGCTGCGGCCCCATATTGACCCGGCCCTGGGGCGCCGCATTGTAGGCCGAGGGCGGCGGCGGAGGTGGCGTCATGCTGTCCGCGGGTGACGGGGCCATGGTGGGATCGGGCGTCGTGCTGCCGGGAGGCGCCTGCGGATCGGTCGAGGGGGCCGCGGTCGGCGGCGGGGGCGGAGTCGCCGGATCGGCCGGCTGGGTCTCCTGGGCCTGGGCGGAAAATGCGAGGACCGAAGCGCCAAGCATCGTCATGACGACCGGGAAACGCATATTGCTCTCCTTATTCCAATGACGTCGTTTGCCCGAATCAACACGGACCATGCCGGGCGGTTCCCCGTCCCGGCGTGCGCACCGGCCGGGAGTGCCGAAGCTGCGCCGAGTTGCGCGCCGGCCGGGCGAGGCTCTTGCGCGGACTCGCTGCGTTCCCTAGTTGTTCCCATGTGACCGTCCCCGCCCCCTCGCCTTCCGATCCGCCCTATCTCCAGGGCCTCAACGACCCGCAGCGCGAGGCGGTGCTGACGACCGAGGGTCCGGTGCTGGTGCTGGCCGGCGCGGGCACGGGCAAGACCGCGGCGCTCACTGCCCGGCTCGCCCATCTGGTCGCCACGCGGCGCGCCTATCCCTCCGAGATCCTCTGCGTCACCTTCACCAACAAGGCGGCGCGCGAGATGCGCGAGCGCGTCGGCCGGATGATCGGCCCGGCGGTGGAAGGGATGCCCTGGCTCGGCACCTTCCACAGCATCGGCGCGCGGCTGCTGCGCCGCCATGCCGAGCTGGTCGGTCTGCAGAGCAATTTCACCATCCTCGACACGGACGACCAGCTGCGCCTGATGAAACAGCTCATCCAGGCCGAGGGTATCGACGAGAAGCGTTGGTCCGCCCGCGCCTTCGCGGCTTTGGTCGACAAGTGGAAGAACAAGGGGCTCACGCCTGCCGAGATCGATGCCGGCGAGAGCGAGCTATTCGCCCATGGCAAGGGCGCGGCGATGTATGCCGCCTACCAGGCGCGGCTGCTGGCGCTCAACGCCTGCGATTTCGGCGACCTGCTGCTGCATAATCTCGTGCTGCTGCGCACCGACCGCGAGGTGCTGGAACATTATCAGCAGCGCTTCCGCTACATCATGGTGGACGAGTATCAGGACACCAACACCGTCCAGTATCTCTGGCTGCGCCTCCTCGCCCAGGCGCGCCGCAACATCTGCTGCGTGGGCGACGACGATCAGTCCATCTATTCATGGCGCGGCGCGGAAGTCGCCAATATCCTGCGCTTCGAGCGGGATTTTCCCGGCGCGAAGGTGATCCGCCTTGAGCAGAATTACCGCTCCACCCCGCATATCCTCGCCGCCGCCTCGGGCGTCATCGCGCAGAATGGCGGCCGGCTCGGCAAGACGCTCTGGACGCAGGTGCCCGAGGGCGAGAAGCTGCGCGTCATCGGCGTGTGGGACGGGCCCGAGGAGGCCCGCCGCGTCGGCGAGGAGATCGAGGCGCTGGAGCGGCAAGGCATCCGCGCCGACGACATCGCCATACTGGTGCGCGCCCAGTTCCAGACCCGCGAGTTCGAGGACCGCTTCATCCAGATCGGCCTGCCCTATCGCATCGTCGGCGGCTTCCGCTTCTACGAGCGCGCCGAGATCCGCGATGCGCTCGCCTATCTGCGCCTGGTCAACCAGCCGGCCGACGACCTCGCCTTCGAGCGGATCGTCAATGTCCCCAAGCGCGGCCTGGGCGACAAGGCGGTCGAGAAGCTGCACCGCCTCGCTCGCGCGGAGGACATCCCGCTCAGCCTCGCCGCCGCGCGCATCATCGACACGGACGAACTGACCGGGCAGGCCCGCAAGTCGCTTGGCCGCTTCATCGGCGACATCGCCCGCTGGCGCGACCTCGCCACCACGATGAACCATGCCGAGCTGGCCCGGCTGATCCTCGACGAAAGCGGCTATACGGCCGTGCTGCAGGCCGAGCGGTCGACCGAGGCCAGCGGCCGGCTGGAGAATCTCCAGGAGCTGGCCCGCGCCATGGAGGAGTATGAAACGCTCGGCGCCTTCCTGGAGCATGTCAGCCTGGTCATGGACAATGACGCGGCACAGGCGGAGGCCAAAGTCACCATCATGACCATCCATGCCGCCAAGGGGCTGGAGTTCGATACGGTGTTCCTCGCCGGCTGGGAGGATGGGCTGTTCCCCTCGCAACGCGCGCTGGACGAAGGCGGCCTCGCCGCGCTGGAGGAGGAGCGCCGCCTCGCCTATGTCGCGATCACGCGCGCGCGGCGGCGCTGCTTCATCCTCCACGCCGCCAATCGCCGCGTCTATGGCCAGTGGACCAGCTCCATTCCCTCACGCTTCATCGCCGAGCTGCCGCCCGAGACGACCGACGAGGAGACGACCATGACCGGCGGCGCCAGCCTGTGGCGCGCCAACTGGTCGGAGCGCGACGATCCCTTCGCCAATGTGGCGCGCGGCACCGGGCGCGGGCCCGGCTGGCAGCGCGCGCAGGGCCAGTTCGTGCGCGAGCCGACCCGCATCGTCGAAGCGCGCCAGAGCGCGGTCAGCCTCGGCAACAAGGGGCGCGACGACATCAGCCTGGGCATGCGCGTCTTCCACCAGAAGTTCGGCTATGGATGCGTGACCGCGATCGAGGGCAACAAGCTCGAAATCGATTTCGAGCAGGCCGGCGCCAAGCGGGTTCTGGACAGCTTCGTCAGCCCAGCCGGCTGACTGCCCGAGTCGCCCGGACAGCGACTGAGCATATGCAAAAACTTCTTCATGGAAGTTCCGCGTGTTAATCCCGGAAATGGCAAATTTCCGCGGGTTTTCAGCCCTTGTTAACGTCGCTCCGCTAGCGTTCGACCCGCGACCCGAAGGGCGCTGGCACACCAGTGCTCATCATCCTGCGGCCCGGCGGAGCGTGGGTTCCTGCCGGGCCGCTTTTTCATGGGGCACCGCCGATCGCGGCGGTCGTGTCTCAGCTTGAATTCCGGGCTCGACCCATTTCTGTCCTTCTGCGTCTCACCGTTCGGGGGATATGTCGGCTCCCACTCCAAAGCTGAAATTCAAACTGCGACGCCGTCCTCCCGGGATTTCCCTTTATTTTCGGGCAAGGCGCAGCTATAGGGCCGCGCTTCCGAACCTCGAAAGGCGCGGGAATCGCGGGAGGACATGCCCTCGGGCGCGTCCGTCTGACCGCTAAGCTTGAACCGGATGCGGGGCTTTCGCGCCTGGCATCCCCTACAGAGTGAGAGACATGGCAAAGAAGATCACGGGCTATATCAAGCTCCAGGTGCCTGCTGGCGCCGCCAATCCTTCGCCGCCGATCGGCCCTGCCCTGGGTCAGCGCGGCGTCAACATCATGGAATTCTGCAAGGCGTTCAACGCAGCGACCGAGAAGATGGACAAGGGCACGCCGCTGCCGACCATCATCACCGTCTATGCCGACCGCAGCTTCTCCTTCGTCACCAAGCAGCCCCCGGCGACCTATCTCATCAAGAAGGCGATGAACCTCAAGTCCGGCTCGAAGGAGCCCGGCAAGGTCGTGGCCGGCAAGATCAAGCGCTCGCAGCTCGAGGAGATCGCGCAGGCCAAGATGGCCGATCTCAATGCGAATGATCTGACGGCGGCGACCAAGATCATCGAAGGCAGCGCCCGCGCAATGGGCCTCGAAGTGGTGGAGGGCTGAGGACATGGCAAAGCTGACGAAGAAGGCCAAGGCTCTGGCCGCCGCGACCGATCGCGAGAAGCTGCATGGCGTCGACGAGGCGATCGCGCTCATCAAGAGCCACGCCACCGCCAAGTTCGACGAGACGGTCGAGGTCGCGATGAACCTGGGCGTCGATCCGCGTCATGCCGACCAGATGGTGCGCGGCGTCGTCACCCTGCCCGCCGGCACCGGCAAGGAGGTCCGCGTGGCGGTGTTCGCGCGCGCCGACAAGGCCGAGCAGGCCAAGGCGGCGGGCGCCGAGATCGTCGGCGCCGAGGATCTGCTGGAGCATATCCAGGCCGGCAATTTCGACTTCGACCGCGTGATCGCGACCCCGGACATGATGGGCCTGGTCGGCCGCCTCGGCAAGGTGCTGGGCCCCAAGGGCCTGATGCCGAACCCGAAGCTCGGCACCGTGACCCCGAATGTTGCCGAGGCGGTCAAGGCGGCCAAGGGCGGCCAGATCGAGTTCCGCGTCGAGAAGGCCGGCATCATCCATGCCGGGCTCGGCAAGGCGAGCTTCTCGGACGCCGATCTGCGCAAGAATTTCGACGCGTTCGTGGATGCGATCGTCAAGGCCAAGCCCTCGGGCTCGAAGGGCAAATATGTCCGCAAGGTCGCCCTCTCCTCCTCGATGGGCCCGGGCGTGAAGATCGACGTGGCGGAGCTCGCCACCGTCTGATCCGGCGCCGACCGATCCCGATTTCCTGGAAGCCCTGCCGCGAAAGCCCGCGGCAGGGCTTCTTGCTTGCTTACCGCCGCGCCGAAAGATGCGGGAAATCTTGGTTGATTTCCAGATAACCGCTCTCGCGAACGACATCTTCGGGCGCAGCCGGGAAAAACCGGCGCATGGCAAGATCGCATCTCGAATTCGGCGGCCTGATGGCAGTCACGGCCGTGGTGGTCATCGCGCTGAGCAGTCCGGTCGCCGGCGAGGACCTGCGCGCGGCGCAGCCGGCCGCACATGCGGCGATCACCGCGACCGGGATCGACAGCCGGCGCGAGGCCGGTTCCGCCGGGCGCGTCATTCGTCGCCACGAGGACGGGCTCTTCTATGTCGAGGCGCAGGCCAATGGCCAGACGATCCGCTTCGTGGTCGATACCGGCGCCACGGTCGTGGTGCTCAATCGCGCGGATGCCGCCCGGCTGGGCCTGCCGTTCGAGAGCCTGCAGTCCAGCGGCAACATGCGCACCGTGGGCGGCGCATCCGCGATGCGCTGGGCCCGCATCGAACGGCTGGAGATGGCCGGCAAGCGGATCGAGCAGCTCAATGCCGCGGTCGTCGAGAACGGCCTGCCGGTTTCGCTGATGGGTCAGAATGCGCTGGCGCAGCTCGGCACCGTGACCTTGCGCGGCGATACGATGACCATCGAATAGCCGGACTACCGCCTGCGCCACGTCCAAGGAAAAGCTTGCCTTTCGCCGCGCCTGCGCATAAAGGCCACGCGCTCGCCGGGATTCGTCCCGGCACACCGTCCGAGACAGCTGGCGATGGCGCCAGGCGAAAGCCCGCCATCTTAATCTCCAGCCGAGACGGGGAAAAGAGTTCTAGCCGGATGCGGCCGCCCCTTGGGCATGTCGTCGTCCGGGTCTGCCCGGGCCGCCAGGCGCCGGGTCCAGTCAACCCTTCCCCTCGGACCAGAGACGAGCCGCGCGCGGCCCGCCACGGGTCGCGCACGGCGCATGTGCACAGGCGGCCAAGCCTTCGGACTTGGTTGCCATGAGGAGAATGGCATGGATCGCAATGAAAAGACCGAGGTCGTTTCCGCGCTTCACGCGTCCCTGAAGGAGATGGGCGTGGTCGTCGTGACCCGCAATCTGGGCATGAGCGTCGCTCAGTCCACCCAGCTCCGCCAGAAGATGCGCGAGGCGGGCGCGACCTACAAGGTGACGAAGAACCGGCTTGCCAAGATCGCCATCGTGGACACGGACTATGCGGGGCTCGACGAGCTGCTCGTGGGTCCGGTCGGCCTGGCGACGTCGACGGATCCGGTCGCGGCCGCGAAGGTCGCGATCGACTTCGCCAAGACGAACGACAAGCTGGAGATCGTCGGCGGTGCCATGGGCGCCACGCTGCTGAACGCCGAAGGCGTGAAGGCGCTGGCTTCCATGCCTTCGCTCGACGAACTGCGCGCCAAGCTGGTCGGCCTTATCCAGGCCCCGGCCGCGAAGCTCGCCACCGTCACCCAGGCGCCCGCCGCGCAGCTCGCGCGCGTGTTCAGCGCCTACGCGAACAAGGAAGCCGCCTGAGCATCGAGCCCAGGCTGCATGATTGCAATCGATTGACTGGAACCCGGAGCGGTTCCGCCAGACATGGAGTGAATAGAAATGGCTGACATCAATTCGCTGGTCGACCAGCTTTCCGCCCTGACCGTCCTCGAGGCCGCCGAGCTTTCGAAGGCGCTCGAAGAGAAGTGGGGCGTTTCCGCCGCTGCCGCCGTCGCCGTCGCTGGCGTCCCGGCCGCTGGTGGCACCGGTGGCGATGCCCCGGCCGCCGAGGAGAAGACCGAGTTCGACGTGATCCTCACCGGCGACGGTGGCAAGAAGATCAACGTCATCAAGGAAGTCCGCGCCATCACCCAGCTCGGCCTGACCGAGGCGAAGGCTCTCGTCGAGGGCGCGCCCAAGGCCGTCAAGGAAGGCGTGAGCAAGGCCGAGGCCGAGGAAATCAAGAAGAAGCTGGAAGAAGCCGGCGCCACCGTCGAGCTCAAATAAGCTTGCGGAGGAGCGGTGTTACGCCGTTCCGATCCGCTGCAAGATCCGGGAAGCGCGTCCAATGGATGCGCTTCCCTTTTTTTGTGTCGGATTTTGGCCCTCTCCAAGTGGGACGGTCTCGCGCTCCCGCGAAGACAGGAGCCAAGAGCGCATGAACAGTGCTTAGCCGCCCTGGGCTCCTGCTTTCGCAGGAGCACTTTGTTATCCGAATGGCGCGGGATTGCCGCTTCAGATGGAAGCCCTCAATCCTATGCAATAACCCGGACGCGTGCCTGAAACGACCGCGCCATCTCCGCCTTCATCGCAGCCATCGCTTCATGGAAGGTCTCGAAACGCGGCGCGTCCGAACCGTCGAGCAGCAGGACCCCGTCATCATCGCCCGTGACGCGCGCGGGCGGCTCGAACAGGTCTGCCGGCGCATTGCCGGCGGGTGTCGGCAGCGGCGTCGGTCCGTGATCGGCCCGGACCAGAGCGCTGTCATCCTCCTCGAACGGAAGCTGCGTCGGCAGGCGCGCGGCATAGGCCTCCTCCTCGGCGATCATCGCCTCGGTCAGCGCCAGTTCCATGTCATGCTTGCGGATCGGCATGGCCGGCTCGACCTGACGGGATCGCTGCCCGAGCCACCAGAAGAGCCAGATGCTTCCGATCGCGATGACACCGACGAGCAGCGCCTGCTGCCAGGATCCCTGGAGCGCGCCCGGAAGCGTGGCGATGCCAGGCGCGGTCACGCGCCCACTCCCGACGACCGGACGAACGGGCGGCGGAGCGATTGGCGCCGCGGCGAGAGCGGCGGGTTGCCGGCTGGGCGGCGCGGCTTCATGCCGGTGAGGGCCCGGTTTCCTCGCTGCCGGCGCGGATGCCCCGTCCCGCGCTGTGGTGGCCAGTCGCTCGGCATTGTCGGCATTGACTGGCAGGGATACGCGCGGCACATCATTGAGCCGCGGTTCGGACGCGACCAGCCGAACCTCCTGACCCGTGCGCACAACCGGATCGGTCGTTTCCTGCGCACGCTTCCCGTCGGCGCGCGACTGCTCCGTAGTGACGGATACCCCTTCATCATTGACCTGCCCGGACGCTGGTACGGCGGCGAATATGCACATGAGCAGCGCAGGCCGCAAAGGATGAACAACAAATTTCATATCAACTGACCCATTTTGGCACAGCGATAGCGGTTGGGCAGGCTCGATCCAGCGCCAGCGAGACAGGCCGAAGCATCCGAGCGACGATTCGCGGCGAAACGTGGTATTCACGCGTTCATCCGAAGTGCCTCAACCATGTCCCGAGGCGATACAAGGCTCGCGACTCCATGATGACGGCCGTTTCAGGCCGCTTGCACAAAGGGTTTTAAGGGATGACCGATCGACCGGTTCCAGTCGCCGAGAGCGACAATGCGGATTTGCGCGCGATGATCCGCACCGTTCCGGACTATCCGATCCCCGGCATCCAGTTCCGGGACGTCTCGACGCTGCTGCTGGACGGCGATGGCTTCCGGGCGGCGATCGACCGGCTTGCGGCGCGGATCGACCCCGACCAGATCGACCTGATCGCCGGCATCGAGGCGCGCGGCTTCATCGTCGCCGCCGGCCTCTCCTATGCGCTGCGCAAGGGCAAGCTGATGCTGCGCAAGCGGGGCAAGCTGCCCGGCGACACCGTCGGCATCGACTATGCGCTGGAATATGGCTCGGATCGGATCGAGATGCATGTCGGCGCGGTGACGCCGGGCGCGCGCGTGGTGCTGGTCGACGATCTCCTGGCGACCGGCGGGACGGCGCTGGCCGGCGCCGCACTCCTGCGCGGCCAGGGCGCGATCGTCGACAAGGCCCTGTTCATCGTTGACCTGCCGGAGCTCGGCGGCGGCGCGCGGCTGCGGGCCGAAGGCGTCACGCCGATCGCGCTCGTCGCCTTCGAAGGCCATTGAAGGCCATGCGCCTCATCATCCTGGCCGCGCTCGCGGAGGAAGCCGATGCGTTCATGCCCGACGCGGGCGACCCCATCGAACTCGCCTGGCCCGCGACGCGGCGGATCGGCGTCGGCGGCCACGACCTCCTGCTCGCGACCACCGGCATCGGCAAGGTCAATATCGCCTGCGCGGCGGCCCGCCTCCATGCGCTGCACGATGCGGACATGCTGCTGACGCTGGGAACGGCGGGCAAGCTCAGCCGCATCGCCGGCGACTGCTTCTATCTCTCGCGCGCGGTCCAGCATGACTATGGCGCGCGCCAGGCAGCGAGCTTCATCCATTATCCGCCAGGCGCCTGGCCGATGGGTCCGGCCCATGTCGAGCCCTATGACGCCAGCCCCGATCCCGGGCTCGGTCTGCCTGCCGCCTGCATCGCCAGCGGCGACGCTTTCATCGAGGACCCGGCCTATGCCGCTCATCTGGTGGCTGCGCTGGACGCCGACCTCGTCGACATGGAGACCGCTGCGGTCGCCCAATATGCCGTGGCCGTCGGCCTGCCCTGGGCCGGCATCAAGGCGACCACGGACGACGCCAATCATGAAAGCGCCGGTGACTTCCACGCCAATCTGCTGGCCGCCTCCCGCCGCGCGGCGGAGGCCATGGAGCGCCTCATCGCCTTGCTGTGACGCCTTCTCCCTGACGTGCCGTGATGACGCACTTTTGCGGCTCATTGGCTTTGATGTTGCGAAACCGGCGATTACGGTGTCATTTGTCCGCGAGTCACACCCAACCGAAGAGTAGCCCATGCGTTCTGCCAAGCTTCCGCGCCTCCACTGGTTCGCCCTGCCCCTCCTCGGCCTGACCGTCGCACTCGGCGCCTGCGCCCCCAAGGCGCCCAATACGCCACCGCCACCGCCGGTCAACTATGCGGAAGCCATTCTCTACAACGGCACGGGCCAGCGCATGGGATCGGTCTCGCTCCTGCCCGGAGGCAGCGTGATCCAGGGCAGCATCCAGCTCAACAACGGCGCCCTCGCGGCGGGCACGCACGGGATGCATGTGCATTCGGTCGGCAAATGCACGCCGCCCGACTTCGCTTCCGCCGGCCCGCACCTCAATCCGGGCAACCGGCAGCATGGCACGGAAAATCCGCAGGGCCCGCATGAAGGCGACCTGCCGTCGCTGGTCGTGAATGAGGCGGGCGGCGCGCAGATGAACTTCACGATCAACGGCAGCTTCGACGATCTGTTCGACGTCGACGGCGCGTCCTTCGTCGTGCATGCCGACCCCGACGACATGAAGACCGATCCCAGCGGCAACAGCGGCGAGCGCCTGCTGTGCGGCGTGATCTATCGCAAGCAGAGATAGGACCGGAGTCGCGCGAGCAGGATTTTCGGAAAAAGCAAGTCCAAACCCTCTTGCGCTGACCCGAAACAGGACTATATCACCTCTCCAACGGTTTCGTCCGGCTCCGCCGGGCGCGCCACCTGCCCTCGCCCGGGCAAGCTTGCCGCGTTGCGCACGGCACGCATCACATATGGGGCGAGGTCCAGGCCTCAAAAGACGCTGCAGTGCGGATCGGACAGCCCCGACCCGCACTTTTTTGCGTGGCCGAAGCCGCCGCCCAAGCGCGCGGAATCGCCCGAAACCGGCTGAATTTTCGCTGTGATGCGAAAATTTCTGGGACCAATTCAGGCAGGAAGGTCAGGTATCTCTGGCATGGCAACCAAGGCTCTCCCCCCGCACAAGGCCGGCGACAGCGCCAAGAAGCGCATCCGCAAGGTGTTCGGCAACATCCACGAAGTGGTGCAGATGCCGAACCTCATCGAGGTGCAACGCGAAAGCTACGAGCAGTTCCTCCGCTCCAATCCGGCGATCGGCTATGTGTCGGGCCTGGAGAAAACGCTGCGCAGCGTCTTCCCGATCCGCGACTTCGCCGGCACGGCCGAGCTGGACTTCGTGCATTATGAGCTGGAAGATCCCAAATACGACACCGAGGAATGCCGCCAGCGCGGCATCACCTATGCCGCGCCGATGCGCGTCACGCTGCGCCTGATCGTCTTCGAGGTCGACGCCGACACCGAGACCCGCTCCGTGCTCGATATCAAGGAGCAGGACGTCTATATGGGCGACATGCCGCTCATGACCGAGAACGGCACCTTCATCGTCAACGGCACCGAGCGCGTCATCGTGTCCCAGATGCACCGCTCGCCGGGCGTGCTGTTCGACCATGACCGCGGCAAGACCCATGCCAGCGGCAAATATCTCTTCGCCGCGCGCGTCATCCCCTATCGCGGCTCGTGGCTCGACTTCGAGTTCGATGCCAAGGACATCGTCAACGTCCGCATCGATCGCAAGCGCAAGCTGCCGGTGACCGCCCTGCTCTATGCGCTGGGCCTGAACAGCGAGGAGATCCTCGGCGAGTTCTACAACAAGGTCACTTATGTCCGCGGCGAGAATGGCTGGCAGATCCCTTATGTCGCCGAGGCCTGGCGCGGCCAGAAACCGATGTTCGACATCGTCGACGCCAAGACCGGCGAGGTGGTGTTCGCAGCCGGCCAGAAGATCAGCCCGCGCGCTGCACTGAAGGCGCAGAAGGACGGGCTGGAAGCCCTGGTCATCCCGACCGAGGAAGTGTTCGGCCGCTACAGCGCCTATGACCTCATCAATGAGTCGACCGGCGAAATCTATATCGAGGCGGGCGACGAGGTCTCGGCCGAGAATCTGGAGAAGCTCGACAAGGCCGGCATCGACCGACTGGAGCTGCTCGACATCGACCATGTGAACACGGGCCCCTGGATCCGCAACACGCTCAAGGTCGACAAGGCCGAGGACCGCGACCATGCGCTCAGCGATATCTATCGCGTCATGCGCCCCGGCGAGCCGCCGACGCGCGAGACGGCCGAGGCGCTGTTCGCCGGCCTGTTCTTCGATCCCGAGCGCTACGACCTCTCGGCCGTGGGCCGCGTGAAGCTCAACATGCGCCTGGGCCTGGACGCCGAGGACACCATCACCACGCTGCGCCGCGAGGACATCCTCGCCGTGGTCAAGGAGCTGGTGAACCTCAAGGACGGCAAGGGCGAGATCGACGATATCGACAATCTCGGCAACCGCCGCGTCCGCTCGGTGGGCGAGCTGCTGGAGAACCAGTATCGCGTCGGGCTGCTGCGCATGGAGCGCGCCGTCAAGGAGCGCATGTCGAGCGTCGACGTCTCGACCGTGATGCCGAACGACCTCATCAACGCCAAACCGGCGGTGGCCGCGGTGCGCGAGTTCTTCGGCTCCTCGCAGCTCTCGCAGTTCATGGACCAGACCAACCCGCTTTCCGAGATCACGCACAAGCGGCGCGTCTCGGCGCTCGGGCCGGGCGGCCTCACCCGCGAGCGCGCGGGCTTCGAGGTCCGTGACGTCCATCCGACCCACTATGGCCGCATCTGCCCGATCGAGACGCCGGAAGGCCCGAACATCGGCCTCATCAACTCGCTGGCGAGCTTCTCGCGCGTCAACAAATATGGCTTCATCGAGACGCCCTACCGCAAGGTGGTCGACAACAAGGTGACCGACGAGGTCGTCTATCTCTCGGCCATGGAAGAGGCCAAGCACACCATCGCGCAGGCCAATGCCGAGCTGAACGCGGACGGCAGCTTCGCCGAGGAGCTGGTCTCCGCGCGCGAGGCGGGCGAGTTCCTGATGGCGCCGCGCGACCATATCACGCTGATGGACGTCAGCCCCAAGCAGCTCGTCTCGGTCGCGGCCTCGCTCATCCCCTTCCTGGAGAATGACGACGCCAACCGCGCGCTGATGGGCTCGAACATGCAGCGTCAGGCCGTGCCGCTGGTCCGCGCCGAGGCGCCGTTCGTCGGCACCGGCATGGAAGAGACGGTGGCGCGCGATTCCGGCGCCGCCATCGCGGCGCGCCGCTCGGGCATCGTCGACCAGGTCGACGCGACCCGCATCGTCATCCGCGCCACCGAGGATGTCGAGCCCGGCAAGTCGGGCGTGGACATCTACACGCTGATGAAGTTCCAGCGCTCGAACCAGGATACCTGCATCAACCAGCGCCCGCTGGTGAAGGTGGGCGACCAGGTGAAGGCCGGCGACGTGATCGCCGACGGTCCCAGCACCGAGCTGGGCGAGCTGGCGCTGGGCCGCAACAGCCTCGTCGCCTTCATGCCCTGGAACGGCTACAATTACGAAGACTCCATCCTCATCTCCGAGCGGATCGTGAAAGACGATGTCTTCACCTCGATCCATATCGAGGAGTTCGAGGTGATGGCCCGCGACACCAAGCTCGGGCCGGAGGACATCACGCGCGACATCCCCAATGTCGGCGAGGAAGCGCTGCGCAACCTCGACGAGGCGGGCATCGTCTATATCGGCGCCGAGGTAGAGCCGGGCGACATTCTGGTCGGCAAGATCACGCCCAAGGGCGAATCGCCGATGACGCCGGAAGAGAAGCTGCTGCGCGCCATCTTCGGCGAGAAGGCCAGCGACGTGCGCGACACCTCGCTGCGCCTGCCGCCGGGCGTCGCCGGCACGATCGTCGAGGTGCGCGTGTTCAACCGCCACGGCATCGACAAGGACGAGCGCGCCATGGCGATCGAGCGCGAGGAGATCGACCGGCTCGCCAAGGACCGCGAGGACGAGCGGGCCATCCTCAACCGCGCGACCTTCAATCGCCTGCGCGAGATGCTGCTGGGCCAGGTGGCCACGGCGGCGCCCAAGGGCGTCAAGAAGGGCGTCGAGATCGACGAGGCCCTGCTTGCCGAGGTCGAGCGCCATGAATGGTGGAAGTTCGCGGTCGCGGACGATACCGTCCAGGCGCATCTGGAAGCAGTGAAGGCCCAGTATGACGAGGCCGTGAAGCTGATCGTCGACAAGTTCGAGGATCGTGTCGAGAAGCTGCAGCGCGGCGACGAACTGCCCCCGGGCGTGCTCAAGATGGTCAAGGTGTTCGTCGCAGTGAAGCGCAAGCTGCAGCCGGGCGACAAGATGGCCGGCCGTCACGGCAACAAGGGCGTCATCAGCCGCATCCTGCCGGTCGAGGACATGCCGTTCCTGGAGGATGGCACGCCGGTCGACCTGGTGCTCAATCCGCTGGGCGTGCCCTCGCGCATGAATGTGGGCCAGATCTTCGAGACCCATCTGGGCTGGGCCGCGCGCGGCCTCGGCCAGCAGGTCAAGCAGGCCCTGGAGGACTGGCGCCACGCCAACCCGAACCCGCAGCCGGGCGCCATGCCCGAGGCAGTGAAGGCACGGCTGATCGACATCTATGGCGAGGATTATGCCGCCGAGATCGAGGCCCGCTCGCCCGAGCAGGTCGTGGAACTGGCGTCGAATCTCGTGACCGGCGTGCCGATCGCGACCCCGGTGTTCGACGGCGCCAACCAGCAGGATATCATCGACATGCTGGAGAAGGCGGGCTTCGCCTCCTCCGGCCAGTCGACCCTGTATGACGGCCGCACCGGCGACGCGTTCGACCGCAAGGTGACCGTGGGCATCATCTACATGCTGAAGCTCCACCACCTGGTCGACGACAAGATCCACGCCCGTTCGATCGGCCCCTATAGCCTCGTCACCCAGCAGCCGCTGGGCGGCAAGGCGCAGTTCGGCGGCCAGCGCTTCGGCGAGATGGAGGTCTGGGCGCTCCAGGCCTATGGCGCCGCCTACACGCTGCAGGAGATGCTGACGGTGAAGTCCGACGACGTGGTCGGCCGCACCAAGGTCTATGAGGCGATCGTCAAGGGCGACGATACGTTCGAGGCCGGCATCCCCGAGAGCTTCAACGTGCTGGTCAAGGAAATGCGCTCGCTCGGCCTCAATGTGGAGCTGGCAGCGCTGGAGGACCTGACCGACGAGGATGGCGCCGGCGAACTGCCCGAGGCGGCGGAGTAACCTTCACCTCCCCTCCCGCTTGCGGGAGGGGTCGGGGGAGGGCCTGGCCCGCCCCCTCGCAATTGCCCTCCCCTAACCCCTCCCGCAGGCGGGAGGGGAACTGGAGATGAAGAGATGAACGAACTGACCAACTTCGCCAACCCGGTCGCCAAGCCGGACGTGTTCGACCAGATCCAGATCGGCATTGCCTCGCCCGAGCGCATCCGGTCCTGGTCCTTCGGCGAGATCAAGAAGCCCGAGACGATCAACTACCGCACGTTCAAGCCCGAGCGTGACGGCTTGTTCTGCGCGCGCATCTTCGGCCCGATCAAGGACTATGAGTGCCTGTGCGGCAAGTATAAGCGCATGAAATACAAGGGTATCGTGTGCGAGAAGTGCGGCGTGGAAGTGACCGTCTCGAAGGTCCGCCGCGAGCGCATGGGCCATATCGAGCTGGCCGCGCCGGTCGCGCATATCTGGTTCCTCAAGTCCCTGCCCTCGCGCATCGGCCTGTTGCTCGACATGCAGCTCAAGCAGCTGGAGCGCGTGCTCTATTTCGAGAGCTACATCGTCATCGAGCCGGGCCTCACCCCGCTGGAGAAATATCAGCTCCTCACCGAGGATGAGCTGCTCGACGCGCAGGACGAATATGGCGAGGACGCCTTCTCCGCCGGCATCGGCGCCGAGGCGGTCAAGCATATGCTCATGGACCTCGACCTGGAGGGCGAGCGCGACGCGCTGATGAAGGAGCTGGCCGAGACCAAGTCCGAACTCAAGCCCAAGAAGATCATCAAGCGCCTGAAAGTCGTCGAGAGCTTCATCGATTCCGGCAATCGCCCGGAATGGATGATCCTGGAAGTCGTGCCGGTCATCCCGCCCGAGCTGCGCCCACTGGTCCCGCTGGACGGCGGCCGCTTCGCGACCTCGGACCTCAATGATCTCTACCGCCGCGTCATCAACCGCAACAACCGCCTGAAGCGCCTGATGGAGCTGCGCGCGCCGGACATCATCGTGCGCAACGAGAAGCGCATGCTGCAGGAGGCGGTCGACGCCCTGTTCGACAATGGGCGTCGCGGCCGCGTCATCACCGGCGCCAACAAGCGTCCGCTCAAGTCGCTGTCCGACATGCTCAAGGGCAAGCAAGGCCGTTTCCGCCAGAACCTGCTCGGCAAGCGCGTCGACTATTCGGGCCGCTCGGTGATCGTGACCGGGCCCGAGCTCAAGCTGCACCAGTGCGGCCTGCCCAAGAAGATGGCGCTCGAGCTGTTCAAGCCGTTCATCTATGCCCGGCTCGACGCCAAGGGGCTGAGCATGACGCTCAAGCAGGCCAAGAAATGGGTCGAGAAGGAGCGCAAGGAGGTCTGGGACATCCTCGACGAGGTGATCCGCGAACACCCGGTGCTCTTGAACCGCGCGCCGACGCTCCACCGCCTCGGCATCCAGGCGTTCGAGCCGGTGCTGATCGAGGGCAAGGCGATCCAGCTCCACCCGCTGGTGTGCTCGGCGTTCAACGCCGACTTCGACGGCGACCAGATGGCGGTGCACGTGCCGCTCAGCCTCGAGGCGCAGCTCGAGGCGCGCGTGCTGATGATGTCGACCAACAACATCCTCTCGCCCGCCAACGGCAAGCCGATCATCGTGCCCTCGCAGGACATGGTGCTGGGCATCTATTATCTCTCCATGGAGCTGGAGGGTGAGCCCGGCGAAGGCATGATCCTCTCCGACATGCAGGAGGTCCATCAGGCCTTGTTCAACAAGGCCGTGACCCTGCACTCGAAGATCATCAGCCGCGTTCCGCAGACGGACGAGCAGGGCAATCAGTATATGAAGCGGGTGGAGACCACGCCCGGCCGCATGCTGATCGGCGAGTGCCTGCCCAAGAGCCACAAGGTGCCCTACGAGACGATCAACCGCCTCCTCACCAAGAAGGAGATCGGCGACGTCATCGATCAGGTCTATCGCCACACCGGCCAGAAGGACACGGTGCTGTTCGCCGACGCCATCATGGCGCTGGGCTTCCGCCACGCCTTCCAGGCCGGCATCAGCTTCGGCAAGGACGACATGATCATCCCGGACGCCAAGGTGCCGCTGGTCGAGGAGACCAAGGCGCTCGTGGCCGACTATGAGCAGCAGTATCAGGACGGCCTCATCACGCAGCAGGAGAAGTACAACAAGGTGATCGACGCCTGGAGCCGCTGCGGCGACCAGGTGGCGGCCGCCATGATGGACGAGATCCGCGCCATGCCGAAGGACCCGGAGACGGGACGCCTGAAGCCGATCAACTCGATCTACATGATGAGCCATTCGGGCGCGCGCGGTTCGCCGGCGCAGATGAAGCAGCTCGCCGGCATGCGCGGCCTGATGGCCAAGCCTTCGGGCGAGATCATCGAGACCCCGATCATCTCGAACTTCAAGGAAGGCCTGACGGTCCTCGAGTATTTCAACTCGACCCACGGCGCCCGCAAGGGCCTGGCCGACACGGCGCTCAAGACGGCGAACTCGGGTTACCTGACCCGCCGTCTGGTCGACGTGTCGCAGGACTGCACGATCGTCGAGATCGACTGCGGCACCGATCGCGCGCTGGAGATGAAGGCCATCGTCCAGGGCGGCAGCGTCATCGCTTCGCTCGGCGAGCGCATCCTGGGCCGCACCACGGCCGAGGACATCGTCGACAGCAAGGACGGCTCGGTGATCATCCCCGAGGGCGAGCTGCTCGACGAGGCGATGGTGGCGAAGATCGAGGCGATCGGCATCCAGTCGGTCAAGATCCGCTCGCCGCTCATCTGCGAGAGCAAGATGGGCGTCTGCGCCAAATGCTATGGCCGCGACCTCGCGCGCGGCACGCCGGTCAATATCGGCGAGGCCGTGGGCGTCATCGCGGCGCAGTCGATCGGCGAGCCGGGCACCCAGCTCACCATGCGGACCTTCCACATCGGCGGTGCCGCTCAGCTCAACGAGCAGTCCAACCTGGAGGCCGTGGCCGACGGCACGCTGGAGCTGCGCGACATGCCGACCATCACGGACAAGAACGGGCGTCGCCTGTCGCTTGCCCGTAACGGCGAGCTGGCGATCATCGACGATGAGGGCCGCGAGCGCGCGGTCCATCGCCTGCCTTACGGCGCTGCCATCCTGTTCGCGGACGGCAGCAAGGTGAAGCAGGGCGACCGCATCGCCGAGTGGGACCCCTTCACCCAGCCGGTCATCACCGAGAAGCCGGGCGTGGTGAAGTATCAGGACCTGATCGACGGCAAGACGCTCACCGAGCAGGCCGACGAGGCGACCGGCATCACGCAGCGCGTGGTGACGGAGTATCGCGCCTCCTCGCGCAGCAAGGACGATCTGCGTCCCCGCCTCACCCTGCTGGACGACGAGTCCGGCGAGGCGGCCCGCTACATGCTCTCGCCGGGTGCGATGCTCTCGGTGGAGGATGGGCAGCAGGTGCAGGCCGGTGACGTGCTGGCGCGTGTCTCCCGCGAAGCCGCCAAGACCCGCGACATCACCGGCGGTCTGCCGCGCGTCGCCGAGCTGTTCGAGGCCCGCAAGCCCAAGGACAATGCGATCATCGCCAAGGTCTCGGGCCGGGTGCAGTTCCTCAAGGACTACAAGGCCAAGCGCAAGATCGCGATCCTCCCCGAGGATGGCGGCGAGCCGGTCGAGTATCTGATCCCCAAGAGCAAGGTGATCGACGTCCAGGAAGGCGACTATGTGAAGCGCGGCGACAATCTGATCGGCGGCTCGCCCGACCCGCACGACATCCTGGAAGTGCTCGGCATCGAGCCGCTGGCGGAATATCTCGTCAGCGAGATCCAGGAAGTCTACCGGCTGCAGGGCGTGAAGATCAACGACAAGCACATCGAGACGATCGTCCGTCAGATGCTGCAGAAGGTCGAGATCACCGACGGTGGCGACACCACCCTGCTGGCCGGCGAGCAGGTCGACCGCGACGAGATGGACGAGGTGAACGCGAAGCTCGCGCCCGGCCAGAAGCCGGCCGAGGGCAAGCCCATCCTGCTCGGCATTACCAAGGCCTCGCTGCAGACCCGCAGCTTCATCTCGGCGGCCTCCTTCCAGGAGACGACCCGCGTCCTCACCGAGGCGGCCGTCCAGGGCAAGAAGGACACGCTGGTCGGCCTCAAGGAGAATGTGATCGTCGGGCGCCTGATCCCGGCGGGCACCGGCTCCTCGATGAACCGCCTGCGCATCGCCGCCAACAGCCGCGACGCGGCGCTGCGGGCGGCCATGCGGGCGGCCAACGAAGCGCATCTCGTCGCGCCGCAGACGGCGGCCGAGGAGCATGCGGCCGAGTTGCGCGAGGGTCCGGAAGCCGCGACCGGCGACGATCCGCTGGGCCGCGTCCAGGGCGAGGACTTCACGACCGAGGATCTGGGCTGAGCCCAGATCGACATATCCATCAGGGAAGGCCCGGGACTGTGTTCCGGGCCTTTTCTGTTGCGCGTGGAGGGCCGAATCACTCGTCCATGCCGCGGACAGCGCTTATCGGCCGCATGGAGCGCGGCTCAGGCTTGGACCGTTCTCTCCATTCGGCGCGGCTGGGCCACGATTGAACGAGACACTCACCCTGTTCCCACTGAATGTCGCTTCATAATCGGTCAAGATATCAATATCTTACCTGCAATCCACGATGATGGTCCCGGAATGGGCCATAATGAGCGCGTTGCCATTTCGGAGCGGATTGATTAACGGGCGTCAACCACAAAATCCGGGGAAGCCGGATAGGGGTCGCGTTCACAACGTGTACTTTATGTGGGAGATTTAATCATGAACGCGAAGTTTCTTGCTCTGGCAGCCGTCGCTGCCATGGCCGTCAGTGCGCCTGCGAGCGCCGTGACGGTCCTGACGTTCGAAGGCATTCCGGATCAGGCGCCGGTCGGCGATTTCTATGCGCCGGACTATACCTTCTCCCCCGCCACGCTGGCCCTGATCGATCAGGATGCGGGCGGCACCGGCAATTTCGCCAACGAGCCCTCGCCGAGCACGGTCATGTTTTTCCTGGACGCGAACAATGCGATCCTGGATGTGACCAATGGCTTCGACACCGGCTTTTCCTTCTACTACAGTTCGTCGACCGCCGCGACCGTGACGGTCTATGAGGGCGCCAACGGCACCGGCAACATCCTCGCCCAGCTCGACCTCGACGCGCAGGGCTTCGACAATTGCACCGGCGATCCGTTCGGTGACTTCTGCAACTGGACCGCGATCGGCGTGACCTTCGACGGCATTGCCCGGTCGATCGACTTCGGCGGCACGGCCAACCAGACCGGCTTCGACAACATCACCTTCGGTTCGGACACGCCGGGCAATCCCGGTGTCCCCGAGCCGACCACCTGGGCGATGATGATCGCAGGTCTGGCCGTTGTCGGCGCCTCGATGCGTCGCCGGCGGGTTGCTGTCAGCTTCGCCTGACTTTCGCGCCCTCCAGGGCAAACGGAACGCCCGCCATTTGATGGCGGGCGTTTCCATTTGGGTAAGGCGGTTTTTGTCGCAGCGCAAAATCACGAAGAGCTGTGGATCGCGAAGCGTCACGGCCGCTCCGCATGGCGGAATGGCAAATCTTTCCTTTCATTTACGATGATCCGGGCGTTCCATGAGGCAAAATGCCGTCCCTATGTGCGCCCGTACATGTTTGCACCCGCTCAGGCCGAATATAGTTCGGCGAAGCAGCAAAAAATCAGAGGACGCCTGATTCGCACCCGCCCTTTCACGAGGAGGTGAGTATGCGACCAGGAAGATGCGTCGGCGCATTGATCGCCATGACGCTGGCCATGGCCCCTGTGGGGGCCAATGCGACGGCACTGCTTGCGCCGGGTCTGTTCGATGGCGATCCGGTCGCCGGTTGGGCGCCATCCGTGGTGGACCAAGATTTTTCGCGAGGGCGCGTCGGCATTGCGCCGAACGAGGCAGCGTTGGAGACAATCCAGCCTCTTGCGCAGGAACAGGCCGCACCGGCTCGGTCGATTCCGCTCCAGCCGGAAGGTTTCGCGACCACGGAACGGGCGCCATTGCCTGGCGCCCCGATCATCGTCGGCACGGACACGAATGCGAAAGGGCTGATCCAGACCGATTGGTTTCGCACGGTCATGCCCGACCTGATCCGTTGGACGGCCATTTTCGCGATCGCCGCAGCGGCCGGTGCTGCGCTCCGCAAGCGCTCGTCGATCACGATCGCGTGACTTGTCCGGCAGCGGTGCGGTGACAGTCATCGCCCGCTGATCCTGCCAAGTTGGCGGTCAGCGATGCCGGTGGATTCAAATCGCCGCTTCGCAGCGCTGCGCCTCTCTTGCGCCCGGCGCATGCCCCAAATTGCAACATTTCCGCTTCTTCTTGAAGCGCCCCGGCGATCGCTCGGCTCCGCCTGTGTCCATGACACTGTATTTTCTGGATATTGTTCCGCCCTATATTGTCGGTTCCAAAGAGCAACTGGCACTGTTGCAAGATGCCGGGTTACCGAACCGCTCTTCGAAACATGGTTAAATTGTGCTAAGCATTGGACGAAGAGGATACGGGCGCAATTTCCTCTTCAATTCTGTGTGGGAGAATTTTCATGTCTATTCAAAATCTTCTTGCAAAGGCTGTCGGTGCGGCCGTCGTCATGGCCGCAGCCTCCGCGGCGTCGGCCGACGTCGTGGTCCTTAATTTCGAGAATATCGCTCCTTATCCGAACGGCAATGACGTCCAAATTCTGGACTACTATAATGGCGGTACGAGCAGCATCGGCACGTCAGGCACCGATTATGGCGTGAGCATCGGTGACAATGGCTATGTCCTCTGCCTCAATACGCCGGGCGTCATTTGTTCAAACACGTCACGCGGCGGACTGGCGCCGGGTTCGGAATATGGCGGTCTGGTCTTCTTCAGTGGTTCACAAACCTATGTGAATGTCGCTGCGGGCTTCGACACCGGCTTTTCCTTCTATTATGCCGCTCCGAATACGCCCGGCGCCGTTACCGTCTATGACGGCCTCAATGGCACCGGCAATGTGCTGGCGGTGCTCGATCTGGGTCTGACGCCCAGCACGTGCAGCGGCGACTATAACGCGGCCTACTGCCCGTTCGTGGCGGCCGGCGTCGCGTTTGACGGGATCGCCCAGTCGATCGGCTTCGGCGGCGTCGCGAACTTCATCGTGTTCGACGACATCACCTTCGGTTCGGACACGCCGGGCAATCCCGGTGTCCCCGAGCCGACCACCTGGGCGATGATGATCGGCGGTCTCGCCCTGACGGGTGCGGCGCTGCGTCGCCGCCGCAAGGACGCTGCCTTCGCCTGATCGGCGCGGATCGTCGGTGCCGACTGTCAATCCGCCGACGTCCGGGAATTTCGCCCGCTGTCCTCACGGATGGCGGGCGATTTTCATTGTTCGGCCGGTCCGCCTGCGGGCATCGACATCTGGTAGGGATCGGATCGCATGTCGCCGATGCTGCAACAGCTCATGATCCTGGTGCAACGCGCCCAGCGCCCGGCCGCCCTGGCCCTGGCCACCAACCTCCATGCCAAAGGTGAGCGCCATCCGCTGGTCCTGATGCTGGCGGCCGAGAATCTGGAAGCGGCGGGCCGCTTCGGTCGGGCCGCCAAGCTTTTGGAGGAAGCCCTGCAGGTGGCCGATGGTGAGCCGGAGCTCTGGCGTCGCTACGGCATCGTGCTGGGCAAACAGGGCCTGTTTGCCGAAGCGCGGGCCGCTCTGGCCGAGGCGTTCGACATCGCGCCCGACCAGCCGGCCGTCCGCCTGGCGCTCGCCACTGCGTGCTACCGGCTCGGCGAACTGGATGTCGCCCAGACCCATTTCGAAGCGCTTGCCCGGAGCAACCCGCAGTGGCCCGAGCCGCTCGGCGCATTGGCGGCGATCGCCGCGCAACGTGGCGACGGCCCGGCGGCCGCGGACTTCGCCCGGCAGGCGCTGGATCTCGCCCCGGAACACCTGCCGGCGCGCATCGCGCTGGCGCGGGCGGCCCTGGTTTCCGGCAATGCCGCGCAGGCCGAGGCGCTGGCCATCGCGTTGCTCGCCGGACTCGATCGCAAGGACGATCATCGCATCGCGCTGCTCGGCCTCAGGGCCGATGCACGCGACGCGCTCGGCCTGCATGACGAGGCCTTCCAGGACTATGTCACGCGCAATGCGCTGCTGTTGGCGCAATATACGCCCGTGATGGCCGCGTCGGGCGTCGAACGGCGGCTCGATCAGAGCCGTCGCCTGGGCGAATGGATCGCCCGGATGGATGCCGATGCCTGGGCAGCGTCCGCCATATCGGCAAGCAACTTGGCACGGCCTTGCGCGGGCCATCTCTTCATCGTCGGCTTTCCCCGATCCGGAACGACGCTGCTCGAAAAGGCGCTGGCAGGCCATGAGTCGATCCGAACCCTGCCCGAAATCGACTGTCTCGGCGATGTCGCCGGCTCGCTGCTCGCCAGTCAGGACGCTCTGGATCGGCTTGCGCGACTATCGGCCGAGGAGGTCGCGGCGTTGCGCGACCGCTATTTTGAAGCCCTTTCCGGAATTGTCGGTCCGCTGCAAGGCATGGTGATCGTCGACAAGCTGCCGCTGCATGCGGTCGCCCTGCCGCTGATCGCTCGCCTCTTTCCGGACGCACGCATCGTCCTCTCCTTGCGGGACCCGCGCGATGTCGTGCTGAGCGGCTTCCGCCGGCGCTTCCAGATGAATGCCGCGATGTTCGAACTGCTGACCCTGCAAGGCGCCGCCGGCTATTATGACGCCGTCATGTCGCTGGTCGAACGCTATCGCGCGCGATTGCGGCTCGATATGCACGCCGTGCGGCACGAGGATCTGGTCCGGGATTTCGAGGGCGAAGTCGGAAAGATACTCGCCCTGGCGGGACTTGGATGGGCAGAACCGATCCGCAACTTCGCCGACCGTGCCGCCGCCAATGCCCGGACGCCCAGCGACTATCAACTCAAGCGCGGTCTCAACAGCGAAGGGATCGGCAGCTGGCGGCCCTATGCCGGCCAGCTCAGGCCGGTCATTCCGATCCTCCAGCGCTGGGTCGAGCATTGGGGCTATCCGGCGGATTGATCTCACTGGTGATAGTCGGCGACAAAATGAAAGGGCTCCGATCTCCGAAGCCCTTCATACGATGCCACAAGTCCGCGCCGCCTTTCCGCTGGCGCTCAGCCCTTCTTGAGCGTGAGGCCGCCAAAGCGCTTGTTGAAGCGCGCGACCTGACCGCCCTGATCCAGCAGGCGCTGGTTGCCGCCGGTCCAGGCCGGGTGCGAGCTGGGGTCGATGTCGAGCGTCAGCGTGTCGCCTTCCTTGCCCCAGGTCGAGCGGGTCCGGAAGCTCGAACCGTCGGTCAGCTGGACGGTGATGAAATGATAGTCGGGATGCGTGTCTTTTTTCATGTGTCTGGCTCCATCATTGGCCGGTTTCCGACCGGCCGGGGAGTTTTCGGGAAGCGCGGCCCTTAGCGGGAACGGCGCGTGAAGGCAAGCTGTTTGGGGCCGGCTGGAGGGAAGCATTTCAATGCTCCCTCATGCGCTGCCCTCCCCTGACCCTCCCTGCAAGCGGGAAGGGAATGGAATGCGTTTCGTCAGAGGGTGGAACAGCGCTTCACCCGAACCGACAGTTCAGCCAATTCTCCATCAGTCCTTCGGCGGATCGGCGATCATCGCCACGCATTGCGCCTCGGCGCACAGCTTGTCCGCGACCAGTGCCCTGCCGGAGAATTTGCATACGCTCCCGCGCAGCTGGGTGAATTCGACATGCAGGTCCAGCAGGCAGCCCGGCTCGACCGGGGCGCGGAACTTAGCGCCTTCTATGCCCATGAAATAGACCAGCTTGCCGGTGCCGGCGAGCCCCATGGACTCGACGGCCAGCACACCCGCCACCTGCGCGATCGCTTCCACGATCAGCACGCCGGGCATGATCGGCCGCCCGGGGAAATGCCCCTGGAAGAAGGGCTCGTTCATGGACACGGCCTTGACCGCGTGGATCGAGGTCCGGGGGACCATCGAGACCACGCGGTCGACCAGCAGGAACGGATAGCGATGCGGCAGCGCCGCCATGATCCGGCGGATGTCGAGCGGACCCGATGACTGCCCTTCCGACGCCTGGCCTTCAGCCATGCCGAATCAACGGCCGTCCGGCTGCGGCGGCGGGGTGGTCGTGCCGGCGGGCGGCGGCGTGCCGGTCTGGCCCTGTTGCTGCTGACCCTGCTGACCACCCGGACGCCAGCCCTGCGGCGGCACGATGCCGACCGACGGCACGAGCGTGTTGAGCTCCTGCACGAGCTGGTTCGTCACGTCGGCGCTCGGCTGGAAAGCCTCGGCGGCGGCGGCCTTGACCAGCAGGTCGATGCGATTCTTGGTCATGACGTTGCGCATGGCCTCGTCCAGCTTCGCGCCGATCTGCTCCAGCACATATTCGCGCGCCAGCGCGATCGGCTGGTTGAGCTGCTGCAATTCCTGCTGCGCTTGCTGCGCACGCTGCTGCAGCGCTTCATATTGCTGCTGGAGCTGGGTGCGCTGGGCAGCGGACGGATTCTGGCCCGCCGCCTGCGCCGCGGCCTGCAGCGCCTGCTGCTTTTGCTGCAGCTCGGTCTGCAGGGCGGTCTGCCGCGCATTGAACTGGTCGATCTGCGTCTTGTAGGTGACCTGCATCTGCTGGCTGGCGGCCTGCGCGGCGGCCGACTGGCCGACGGCCTGCTCGACATTCACCACGGCGATCGCCTGGCGCACCTGCGCGGTAGCCGGCGCCGAGACGCCGACGGCGAAAAGCGACGTCGTCGCCATCGCGACGGCGGGAAGCAAGGATATACGCATCAGAACTGGGTCCCTATGTTGAAGGTTACGAGCTTGGTGTCATCGCCTTCCACCGAAAGAAGAGTCTTGGCGATGTCGATCCGGAACGGGCCGAACGGAGAATTCCAGTTGACGCCGAAGCCGATCGAGACACGGGGCTTGGGCGTATCGCCCAGGAAGAACTCCTTGAATTGGCCGAGCTGGGCGCCGTATAGCACCGTGCCGCTCGGGCAATCCGCGCCGTTGGGGATGGAGCTCAGCTCGCCGGTCGTCGTATCCTGGCACTGACGCAGGCCGTTCTGGTCATAGTAGGGCAGCGTGATCGTGCCCGGCAGGTCGATGAGGCCGCCATTCTCATAAGTGGGATGGCGGACGCCGAAGACCGAGCCGACATCGACGAAGATCGACGGACGCAGGCCGAGGTCGCGCGCGCCCGATCCGAGCGGAATCTCGAGCTCGAAATGGGCGAGATAATAGGCCCGGCCGCCCAGCGCGTCGTCGGACCAGGTCGAGCGGTCCTCGTTGAAGCCGATCGGGTTGCCGTCCTCGTCATACAGATAGGGCTTGCGCACGATGCGCGGGCCGACACCGCGAATGTCGAAGCCGCGCATCTGCGGCTCGCCCAGGAAGAAACGGTCGACCAGCCGGACCGGATCGCTGCTCGCGCTCGGCGCCGAATCGAACGACTTGATGTAGCCGCCCTCGCCCCGGACCGAGAAGACGAAGCCGCTGCCGAGCGACCAGTATTTGCTGGCGTTGAGGACGGTGCGCAGATAGCTGACGCTGCCGCCGACACCCGCGAAATCCTGGCTGAGACTGACATTCATGCCGCGGGTCGGCCGGATGCGGTTGTCGCGCGTATCGTAAACGAGGGAATAGCCGATCGTCGAGGTGGTGCGCTTGCCGATCGCGTCGCAGAGATATTGCCCGGCGATGAGCGGATCGCACTGGAACACATCCGGCGACACGCGATTGCTGTAATAAGTGGCCTCATCCAGCGACACCTTGTCGAACGAGAGGCCATAGCGCAGGCCGAGCGACAGGAACTCGGTCACCGGAATGCCCGCGCGCAGCTGGAAGCCGGTGCGCACCTGACTGTAAGTGGTGTTGCGGCTGTTGTCGAAATTATAGTTGAAGGCGTTCAGGTCCTGCCGGAAGATATCCGCGCCGACCGCGATATTCTTGTCCATGAAATAAGGCTCGGTGAAGCCAACCTGCACGGACTTGGAATAGCTCGAATAATTGACCGAGGTGCGCAGCTCCTGGCCCATGCCGCGGAAATTGCGCTGCGTGACCGAAGCCGCCAGGATGAAGCGCTCGAGGCTGGAAAAGCCGGCGGAGAGCTGCAGCTCGCCGGTGGATTTCTCCTCGACATTGGTCTCCAGGATGATGCGGTCCGGCGCCGAGCCGGGCTTCTGCTCGACTTCCAGATTGTCCTGGAAGAAGCCGAGCGAATTGATGCGGTCCTGCGAGCGGCGGACCTGGAAGGTGTTGAACGCATCGCCTTCATGGAGGCGGAACTCGCGGCGGATCACCTTGTCCTGGGTCAGCGTGTTGCCGTTGATGTCGATCCGCTCGACATAGACGCGCGGCGCATTGGCGATACGGAAAGTGATCGACATGGTCCGCGCGTCCTTGTCCCGATTGAACTCGGGCTGGACGTCGGCGAAGGCATAGCCGAACAGGCCGGCGGTCTGGTTGAGCTGCTCGACCGTGTCTTCCACGCTCTTGGCGTTGTACCATTCGCCCTCATGGACGCGCAGCGAACGCGTGAGGCCTTCCGAACTCAGGTCGCGAATGTCACTCTGCACCGAGACCGGGCCGAATTTGTAGCGCTCGCCTTCCTCGACCACATAGGTGATGATGAAGTCCTGCTTGTTGGACGTGAGCTCGGCCACGGCGGAGACGACCCGGAAGTCGGCATAGCCTTCCGTCAGGTAGAATTGGCGCAGCTTCTGCTGGTCATAGGCCATGCGGTCGGGATCATAGGAGGTGCCCGAGGAGAAGAGGCGGAACCAGCGCGACTGCTTGGTCGCCATCTCGCCGCGCAGCCGCCCGTCCGAGAAGACATTGTTGCCGATGATGTTGATCTGGCGGACCTTGGACTTGGGCCCTTCCGAAATCTCGTAGACGATATCGACGCGGTTCTGATCGAGCTGGACCAGCTTGGGATCGACCACCGCGGCGAAGCGGCCCTGGCGGCGATAGAGCTCGATGATGCGGGCGACGTCGGCGCGCACCTTGGAGCGCGTGTAGATCTGCCGCGGCGCCATCTTGATCTCGGGCAGGATCTTGTCGTCCTTGAGGCGCTTGTTGCCCTCCAGCACGATGCGGTTGATCACCGGATTCTCGACCACCGTGATGGTCAGCGCGCCATGATCGTCGCGGATCTGCACATCCTTGAACAGCTCGCTGGCGAACAGCTCGCGCAGCGCCTCGTCCAGGCTCTCGCGCGTGTAGCTGTTGCCGATGCGCAGCTTGGTGTAGGACAGCACCGTGTCCGGCTCCAGACGCTGCGCGCCCTCGACATTGATCGACTTGATCGTGCCCGTCTCGATGAGGATCGGAGCGGCGGGCGCCGGCGGCAGAGTTGGCGGAGGCGTCTGGCTCTGATCCTGCGCGCGCGCAATCGACGGACAGAGACCGGCCAGGATTGTGCCACACAGCAGCAGGGGCGCGATGCGTCCCTGCGTCATAATCCGTCGTGTGTCGGTCAAACCCTGCTTCCTCACCAAGCCATGATGTTACAAAATATTGCCCCCGCTCCGGGCAAAAGGCGTTGCTCCCCCTGCCTCAACCGGATCAGCCAATCAAGCCGGTCAACCCGCGCCAGAGACCGAAAGACGCCAGATCGTTCAATGTCACGAAGATCATGAGCCCCAGCAGCAGCGCGAGGCCGGAACGAAAGGCGATTTCCTGGAAGCGGGGACTGACCGGTCTGCGCTGAATGGCTTCGATCCCGTAGAAGAACAGATGACCCCCGTCGAGCATGGGAATTGGCAACAGGTTGATGAACCCCAAGTTAATGGAGACCAGCGCGATGAAGGCGATCAGCGCCTCCGGGCCCAGCGCGGCCTGCTCGCCCGAATATTGCGCCATCTTGAGCGGGCCGCCCAGCTCGGAGAGCGAGCGACGCCCCGTGACGATCTGGCCGAGGCCATCGGCCATCATCCCGACCAGCGCGACCGTTCGCCGCACACCGACGACCGGCGCTTCCAGCAGGCTCACCGGCCGCTGCACACCTTGCGGCGGGCCGATGCCGATCTGGGCGATGTGATATGTGTTGCCGAACCGATCCTGCTCCACGCGCTCGCCGAGTGTCACCGGCACGCTGATCCGCGTGCCGCCCCGCTCCACGTCCAGCATGATCTGGTCCCCGGGCAGGCGCGCCACCACATTGTTGGCCAGCTCGGGGAAAGTCTCGATCGATTGGCCGGCGATCGACAGGATCCGGTCTCCCGGCTGCAGCCCGGCCTGGATGGCCGCGCTGCCCGGCGCCACGCTGCCGACCTGCGCGGGCGTCACATTCTCGCCATAGGCGAAGGCGAAGCCCGCCAAAATGAGCGCTGCGAACAGCAGGTTGACCACCGGCCCTGCCGCCACGATCAGCGCCCGCTGCCAGAGCGGCTTGGCGGGAAATGTGCGGTTGCGCTCGGCGGGCGGCATCTCCAGCCAGGCCGGGTCGGCCTCGCTCGCCGCATTCATGTCACCGGCGAACTTGACATAGCCGCCGAGCGGCAGCGCGCCGATCCGCCAGCGCGTGCCGCGCTTGTCATGCCAGTGCGCGATCTCGTTGCCGAAGCCGATCGAGAAGGTCTCTGCATGGACGCCGAACAAGCGCCCGACCAGATAATGGCCCATCTCGTGCACGAAGACGAGCGGGCCGATCACGACCAGGAAGGCGAGGACCGTGAAGAGGAAGCTGGGATTATCGGTCAATTGATGAGCTCCGCAGCCAGACGCTCCGCTTGCCGGCGCGCCGACTTGTCGATGATCCAGACATCGTCGATGGTCGCCGCCGGCGCCATATCGCAGCGCGCTAGCACGTCTTCGACGATCCGGCCAATATCAAGAAAGCCGATCCGCCCGTCGAGGAAGGCGGCCACCGCCACTTCATTGGCGGCATTGAGGATGGTCGGCGCCGCGCCGCCCGCCTCGATCGCCTCGCGCGCCAGCCGCAGGGCCGGGAAACGCGCCTCGTCCGGCGCCTCGAAATCGAGCCGGCCGATCTCGGCCAGATCGAGCGGGCGGCAGGGCGTCGCCATCCGGTCCGGCCAGGCGAGCGTGTGCGCGATCGGCACGCGCATGTCCGGGCAGCCCAGCTGGGCCAGAGTCGAATGATCCGCGAATTCCACCAGCGAATGGATGACCGATTGCGGATGAACAAGGATTGAAAATCGTTCCAGCCCGACCGGGAACAGATGGAAGGCCTCGATCAACTCGAGCCCCTTGTTCATCATCGTCGCGCTGTCGATGCTGATCTTGGCGCCCATCGACCAGTTGGGATGCTTGAGCGCCTGTGCCGGCGTCACCTGCCGCATCGCCTCGCGCGAGAATGTGCGGAACGGCCCGCCGCTCGCGGTCAGCGTGATCCGGCGCACCCGCTCGATCGCGCCGCCCGCCAGGCACTGGAAGATCGCGTTATGCTCGCTGTCCACGGGCAGCAGCGTCGCGCCGCTCGCCTGCACCGCCGCCTTCATGACGTCACCGGCGGAGACCAGAGCTTCCTTGTTGGCGAGCGCGACGGTCTTGCCCGCCCGGACCGCCGCCAGCGTCGGCGCAAGGCCCGCGCAGCCGACGATGGCGGCCATCGTCCAATCCGCACCCAGCCCTGCCGCGTCGACCAGCGCCGCAGGTCCGGCCGCTGCCTCGACATCCGATCCGGCCAGCGCGGCCTTGAGCTCATGGTAGCGCGCCTCATCGGCGATTACCGCCAGCCGCGCGCGATGGCGGATGGCAGCCTGCGCCAGCTTCTCCACCTCGGCATTGGCGGTAAGCGCCAGCACCTCGAACGCGTCGGGATCGCGCCCGATCAGGTCGAGCGTCGAGCAGCCGACCGATCCGGTCGCGCCGAAGATGGAGACGGTGCGCACCGGCTTCATCCGCCGAACCCCGGCCGCAGCGCCATGAGCAGCCCAGCGACGATCGCCGCCAGCAGCAGCCCGTCCACGCGATCGAACAGGCCGCCATGGCCCGGAATGAGCGTGCCCGAATCCTTGACGCCCGCACGCCGCTTCATCCAGCTCTCGAAGAAATCGCCGACCTGCGCGACCATGGCGATACAGGCTCCGCCCAGCGCGACCAGCAGAGTCAAATCCGGATTGAACCAGGGCTCGGTTGACGACCGCTCTGGATCGCCGACGAACGCGTGGAGCGCAAATGCCAGACCCAGTGCGGCGATCAGCGCCGCGCAGGCCATGCCGCCGGCCAGCCCCGCCCAGGTCTTGGAAGGGCTGATCGCCGGCGCGATCTTCGGCCCGCCGATCGCCCGGCCAGCGAAATAGGCGCCGACATCGGTGGCGATGACGAGCAGGATGAGCAGGATGCGCGCGCCCGCATCGAGGCTGAGCAATGCCCATGCCGCCGCGCCGACATAGAGCAGCCCGCCGACCAGCCAGGCCATGCGGACCGGCACGCTATCCGGGAAGCGCAGCACGATCCCGCGCCATTCCCAGAAGACGAGCGCCGCCACCGCCGCGACGAACAGCCGCAGCACAAGGCCATCCGCCCACAGCGCCAGGCCGGCCACGACCAGCATGACGATCGCCGAGGCGGCGCGCACGGCAAGGTCCGAGCGTGGGGAGGCTTCAGCCATCACAGGCCGCCATAGCGCCGCTCACGGCGGCCGAAGGTCTCGATGGCGGCGCGCAGCGTCTCCTCGTCGAAGTCGGGCCAGAGCGTGTCGGTGAAATAGAGCTCCGCATAGGCCGCCTGCCAGAGCAGGAAGTTGGAGAGGCGCTGCTCGCCCGAGGTGCGGATGAGCAGGTCGAGCGGCGGCAGGTCGGCTGTGTCCAGCTCGGCAGCGATCAACGCCGGCGTGATGGCGGCCGGATCGAGCGTGCCGGCGGCGATCCGCGCGCCCAATGCCCGCATCGCCCGCGTCAGCTCGTCCTGCGAGCCATAGTTGAGCGCCACCGCCAGCGTCGAGCCGGTGTTCCCTGCCGTCCGAGCCACCGCCGCGTCCACCATCCGCGCCGCTTCATCCTCGAACGCATTATGATCGCCGATGATGCGCAGGCGGATGTTGTTGGCATGGATCTCCTCGATCTCCGAGCGCAGGAACTGCTTCATGAGGCCGGTGAGGTCCTGGATCTCCTGCTCGGGCCGCTTCCAGTTCTCCGAGGAGAAGGCATAGAGCGTCACGCACTCGATGCCGAGCCTGTTGGCCGCGCGCAGGGTCCGCCGTACCGCTTCGGCGCCGGCGCGATGCCCCGCGACGCGCGGCAAGTGGCGCGCCTTCGCCCAGCGGCCATTGCCGTCCATGATGATCGCCACATGGCGCGGCGTCGCCCTGTCGCCGCCGGCCCTGGTGGCGGCCTGCCGTGAAGCCTTGGCGCGTGACAGGATCATCGTCCGTCCCCGCTTTCGCCGATGCGGCCCGGGCGCCGATTATCTGCCAAGGATTTCCTTTTCCTTGGCCTGCGCCGCCGCGTCGATCTCCGCGATCGTCGCGTCGGTCAGCTTCTGCACATCGGTCTCGTGGCGCTTGCGCTCGTCCTCGCTGATCTCGCCCTTCTTCTCATCGGCCTTGAGATTGTCCATGCCGTCGCGGCGGACGTTGCGCACCGCCACGCGCGCCTTCTCGGCATATTGGCCGGCGAGCTTGGCCAGCTCCTTGCGGCGCTCCTCGGTCAGGTCGGGGATCGGCAGGCGGATATTCTGCCCGTCCACCACCGGATTGAGGCCGAGCCCGGCCGAGCGGATCGCCTTGTCGACCGGGCCGATATTGCTCTTGTCCCACACCTGCACCGAAAGCAGCCGGGGCTCGGGCGCCGAGACGGTCGCAACCTGGTTGAGCGGCATGTGCGCGCCATAGACCTCGACCGTCACCGGATCGAGCAGCGCTGTGTTGGCGCGCCCGGTGCGCAGGCCCGTGAGATCGCCCTTCAACGCCTCCACGGCGCCGTGCATGCGGCGTTCCAGATCCGCCTTGTCATATTTGGCCATCGGCTCTCTCCTTGTCCCTCCGCGCGATCAGGCGCCCGCCTCGACAATGGTCGAGACGCCCTCGCCCCGCAGGATGCGGGCGAGATTGCCCTGCTCGCGAATGTTGAAAACGATGATGGGGATCGCATTGTCGCGGCACAGCGCCACGGCGCTCGCATCCATCACCTTGAGATTCTGACTGAGTACCTGATCATAAGTCACTCTGTCAAAACGCTTCGCGCTCGGCACCTTCTTGGGATCGGCATCATAGACACCGTCCACGCTGGTGCCCTTGTAAAGCGCGTCGCAATCCATCTCGGCCGCGCGCAGCGCCGCGCCGCTATCGGTGGTGAAATAGGGATTGCCGGTGCCGGCGGCGAAGATCACGACGCGGCCCTTCTCCAGATGACGCACGGCGCGGCGGCGGATATAGGGCTCGCACACGCTGGCCATGGGAATGGCGGACTGCACACGGGTCGCGACGCCCATATGCTCCAGCGCATCCTGCATGGCGAGCGCGTTCATGACGGTCGCGAGCATGCCCATATAGTCCGCATTGGCGCGGTCCATGCCCTTGGCGGCGCCGGCCATGCCGCGGAAGATATTGCCGCCGCCGATGACGAGGCACAGCTCCAGACCGGTATCCTTGGCCGCCTTCACTTCCTCGGCGAGGCGGTGCACCGTGTCGGGATCGATGCCGAACTGCCCCGGCCCCATCAGCACTTCGCCCGACAGCTTGAGAAGGATGCGCTTGGGAGACGCTGTCGTCATGAATGCCTTCGCCGCAATGAACCCGATACAAGGAGCGGCGCGGACCTTAGTGAGCCCGCGCCGCCATGCCAAGCGCCGAGAGATGCCCGGCGCACAACACTGTGGATAAGCCGATCAGGCGCCGACGGCGGCCGCCACCTCGGCTGCGAAATCCTTCTCTTCCTTCTCGATGCCTTCGCCGAGCTGGAAGCGGACATAGTCGGTGAGCGCGATCGGCGAACCGATCTCCTTGGCGGCCTTCGCCACGACCTCGGCGATGGGGGTCTTGTTGTCCATCACGAAGATCTGCGAGAGCAGCGCCTGTTCCTTGGCGAACTTGGCGACGGCACCCTCGACCATCTTGGCGACGATCTCGGCCGGCTTGCCCGACTCGGCCGCCTTCTCGGCCGCGATCTTGCGCTCGCGGTCCAGGATCTCGGCCGGGATGTCCTCGGCCTTCAGCGCCACCGGGAAAGCCGCCGCGATGTGCATCGCGATCTGCTTGCCCAGCTCCTGCAGCTTCTCGGCCGGCGCTTCGCTCTCCAGCGCGACCAGCACGCCGATCTTGCCCAGCGACGAGCCGGGCTCGACGGCATTGTGCATATAGTCGACGACAAGGCCCTGCGGCACCGAGACATATTTGACGCGACGCAGTTGCTGGTTCTCGCCGATGGTCGCGACATTGCTGACCAGCGCGTCCTCGATCGTGCCGCCGGCCGGGTGCGGCGCGGCCTTCAGTGCCTCGGGATCGCCGATCGCGCCCTTGAGCGCAACCTCGGCGGCGGTGCGCACGAAGCTCTGGAACTGCTCGTTCTTGGCGACGAAGTCGGTCTCGCTGTTGACCTCGACCGCGACACCGCGCGGCCCTTCGACCGCGATGGCGACGAGGCCCTCGGCGGCGGTGCGGCTCGACTTCTTGGCGGCGGCGGCGAGGCCCTTGGCGCGCAGCCAGTCGACCGCGGCTTCCACATCGCCATTGGTCTCGGCCAGCGCCTTCTTGCAATCCATCATGCCGGCGCCCGAGCGCTCGCGCAGATCCTTGACGGCGGCTGCAGTGATCTCTGCCATGTGATTGGCTCCTGTCTCTTGCAAATTGCGGGTCAGTTAGGCGGGCTCGGTGACATTAATGAGTCACGCCCCGCAAAACCCGTTCGGCCCGCGCCTGTCGAAGCCCTATCCTTCTTCGGAAGAAAAAGAGCAGCCCTTCGACAAGCTCAGGGCGAACGGTGAAAGATCAAACTTCTTCGGCGACCACTTCCTCGGCCGGCGGCTCGTCCATCGCGCCGAGATCGACGCCGGACGCCGCCTGAGCGCCCTGGTTGCCGCGGGTCGCCGCCTGGGCGACGGCCTCGCAATAGAGGCGGATGGCGCGGCTGGCGTCGTCATTGGCCGGGACCGGGAAAGCGATGCCCTGCGGATTGACGTTCGAGTCCAGGATCGCGACGACCGGGATGCCGAGCGTGTTGGCTTCCTTGATCGCCAGCTCCTCCTTGTTGGCGTCGATCACGAACATGACGTCCGGGATGCCGCCCATGTCGCGGATGCCGCCGAGCGACAGCTCCAGCTTGTCGCGCTCGCGGGTCATCTGCAGCACTTCCTTCTTGGTGAAGCCGTGCGTGTCGCCGGAGAGCTTCTCCTCGAGGCTCTTGAGCCGCTTGATCGAGCCCGAGATCGTCTTCCAGTTGGTGAGCATGCCGCCCAGCCAGCGATGGTTGACGAAATGCTGGCCCGAGCGGCGCGCGGCCTCGGCGATCGGCTCCTGCGCCTGGCGCTTGGTGCCGACGAACAGCACCTTGCCGCCCGCCGCGACGGTCGCGTTCACGAAGTCGAGCGCGCGTGCGAACAGCGGCACGGTCTGCGACAGGTCGATGATGTGGATGCCGTTCCGCTCGCCGAAGATATAGGGCTTCATGCGGGGATTCCAGCGATGGGTCTGGTGGCCGAAATGCGCGCCGGCCTCGATCAATTGGTGCAGGGTGACGACAGGTGCCGCCATGATAGTTTCTCCTTCCGGTTCGACCTCTGGGACCCTGTGACCGCGAAGCGGCACCGGTATGTGATGGGTCCCATGTGGATTAGGCGGGCGCCCTTAGGCGAAAAAAGCGCGCAAGGCAAGACTTGACTTGCGCCCATTATAGGAACAAATAGAGAACATATCGACGTGAATGCCGAATCGCGGGCCAGCCCCGCCGGAACCGGAAGGGACTTGTCGCATGTTCTATCTGTTCGGATCGCTTCTCTTCGCACTGGCCGGCTTGGCTGCTCTGGTCAGCATGGCGCACGATGTCGCGCGCTATCGGCACGCCATGATGGCGGCGCTGCTCGGCCTTTCCGATGATCGGCCGCGGATGCGGGCGGCGCAGGGGACGATCAGCCCTCGCCCGGCATCGCCTGCCCTTGCCCGAGCCGTCGCCGCCTGATGCGCAGATAGCTGGCGATGCCGATGGGCAGCATCGCCAGATAGCTGAGGCTGAGCAGCAGCAGGGCATGCCAGGGCGCGACCATCAGGCTGGCCGCGAAGACACCTGCGACGAGGATGGCGAACAGCCGCCAGGCCGGTGGCACGCGCAGCAGCTTCCAGCCCGGCGTCGGCAGGTTCGAGATCATGAGCAGCGCCGTGCAGATCACCCAGGGGGCCACCAGCCGCCAGTCACGGAACAGGTCGAGCTCGGTGATGAACCAGAGATAGAGCGGCACCAGCGCCAGCCCCGCCCCGGCCGGCGCGGGGACGCCGGTGAAGAAGCCCGCAGCCTTGCGCGGCTGCTCGGCCGCATCCAGGCTGGCATTGAAGCGCGCGAGGCGCAGCGCGCAGCTCAGCGCCAGCACCAGCGCGACGATCCAGCCGAAACGCGGCATCGACTGCAGCGACCAGAGATAGAGAAGGATCGCCGGCGAGACGCCGAAGGCAATGGAGTCCGAAAGCGAATCCAGCTCGGCGCCGAACCGGCTCTCGCCCCGCAGCAGGCGGGCGACGCGGCCGTCCAGCCCGTCCAGCACGCCGGCGAAGATGATCGCCGCGACGGCGCGCTCCCATTCGGCCGAAATGCCATAGCGGATGGCAGTGAGGCCGAAGCAGAGCGCCATCGCCGTGACGGCATTGGGCGCGATCTGGCGCAGCGTGATCTGGCGGCCCATCCGCAGCGGCGCAGGGCGCGGCCGGCGCATCAGCGCGCCCTGTGCGGAGCGGTCCGCCGCTTCCCGCGCATCGCAACTCGACACCGCCGAGAGAAGCCCATTCCATTCGGAAGGAACCGACATGTGCTCCTGCGAAGGCAGGAGCCTGGAGCCCAGCCGCAGCGCCCTTGCGCCCTGGGCTCCTGCTTCCGCAGGAGCATTGAGCTGGTCCCATCGGCGCCGATACACCATTTTGGAACCGACCTGCTCATTGCAGCACGCCCGCCATGACATGCGTCTCGCCGACATGGGCGATCACCGTCTCGCCCGCCACGGCGCGCTGGCCGAGCACGACGCGCGGCATCGTGCCCGCCGGCAGATAGACGTCGACCCGGCTGCCGAAGCGGATGAGACCGATCCGTTGTCCGGCCGCAACGATATCGCCGCGCTTCACGAACGGCACGATCCGCCGCGCGACCAGCCCCGCGATCTGGGTGAAGCCGATGCGCAGCCCGTCGCCGCGCTCGACGAGGATATGCTGGCGCTCATTGTCCTCGCTCGCCTTGTCCAGGTCGGCATTGATGAACTTGCCGCTGATATAGACGATGTCCTTGATCGCGCCGCCGATCGGCGTGCGGTTGATGTGCACGTCGAACACGCTCATGAAGATCGAGACGCGGATCAGCGGCTCGTTGCCGAGCTTGTCCGGCCCCGCCATCTCGGGCGGCGGCGGCACGGTCTGGATGAGCGTGATGAGCCCGTCGGCCGGCGCGATGATGGCGCTCTCGTCCAATGGCACGGCGCGGACGGGATCGCGGAAGAAGGCGAACACCCAGATGGTGAGCCCGCCCATCAGCCAGGCCAGCACCGACCAGCCGAGCAGCGCGAACAGCGCGGTGATCCCGACGGCGACCGCACCGAACTTGCGGCCCTCGGGATGAATGCCGGGAAACTGCCATTTGACGGTCGTTCGCGTCGGAACGGCCGGTTGCGACCCGGATAATTCTGTTGTCATGTGCGCATATCTAGGCAGGGAAGGCGGAGCGCACAATCTCCGATTGCGACAGCCGGCATCGGGGCGATCCAGGGTATCAGCGAAGCCGGAACGGACAAGCTATCCGGCACGGCCATCGGCCGTCGTCCGGAAAGGGTCTGGTTTGAAACCGGTTTTCGGTGGAAAACTCATTCGACCGCAAGTCCCGATCATGAGCGGGCAGGGAATCACACCGTCATCGAGGCGTTCCAGCATGGCCATTACCATCACCGCTTTTGAACGATCTCCCGACCGCGGCCGAGGACTGGCGCGGGACATGCGTGTCCGCTGGGCCCTCGAGGAAGTGGGCCAGCCTTACGATGTGCGCCTTCTTTCGTTCAGCGCGATGAAGGCGCCCGCGCACCGTGCGCTGCATCCTTTCGGGCAGATTCCCACTTATGAAGAAGGCGATCTCATCCTGTTCGAATCCGGGGCGATCGTGCTCCATATCGCCGAGCGTCACGCGGGCCTGCTGCCGGACGATGCGAATGCCCGCGCACGCGCGATCGCCTGGATGTTCGCCGCGCTCGACACGGTGGAGCCGCCCATCATCGAGCGGTCGATGGCCACGATCCTTGAGCGCGACAAGAGCTGGTACGCGACGCGCCTGCCCATGCTCGACGAGCGCGTGCGCGCCCGGCTGAGCGAGCTTTCCAGCCGGCTGGGCGAGGCCGATTGGCTCGACGGCGCATTCAGCGCCGGGGACCTGATGATGATCACGGTGCTGCGCAGGCTGATCGGTTCGGGCCTATTGGAGGATTATCCAGGGCTCTCCGCCTATATCGCGCGCGGCGAAGCGCGCCCCGCCTACAGACGTGCTTTCGACGCTCAACTGGCGGTTTTCACTGGCAACGCGCCGGCTCCCTGACAAAGGTCGGCACGAACCTCTGGCGGACCCTGGCAGGATACATCCGGATATCCACGGCCGACCGCATCCGATATTTTCGCACACCGCCCCAGTTGATCGCGGCGGCCGCATTGCATAGAGGCAGAAGGGAAACCGGCGATCGCACCTTTCCTCGCGGTTGTTCGGCCCCCAACAACAGAGAGTCCTGGTGCGCATGAGCAAGATCAAGGTGAAGAACCCGATCGTCGAGATCGACGGCGACGAGATGACCCGCATCATCTGGGAGTGGATCCGCGAGCGGCTCATCAAGCCCTATCTGGACGTCGATCTCCATTATTATGACCTCGGCGTCGAGGAGCGGGACCGCACCGACGACCAGATCACCATCGATTCCGCCAATGCGATCAAGAAATATGGCGTGGGCGTGAAGTGCGCCACGATCACGCCGGACGAGGCCCGCGTCGCCGAGTTCAATCTCAAGCAGATGTGGAAGTCGCCCAACGGCACGATCCGCAACATCCTGGGCGGCGTGGTATTCCGCGAGCCGATCGTCATCCAGAACGTGCCGCGTCTGGTGCCGGGCTGGACCGACCCGATCGTCATCGGCCGCCATGCTTTCGGCGATCAGTATCGTGCCACCGACTTCCTCGTCCCCGGCCCCGGCAAGCTGCGCCTCGTCTTCGAGGGCGACGATGGCCAAGTGATCGACCGCGAGGTGTTCAAGTTTCCGGATTCCGGCGTCGCCATGGCGATGTACAATCTCGACCAGTCGATCATCGACTTCGCCCGCGCCTCGATGAACTATGCGCTGGCCCGCAAATGGCCGCTCTATCTCTCCACCAAGAACACGATCATCAAGGCTTATGACGGCCGCTTCAAGGACCTGTTCCAGGAGATTTACGAGAAGGAATTCAAGGATCAATTCGCCGAGGCTGGTATCGAATATCAGCATCGCCTGATCGACGACATGGTCGCCAGCGCGCTCAAGTGGAGCGGCAAGTTCGTCTGGGCCTGCAAGAATTATGATGGCGACGTACAGTCGGACAGCGTCGCGCAGGGCTTCGGCTCGCTCGGCCTCATGACTTCGGTGCTCATGAGCCCGGACGGCAAGACCGTCGAGGCGGAAGCCGCGCACGGCACGGTGACGCGCCACTATCGCATGCACCAGCAGGGCAAGGCGACCTCGACCAACCCGATCGCGTCCATCTTCGCCTGGACGGGTGGCCTCAAATATCGCGGCAAGTTCGACGAGACGCCGGATGTCGTGCGCTTCGCCGAGACGCTGGAGCAGGTCTGCGTCAAAACGGTCGAGAATGGCCAGATGACCAAGGACCTCGCCATCCTCATCGGTCCGGACCAGGCCTGGATGACGACGGAGCAGTTCTTCGAGGCGATCCGTGTCAATCTCGAAGCCGAGATGAGCGACTGGAAATGACCTCGGGCGGCGCGGCTGCATCCTTATCGTTGCGACCGCGGCCTCTTGGCCGTCCAACCGCCGCAAGAACGCGATCCGGGCGGTCGTCATGACGAATGGCGGCCCGTTCGACAGCCAAGGCTATAGCGACGCGCTGGTGATCCTGGGCGCGGCGGGGCTCGTCATTCCGGCCTTCGCTCGCCTGCGGATCAGCCCGGTCATCGGGTTCATCCTGGTCGGCATGCTGGTCGGCCCGCACGGGCTCGGCCAGTTCGACGAGCGCTTTCCCGCGCTTTTCTATTTCACCATCTCCAACACCTCGGCCATGGAGTCCTTTGCCGAATTCGGCATCGTGCTCCTCCTCTTCTCCATCGGCCTGGAGCTGTCATTCCGGCGATTATGGTCGATGCGCGCCTTCGTCTTCGGCCTCGGCGCCGCCGAGCTCGTGGCCAGCGCGGCGCTGATCGGGCTCGGTTTCCTGCTGACCGGCGATACATGGTATGCGGCGGTCGGGCTCGGCCTGGCGCTGGCGCTCTCGTCCACCGCGCTCGTGCTGCCGATCGCGGGCACCCAGTCGCCGGTCGGCAAGGCGGCCTTCTCGATGCTGCTGTTCGAGGATCTCGCCCTCGTGCCGATCGTGTTCGCGCTCGGCGCCATGGCGCCCAATGTCGCTGAGGATGGCTGGCGCGATCTTGCCTCGGTCGCCGTCATGGGCGGCCTCACCGTCACCGCGATGCTGGTCGGCGGCCGGTTCATCCTGCCGCGCCTGTTCGCCCAGGCGGCCCGCGCCAAGAGTCCCGAGGTGTTCCTCGCCGCCAGCCTGCTGGTCGTGATGGTGTCGAGCCTGGCCACGGTCGCCGTGGGCCTTTCCCCCATCGTCGGCGCGCTGGTCGCCGGCCTGCTCATTGCCGAGACCGACTATCAGGGCGAGGTCGAGGTGATGACGGAGCCCTTCAAAGGGCTGGCGCTCGGCGTCTTCCTGCTCACCGTCGGCATGGGCATCAATCCGCTGGCGCTGCTGCGTCAGTGGGACACGCTGCTATTCGCCACGGCCGCGGTCATCATCGCCAAGACGATCGTCACCACCATCCTCCTGCGCATTGCGGGCGCGCGGCGCGGCGTGGCGCTCGAGACCAGCATGTTGATGGCCAGCCCTTCCGAGACGACCCTCATCGTGCTCGCCACCGCCGTCACGGCCAATCTCATCAACAGCGAGACCGCCGCCTTCTGGCAGATGGCGACCGCGATCGGCCTCACCGTCACGCCCATTCTCGCGCGGATCGGCCATGATGTCGCCCGGCGCGTCGAGTTGCGCTCAGGCGACGGTGAGGATGCGGACGCGGCGGGCGGCAAGCGTCACGATGCAGTCATCCTGGGCTTCGGCCGCGTCGGCCGGATGATCGCGGACCTGCTGCGCACGCACGACATCCCCTATGTGGCGGTGGAAAGCGACATCGACATCGTCAGCGAATCCCGGCGCGAGGGCTATAGCGTGCATTTCGGGGACGTGGCGCGCCCCGACACGCTCGATCGGCTGCGCCTTGGCCATGCGCGCGCGCTCATCATCACCATGGACGATCCGGTGCTGGCGGTGCGCATCACCCGGCGCGTGCGCGGCTGGGCGCCGGACCTGCCGATCATCGTGCGCGCCCGCGACACCGAGCACGCCGCCGAGCTTTACAGCGCCGGGGCGAGCGATGCCGTGCCGGAAACGCTGGAAAGCTCGCTGCATCTCGCCGAGACGGCGCTGGTCGACCTCGGCCTGGCGGTGGGACCCGTCATCGCCTCGGTCCACCAGAAGCGCGAGGACCTGCAGAACGAGATCAAGGCGGCGGCGAAGCTGGAGCGAGCGCCAAGGCTGCGGCGGCGGAGGCTGGAAGAAGCCGGCGAGGCTGGTTGAAGCGGCCTATTGGGGAGACGCGGCGAAGATGTTCGTCGCGGGACCTTTCAAGGTTCACTTTTTCATATTCCGTTCGCCCCGGATGGCACCGGCTGCCTCAACCTGGAAATCCTCAACGCGGGCGGTTCTGCGTCCCCTCGCCGGCGGTGATGAACAGCGCCCGCGCTTCGCCCTCGACATCAGCGGTATGCCAGACACCGGGCGGATTGATCGCATAGTCGCCGGGCCGCAGGATCGTCGTCTCGACCGCGCCGCCATCCATCTCCTGGTGCAGGGTCAATGTGCCCGCCAGGCAATAAACCACTTCGGCGCCGGCCGGGTGGCGTTCCCAGCTCGTCCAGTTGCCGCTGAACCGATATTCGCTGACCAGCCGCCCCTCCGGCCCGTCATCGGCATGACGCGCGCCATAATCGACGAACCATTGCATCTCGCGCGTGAAGGCCGGCTCATCAATCGCCGAGCCGCCGCGTCCGAGATGGATTGGAAAATCCTCGAGCTTCCTGCCGGCCATCGATCGCTCCTCCTACCGACGCAGGACCTTGTCCGCGGCGAGGCGCAAGCCAAATGAGCCGATCAGGCCGAAGCCAGCGCCGCCTTGACCGCCGCGACCGCCGCATCGGCAGCCGCCCCGTCCGGACCGCCGCCCTGCGCCATGTCGGGGCGCCCGCCACCGCCCTGCCCGCCCAGCGCCGCGACGCCGGCACGGACCAGGTCCACCGCGCTCAACCGTTCCGTCAGATCATCGGTCACGCCGACCGCGATGCTGCCGCGGCCCTCATTGACGGCGATCATGACGGCCACGCCGCTGCCGATCCTGCCTTTCGCCTCATCGACCAGCCCGCGCAGCCCTTTGGGATCGAGTCCACTGAAGGTCTGTGCAACGAAATCGATGCCATTGACGCTCTCCGGCGCGGTCTCGGCGGCGGTGGAACCGCCGGCGGCTTCGGCCAGCGCCAGAGCCCGGCGCGCGTCCGCCAGTTCGCGCTCCAGCTTGCGGCTCTGCTCGACCAGCGCCGCGACCCGCGCCGGCGCTTCGTCGGGCGTGGTGCGCAGGGATGTCGCCACAGCCCGCAACTGCTCGTCGCGATGGCCGAGCCACTGGCGCGCCGCCTCGCCGGTCAGCGCCTCGATACGGCGCACGCCGCTGGCGACCGCGCTCTCGGCGATGATCTTGAACAGCGCGATATCGCCCAGCGCGCGCACATGGGTGCCGCCGCACAGCTCGACCGAATAGGGCGCATCATCGGCCCGGCCCATGGAGAGCACGCGCACTTCCTCGCCATATTTCTCGCCGAACAGCGCCATGGCGCCAGCCGCGATCGCATCCTCGGGTGACATGAGCCGCGTGCCCACTTCGGCATTGCCGCGGATCTGGGCGTTCACGTCCGCCTCGACGGCGGCGATCTGCGCAGGCGTCAACGGTTCGGGGTGCGAGAAATCGAAGCGCAGCCGGTCCTCGGCGACGAGGCTGCCCTTTTGCGTGACATGCGGCCCAAGCTCCTTGCGCAGCGCCGCATGGAGCAGATGCGTGGCGCTGTGATTGGCGCGGATACGGTCGCGCCGCGCGGCATCGATCTTCATATGGACGACATCGCCGACCGAAACCGTGCCGCTTTCCACGGTCGCCTGATGCGCGTGGAGCCGGCCGAGCGGCTTGGCGGTGTCCGTGACGCTGGCGGCAAAGCCATCCGCACCCGTGATGGTGCCGGTATCGCCGGTCTGGCCGCCGCTCTCGCCATAGAAGGGCGTCTGGTTGGTGAGGATCGTCACGCTGTCGCCGGCGACGGCACGGTCGACCCGCGCGCCATCCTTGACCAGTGCCATCACGCGGCCCTCGCCTTCCACGCCGAGATAGCCGGTGAACTCGGTCGCGCCTTCGCTCTCGGCGATGTCGAACCAGACATCTTCCGACGCCTTTTGCCCCGAGCCCTTCCAGGCGGCGCGCGCGGCCGCCTTCTGTGCGGCCATGGCGGCGTCGAAGCCGGCGCGATCGACCGTCAGATCACGTGCCCGCAGCGCATCTTCCGTGAGATCATAAGGGAAGCCATAGGTGTCGTAGAGGCGGAAGGCCGTCTCGCCGGGCAGCGTCGCGCCGGGCGGCAAGTCACCGACCGCCTCGTCGAGCAGCTTGAGGCCCTTGTCGAGCGTCTGGCGGAAGCGCGTCTCCTCGCGCAGCAGCGTCTCCTCGATCAGCGGCTGCGCGCGCACCAACTCGGGGTAGGCGGCGCCCATCTCGGCGACCAGCCCCCCGACCAGCCGATACATGAGCGGCTCGGTCGCGCCGAGCAGATGGGCATGGCGCATGGCGCGGCGCATGATCCTGCGCAGCACATAGCCGCGCCCCTCATTGGCCGGCAGCACGCCATCGGCGACGAGGAAGCTGGACGAGCGCAGATGGTCGGCGATCACCCGATGGCTGGCGCGCGCCTCGCCTTCGGCCGGCTGCTTCGTCAGCGCCACGGACTGGGCGATCAGCGCCTTGAATGTGTCGGTGTCATAATTGTCATGCACGCCTTGCAGCACGGCGGCGATACGCTCCAGCCCCATGCCGGTGTCGATGCTCGGCCGCGGCAGCTCGCTGCGCGTGCCGTCGGCATATTGCTCGAACTGCATGAAAACGAGATTCCAGATCTCGACGAACCGGTCGCCATCCTCGTCGGGGCTGCCGGGCGGGCCGCCGGGGATGTGATCGCCATGGTCATAGAAGATTTCCGAGCAGGGCCCGCAAGGCCCTGTATCGCCCATCGACCAGAAATTGTCCGATGTGGCGATGCGGATGATGCGCTCGTCGGGCAGGCCGGCGATGCGCTTCCAGTGGTCATAGGCCTCGTCGTCCGTATGATAGACGGTGACGGTCAGCCGGTCCGGGTCGATGCCCCATTCCTTCGTGATGAGGCCCCAGGCCAGCTCGATCGCGCGGTCCTTGAAATAGTCGCCGAACGAGAAATTGCCGAGCATCTCGAAGAAGGTGTGATGTCGCGCCGTATAGCCGACATTGTCGAGATCATTGTGCTTCCCGCCGGCGCGCACGCATTTCTGCGAAGAGGTCGCGCGCCTGTAGGGCCGCGTCTCCAGGCCGGTGAAGACATTCTTGAACGGCACCATGCCGGCATTGACGAACATGAGCGTCGGATCATTGTTCGGCACGAGCGGCGCCGACGCCACGATCTCATGATCATTGGCCCCGAAATAGTCGAGAAAGGAGCGGCGGATATCGTTCGTCGAAGTCATGGCCGCGACTTAGGGGATGCAATGCCCAGCGACAAGCGGCGAGTGCGACGCAATGAAGGGTTCATTCCGGCACGCAGCGGCATCTTGTGATTGCCGCGCGCACCACCAGGAAATCCCAAGGTGAATTGCCGGCTTCTTGCCATCAAGGACTATGAGGAGTCTCCGGCCGACGCACCATCGTGATGATCATCTCCCGCGCCGGTCGCATGCCGCAGCGCCGATAGGTCGCGATCGCGGCGATATTGTCCGCATAGCTGTGGAGAAAGGGACGCAATCCCTGCTCGGTCAGGCTCGCCATCGCCTTGCGCACCATCAGCGTGCCCAGCCCTCGTCCGCGCGCATCGGGGTGGACGCAGACAGCGCTCACTTCGCCAAAGCCGGGCATGCGCGTGCGCTCTCCCGCCATGGCGATGAGCCGGCCGTCCTCGCGGATACCCCAGAAGCGGCCAAGCCTATGCGTCCGCTCGGCGAAAGGGCCGGGCTCGGTCAGCTCGGCGAGCGCCCGCATCTCCGCCGCATCGGTATCGCCCAGCAGGACGATGGCGGGATCGTCGACCCGCTCCGGTGGGGCCTCTGCGATCATCTGCACGGCAGCCGATTGCCGCTCCAGCATCATACCGGGCGGAACGGCATCGATCTCCTGCTCGATCATCGCCAGCAGTTCGCCCGGCGCGGCAAGTGCGGCAAAGGCGGCGAGCCCCACTTCGTCGGCCGCCCGCATCGCCGCCAGCGGGCCGATGTCGGGCGGGAAGCGCACGGCCTGCCCGTCGCCGACCGCATGGTTGGACTGGAGGCTTGTCAGGGCATTCCAGATCGGTCTCGCCAGCAGTGCCTCGTTCATGGCCGTTCCTTTCTGGTCCGGGCGATCCTGTCCTCGAGGGGCTGGCGGTCGAGATCGGCTTCGATCCGGCTGATCGCTGCCAGCAGATCGACGCCGGTCGCCGCACAAACATCGGCTACGGCGCCGCGCACCGCCGGAAAGAAGGAAGCCGACAGCTCCGCCATCAGCTTCGCCCCGGCCGCGCTGATCGCGATGACGCGCCTGCGCTTGTCCTGCCCGCCCTCGGCCCTGGTCACGAGGCCTTGCCGCTGCAACGCGACGAGCGCGCGGCTCACGCCGGGCTGGCTGATGCCCAGCCGCTCGCCCAGCGCGCCGACGGTCAGCGGCCCGTCGACGCCCAGGGCCCAGAGCAAGGGCAATTGGGCCGGCTGCACGTCCAGCCCCCTGACCGCGAGATGCTGCGCCACGCCCGACTGCATCCGCTCGCCCAGCCGCTTCAGACGGCTGCCGAGACAGAGATAACCAAGGTCGGCGATCAGATCACCGGATGGCGCGGGAGGCATATCCATAACGCGATATATAACGCGCTATGGACTTCTGCCAAGACCTGGCGTGAACGCGTGGCGCCTGGTGAATCGCTTTGCCCGTCAGAACTGTGCTTCGGCCGCGCCGCCCATCATCTGCTGGCGCACCAGCGGGACGGGCGGGCCGCCATAGCTGAGGAACTGATCGTGGAACGCCTTCCAGGCTGTTCGCCCGCCCCGGCTCGCCGTCCAGTCGTCGCGCAGCTTGCGGATCATCAGCTTGCCCAGCGTATAGTTGAGATAGGCCGGATCATAGGTGCCGCGCGCCGCCTGCTGGCGGGCATTGCCTTCGTCCTGATAGCATTGCTCCTTGAACATCTGCTCGGATTCCGCCTGCGTCATCCGCCCGCTGTGCAAGCGGATCGCCGAGAGAAAGCGGCAGTCGCGCAACAAGGCATTGGAGAGCTGGCCGACATGGGTCTCCGGGTCGCCGTCATTGAGGCCCGCGTCCCACATCATTTCCTCGGCATAATGCGCCCAGCCTTCCGCGAAGGCGTAGCCGACGAACACCCGCCCGAAGATCGACGGCGAGCGGTTGGCGTGCAGGAATTGCAGGAAATGCCCCGGCATCACTTCGTGCACGGAAGTGAACAGCAGGTCCTTCACGCCCGGGATGAAGCCCGCCTGCACTTCCGGGCTCCAGCTCGGGTCCGGCGGCGAGATGTAGTAGATGGACGGAATGCCATGCTCATACGGTCCGGGCGGATCGATATAGGCACTGTTCTGCCGGTTGTAGGGCGGACTTTCCTCGACCAGCGCCTGCTCCGTGCCGGGAATGGTGACAAGGTCCTTGGCGAGCACGAAGTCGCGCAGCACCGGCAGCTGCCGTCGCGCTTCCTCGACCGGCCCGCCCTGGGGCTTGTCCGCGTTCATCTTCTCCATGCAATCCGGGATGCTCTGGCCCGGCGCATAGTCGGCACAGGCGGCCTTGAGCGCATCCTGGTTGCGCTTGAGGTCCGCGACGCCGATCGCCTCGAGCTGGTCGAGCGGGGTCGTCACCATCTCGGTGGCGGCCAGCATCCGCGAGAAGCGTTCGGCGCCGAGCGCGAAATCCTGCGTCGCGCTCGCCCGGCCCGACTCGATCCAGCCTGCCAGCTCCTTCATGGCCTGGGAGGCAGCCGCGGCCGCTCGATCGAACTCGGCCTGCAGCGCCGCATCCTGGACATCGGCGAAAGCCGCCTTGGCGTCCTTCGCATAATAGTCCGCAAAGCCCTCGAAGCCCGCCTTGCCGAAATTGACGAAGCTGAGCGGCAGCGGCGTGCGCAGGTTGGCGCGGATCTGCACCGCGGCCGCCGGCACTTTCTTCAGGAAAGCGATGGTCGCGCGCATCCGCGTCGGCGCGTCGGCATAATGGCGCGTGATGTAAACGTTGGGATCGAGCGAGCTGATGTAGAAGGCGGGGTTGCGATGCGGGGAATCGGCGTCGGTCAGCCAGAAGAGCTGCCCGCGTGCCACCGCGACGAGATAATCGCGCTCGAAGGCATCCTGTCGGCTCAGCGCTGCCGTGTCGAACGCCTGCGCGCGCGCGATGGCCTTGGTCAGGAACGCCGCCCGCGCCCGCAGCCCGCCCTCGCTCCAGTCCGGCATCTGCCCATCGAAATCATGCCGGCCCTGATAGACGGCGAAATCCGGATTGAGCCGGAAAAAATCCTCCAGGAAGGCGTCGCGGAAGGTCGTCCAGGCGGACCGGGCCTGCGGCGCCTCCGCGCTGGGCGGCGGCGCGGCGGGCGTCGTCTGCGCCGTGGCTCCGGTGAGCGTGCCCAGCATCGAGGCAGTGACGAGGAACAGCGAGACTTTGCGGCCGATCGCCATGGCGGGACTCCCTTTGTGCTACCCGAAGCATCACAGACTGGCGACGTGCGAGAGGCTTGTCCAGTCGTCGCGAGGTCAAGCATCGTCGCAGCGGATGGAACGCATCCGCTCCGGTTCCCTGGAGGACTCGTCGCAAAAACCTTCCGTTCGCCCTGAACTTGTCGAAGGGTTGTTCTTTTCTTCTCTCTCCAGAGGAAGAACAACCCTTCGACAAGCTCAGGGCGAGCGATTCTCAATTGAGGGATCTTGCAACGATCCCCTTTGCGGGAGAGCCAAATCTTTCCCTCCCTCAAGCTTTGCGCCGTTGCGCGCCGGCCCCGCTTGTGCCTAGGAGCGGGGCATGGCCAGCGCCCCGCCCAGCGAGTCAGACAGTCCCCCGGACCCCGCCGCTCCGACCCACCCTTTCCAGATTCCCGCCTTCCGCGCCTTCCTGCTGGTACGGCTGTGCACTATCCTCGGCGCGACGGGCATGACGCTCATCATCGCCTGGCAGACCTACAATATCGCCCGCCTCACCATGCCGCCGGCGCAGGCCGCCGCGCAGCTCGGCATCATCGGCCTCATCCAGTTCCTGGTGCTGTTCGTGCTGACGCCCTTCGCGGGCTATGTGGCGGACAATTACAGCCGCACGCGCATCACCCAGGGCACGCTCAGCCTGTTGCTGATCTGCGCCGGCATCCTCGCCCTGGCAAGCTATGAGGGCTGGATCAGCCTGCCGCTCATCTTCTCGCTCGCCGTCGTGCTCGGCTTCGCACGCGCTTTCCAGGGGCCGGCGATCGGCTCGCTGGCGCCCAATATCGTGCCCAAGGACCTCCTTCCCCGCGCCATCGCGTTCAGCAGCATGTTCTGGCAGGTCGGCGGCATCGTCGGCCCCGCCGTCGCCGGCTATGCCTATGCGGTGGAGCCCTATTTCGCCTATCTGGTCAGCGCTATCCTGTTCCTGGCCAGCGTGATCGGCATGGTGCTCGTCGGCAAGGTGCCGCAGGCCGAACCGGTGCGGGACCGCCATCCGATCCGCCAGGTGATCGACGGCCTCTCCTATGTCCGCACCAACCGGCTCGTGCTCGGCGCCATCACGCTGGACCTGTTCGCCGTGCTGCTCGCCGGCACGACCGCGCTGCTGCCGGTCTATGCGCGCGACATATTGCATGTGGAATCGGCTGGCCTGGGCCATCTCGCCGCGGCACCGGGCATCGGCGCCGCGCTGACCGCGCTCATCTTCTCGCTCCGGCCACTGCGCAGCAATGTCGGCCTCAAGATGCTGCTCTCGGTCGGCGTGTTCGGCGGCGCGACCATCCTGTTCGGCCTCACCGCCTTCATGCCGCAGCAGATGGCGATCATCACGGCGCTCGTCGCCATGGCGATCTGGGGCAGCGCCGACATGTTCTCGGTGTTCGTGCGCCAGAGCCTCATCCAGCTCCACACGCCGGACGAGATGCGCGGCCGCGTCTCCAGCGTCTCCGCGCTGACCATCTCCGCCTCCAACGAGCTGGGCGAAGCGGAGTCCGGCTTCCTCGCCGCGCTGATCGGACCGGTAGCGGCGGTCATCCTGGGCGGCACCGGAGCGATCCTCATCACGATCTGGTGGTCGAAGCTGTTTCCCGAACTGCGCAACGCCCGCACGTTCGATCTGCCGGATCGGCCTGTCGTGCCTTCCCATGGTGACGCCGCTCGGCCAAAAGAGAGCCTGACCTGACGTCACGCGCTTGCTAACTCTACTGCTTCAGTCGTAATTGAGATCGCTCAAAACGGAGGCATGTCCATGAAAGCGTCTTCCATTCTCGCCACCATCGGCAACACCCCGCATATCCGCGTCAACAGGCTGTTCGGCGATGCCGAGGTGTGGATCAAGTCGGAGCGCGCCAATCCCGGCGGATCGATCAAGGACCGAATCGCTCTCTCGATGATCGAGGCGGCGGAGCAGGACGGCAGCCTGCCCCCCGGCGGCACGATCGTCGAGCCGACCTCGGGCAATACCGGCATCGGCCTTGCCATGGTCGCGGCAGTGAAGGGCTACAAGCTGGTGCTGGTCATGCCCGAGAGCATGAGCCTGGAGCGGCGGCGCCTGATGCTCGCCTATGGCGCGACCTTCGATCTCACGCCCAAGGAGAAGGGCATGAAGGGCGCGATCGAGCGGGCGCTGGAGCTGGTCTCGCAGACGCCCGGCGCCTGGATGCCGCAGCAGTTCGAGAATCCGGCCAATATCGACGTGCATGTCCGCACCACCGCCCAGGAGATCCTCGCCGATTTCGCCGATGCACCGATCGATGTGCTGATCACTGGCGTCGGCACCGGTGGCCACATCACCGGCACCGCCCAGGTGCTCAAGGAAACATGGCCCGCCCTCAAGGTGTTCGCCGTCGAGCCGACCCTCTCGCCGGTGATCAGTGGCGGCGCGCCGGGCCCGCACCCGATCCAGGGCATCGGTGCGGGCTTCATCCCGACCAATCTCCACACCGCCCTGCTTGACGGCGTCATCCAGGTCGACCCCGCCGACGCCAAGGAATTTGCTCGCCGCGCCGCCCGCGAGGAGGGCATGCTGGTGGGTATCTCCTCGGGCGCCACCCTTGCCGCCATCGCCCAGAAGCTCAGCGAGTTGCCCGCCGGCAGCCGCGTGCTGGGCTTCAACTATGATACGGGTGAGCGCTATCTCTCGGTGCCGGACTTCCTGCCGGAGTGAGGTGGAGAGCGTTCGTCCGCCTGGAGGCTGTCTGTTTCAGATGGAACCACCATGTGCTCCTGCGGGGCCGAACGCGGGCGTTGCCCAACGCAGGAACCTAGGTCGGATCGATATTCAAGATTCTCGAATGAGAGATCTTCCATCGTTCATGGATTTCGTCATGCTGAACTTGTTTCGGCATCCATTTCGCGATCCAGACCGGTTCTTGCAGGCTGGATGGATGCTGAAACAAGTTCAGCATGACGTGTTTTCTGCATGGATGCGGCTGAATGTCGATACAGCCTAGGGCGGTCATGCCTAGCCGGCGCCTCAAACCCGGCTGAGCGCAGATGTTCGCATTCAGCATCTGGCCGCCTTCTCTTCCCACGCCGGCACGGGCCGGACAAACTTTCCCGGAATGGGACTGTCCCGCCTTCGCCAGGCCCGTTTCACCGCGCGAGTCTTGCGCTGCGCGGCCCGCAGGCACACATACGCGCCTCGACTCGTGGGAAAATGCGCATGACGGCGATCGCCAACACCAGAAAGGGCCAGGGCCCCAACCGACAGCGTGTGCTGCTCGCCATCGTCGTCGCGCTGGGTCTGTCGGCCTTGCTGGCCGCCATGTTCCTCATAAACCGCGCGCCCGGTCTCGTATCGCATGCCGGCGCGCCCGCCGCGCAGCAGCCAGCCGGCAAACCGGACCGGCCGCTGCCGGTGGTCGAACCGCTGGTCCTCGACGCCTCCAAGCCGGACGAAGCGCGCAAGCTCAATGCCGAGATCCCCTTCTCGACCGCGCCCAATCCGGCGGCCCGCCCCTTCCGCTTCGCCGGGGACGGAACGGCGCTGGCCCGCGCCACCGACTGCCTTGCCGCCGCCATGATCTACGAAGCGGGTGACGATGCGAAAGGCGAGCAGGCGGTCGGCCAGGTCGTGCTCAACCGGCTGCGCCACCCGGCCTTCCCCAAGACGGTGTGTGGCGTCGTATTCCAGGGCCAGGAACGCAGCGCCGGTTGCCAGTTCACCTTCACCTGCGATGGCGCGATGGCGCGCATCCCCTCGACCGCCGCGTGGGACCGCGCACGGGCGCTGGCCGGCCGGATGCTCGCGGGCGACGTCTATGCGCCGGTCGGCTACAGCACCCATTATCACACCGACTGGGTGATGCCCTATTGGAGCCGTTCGCTCGACAAGGTGGCGGCGGTCGACACGCATCTCTTCTTCCGCTGGCCGGGCTGGTGGGGCACACCGGGCGCCTTCCAGCGCCAGGTCGCGATTGAAGCCGAGCCGGCCATCCAGAAGCTCGCCATCCTCTCGCCCATCCACCGCGCCACCGAGGAGGACCTGTTCGCGCTGCCGGACGGCTCGCTCGTCAATGACGGCCAGGCGCCGCTGGCGATCGGCCCCGAGCAGATCGGGCAGCGGATCGGCCCTGGTACGCTGCGCGCGATCGAGCCGGGCGGCGCGGGATTCGTGATGACGCTGGACAAGGGCGGCAACCCCGCCCGCTACGTCGAGGCGGCTGCGCGCATCTGCTCCGGCCGGGCCCAGTGCCGGCTGATGGCTTGGACCAATCCGAAAGCCGCGCCGCACAGCTTCCCCGTCGCCGAGGCGAGCCTGCCGTCCATGTCCTTCTCCTATATCCGCATGAAGGAGACCGGCCTCGAGCGCACGCTCTATAATTGCGATGAATTCCCGCAGACGCCGCGCATCCAGTGCATGACGCGTCGGATCGCGATCCCCGAAGCACCGCGCATCGCCGCCGACGAACGCGCCGATCAGGCCCGCGAGCGCCTGCGGCCGGGCGCGGCGCGCCCAGCCGCCGACGCGCAGGGCAATCACCTGCCGGACACCAAGCCGATCGAGGTGATCCGCCTGCGCGTCCCGGGCTCGCCGCCTTCGGCCGAGACGCGGACGCCCGGCGCATCCTGAATTGCCGGATGACGGCAACTCCATCATTTATACAAAATATGAGAAGACAGGTATAAACTTTTTAAATAAAAAGATATTTTGTTCACCGCGAGCCTTTTGAAAGGCTTTCCTTCCTGGGGCGCCCCGCTCAGGCGGCTTGTGAGCAGTGCCTGCCCGCCCTGGGGCTGGTCTGAATGAAGTGGAATCAGTGCTCCTGCGAAAGCAGGAGCCCAGGGCGGTAGCGAACTGCCCGTGCGCCCTGGGCTCCTGCGCTGGGCTACGCCCGCCTTAGCCCCCGCAGGAGCACATGGTGGTTCCGTTTGAAGCGGACAGCCTCCACGGAGAGGTTGTGGAAGTTGTGCCCTACACAGTCGAAAAGGCGCTCTCGACAGCCATTTCGACACGCTCGTTATTGGAATGAATCACGCTCGAACCGAACGGCGATGGTACCGTAGAGGCGGTTCCGCTGCCCACCCCGTTCGCCCTGAGCGAAATCGAAGGGCTTGGCTGAACCGCAGGCGAAGCCCACTTCGCTCTGTTCAGGGTGCCCTTCTACAAGCTCAAAGCGACGGAGGAGATTTCCGAAGGTCGAGGCTCTGAGCGGAAACCGGCGCTTCCCCTTCATCCTGCCGTCAGGAAAGCCTCCGGCGGCAGCGCCATCAGCGCCTCGGCGCCGCCTTCGATCTTTCGGCGATGGGCGCCGGCCTCGGGCATGATCCGCTCGGCGAAATAGCGTGCTGTCACCAGCTTGGCCTTGAGGAAATCGGCATTGCCCGCACCCGCGTCCAGCCGCGCCTGCGCTGCCCGCGCCATGCGCAGCCACATCAGCCCGACCGCCACGATGCCCATGATGTGCATATAGGCATAGGCCGCCGCGCCGGCATTGTTAGGATTGGTCATGGCGTTCTGCATCAGCCACATGGTCGCGGCCTGCAGCTGCTGGTTCGCCTTCTCCAGCGCCTCGGCCACGGCGGCCGTCTCCTGCACCGCCTTGCCGGCCGCGACCTCCTCGCCGACCAGCTTGAAGAAGGCCTGGATCGCGCGCCCGCCATTGGCCGCCAGCTTGCGGCCGACCAGGTCCATCGCCTGCACCCCGTTGGTGCCTTCGTAGATCTGGGTGATGCGCGCATCGCGCACCGTCTGCTCGACGCCGGTCTCCCAGATATAGCCATGGCCGCCGAACACCTGCTGGGCAAGCACCGTCACGTCGAAGCCCTTGTCCGTGCCATAGCCCTTGATGACCGGGGTGAGCAGCGAGATGAGGTCGTCGGCCGTCTGCCGCTCCGCCTCGGTCGGCGCCAGCTTGGCGAGGTCGACCTGCAGCGCCCCCCAGATGCACAGCGCCCGCAGACCCTCGGTCAGCGCCTTGCCTTCCATCAGCATCCGCCGCACGTCCGGATGGACGAACAGCGTGTCGGCCGGCTGGTCGGGCTCGGCCGGACCGGTCAGCGCCCGCCCCTGCCGCCGCTCCGTCGCATAATGGACGGCCTGCTGATAGGCGAGTTCGGCCTGCGCCAGGCCCTGCAGCCCGACGCCGAGCCGCGCCTGATTCATCATGATGAACATGGCAGCGAGGCCCTTATTCTCCTCGCCGATCATCCAGCCGATCGCGCCGTCATAGTTCATGACGCAGGTAGCGTTGCCGTGAATGCCCATCTTGTGCTCAATCGATCCGCAGGAGACCGCATTGCGCTCACCCAGCGACCCGTCGTCGCCGACCATGATCTTGGGCACGAGGAATAGCGAGATGCCCTTGCTGCCGGCCGGCGCGCCCGGCGTCTTGGCCAGCACCAGATGGATGATGTTCTCCGCCATGTCATGCTCGCCGGCCGAGATGAAGATCTTGGTGCCGCTGATCTTGTAGCTGCCGTCCGCCTGCGGCTCGGCGCGGGTCTTGATGAGGCCGAGGTCGGTGCCGCATTGCGGCTCGGTGAGGTTCATCGTGCCGCACCAGGTTCCCGCCACCATGTTCGGCACATATTTCTGCTGCAACGCCTCGCTGCCCTTGACGAGGATCGCCGAGACCGCCGCGCCGGTGAGGCCGTGATACATGTTGAAGGCATGATTGGCGGCGGTGAAATACTCCTCCACTGCGATCGCCATCACCATCGGCAGGCCCTGGCCGCCGAATTCCTCGGGCGCGTGAAGCGTCGTCCAGCCGCCCGCGACGAACTGGTCGAACGCCTCGGGAAAACCCGACGGCACGGTGACGGTGCCGTCCGCATTGCGCGTGCAGCCCTCCTGGTCGCCGACGGCGTTGAGCGGGAACAGCACTTCGGACGCGAACTTGCCGCCCTCCTCCAGCACCGCCTGCACGATGTCCGGCGCAGCACCGGCAAAGCCGGGCAGATTGGTCATCCGGTCAAGCCCGACAATCTCGTCGAGAACGAAGCGCGTGTCAGCGACGGGCGCGGTATAGCTGGGCATTCCACCTCTCCTGCGAAAAATCTCGCCGGGCGCCGATCAGCCGCCGCGCCGGCGCGCATTCTCTTCGACCAACGAGACGAAGCTGGTCAATTCGGCAATCGCGGCTTCGATGTCGAGCCGCTGGCGCTCGAGCAGCGCGATGCGCTCGCGACACTTGGCTATGGTGACGGCGCGCTGGCTCCTGCGGCCGTCGCCAGCGTCGTAGAGATCGATCATCTCGCGGATGTCGGCAAGGCTGAAGCCCACACGCTTGCCACGCAGGATCCAGGCAAGCCGCGCCCGGTCGCGATGACTGTAGATGCGCGCAAGGCCCTGACGGCGCGGCGCGATCAGCCCCTCATCCTCGTAGAAGCGCAGCGCACGCGGCGTGACGCCGAATTCCTCACACAGATCGGAGATGGTGAAATCCTCGCGCCCGTCATGCGCGGGCTGCGGGATGCCGGCAATCATGGTGGGGGTGGACATGGGCGGATGCCTAGCGCGGCCTTACGTTTACGTCAACGGCAAAGCGCCGTCCCGTCCGCCGCCGCCAGCCGCCGCGCCTGCGCCGGATCGCGGTCCACGCGCGGGAAGGAGACGCCCGCGAACGAGCCTCGGCTCGAACAGAGCTGGGCGCAGCTGACGTCCAGCGCGCCCGGCATGACGATCTGGTCGCCATCATAGCGCGCGATGATGAGGCAGTCCCTGCCCCGGTCCTCGAAGCGCAGCAGCAGCTTGTCGGCAGAGAGCTTAGCGTGCCCACGGCCCCGACAATATTCGTCCTGGCCGATCCGCGTCTCGGCGCCGAACAAGTAGCGGCCGCGCGCATTGCCGTCCGGCACCAGGCAGAGCCGGTCGCGCCCGCCCTCATAGTTGCGCCCGTAGCGGCCGGCCGGATCGATCCGGGCCCGGTCCGGTAGCGCACCCGATTCGAGCGCCAGCGCATCCAGCTCGCTGGCCGCCTCCGTTGGGGTCTGATCAGCGCGATCGGCCGTGACCCTGCCCGCGCCGTCGCAGCCCGCCAGGGCCGCGACCCCGATGACGGCCATCCACCAGCGCATCCCTCTCACCGGCCGGGCGCCCCGCCTTCGTCGATCCGCTCCAACCCGTCGGCCGTCACGCGCCGGTAGAAGCAGCTCTGCGCCCCGGTGTGGCAGGCCGGCCCAGCAGGTTCGACGCGCAGCCACAGCGCGTCCTGATCGCAATCGATCCGCATCTCGACGATGCGCAGCACATTGCCCGATTCCTCGCCCTTTCGCCACAGCCGGCCCCGGCTGCGCGACCAGAAATGCGCCTCGCCCGTGTCGATCGTCGCCTGCAGCGCCTGCGCGTTCATATGGGCGAGCATCAGCACCTCGCCGGTCGCGGCATGGGTGGCGACGGCGGTCACCAGACCGTCGCGGTCATATTTGGGGTCGAGCGCAAGGCCCGTTTCGCGTGCATTGTCGGCCATGGGCCCGCGCTATAGGCGGCGGGCCGACCGCTGTCAGCCCTATGCTCTCAGGTCCGGCCGATCAGTGCCCGCGCCATGTCGTCCGCGACCAGCGCGGCCGGCCGCCCGGAAGCCTTGCTCTGCGCCCAGATGGCGCGCAGCCGCCCCGGAATCTCAGCGATCCGCGCTTCCACCTCGGCCCGGTCGCCCTGCCCCAGATATTCCAGCGCGACATTGATGATGCCGCCGGCATTGATGACATAGTCGGGCGCGTAGAGGATGCCACGCGCATGCAGCCGGTCGGCGTCGTCCGCGGTCGCGAGCTGGTTGTTGGCACCGCCCGCCACGATCGGTACGGCGAGACGCGGAATCGAATGTTCGTCGAGGATCGCGCCCAGCGCGTTGGGGCTCAGCACGTCAGCTTCGACGGTCATGATCGCCTGCGCGTCGACCACCGTCGCGCCCAGTTCCGCCGCCAGCGCCTGTGCCCGTGCGCCGTCCACGTCGGCCAGCGTCAGCCGCGCACCATCGGCGGCCAGCCGGCGGGCCAGGCCGCCGCCGACGCTGCCGACCCCCTGGATGGCGACATGCACGCCCTCGACGCTGTCCTTGCCCAACCCTTCCGCTACCGCCGCCTTGACGCCGAGATAGACGCCGAGCGCCGTCAGCGGGCCGGGATTGCCGCCGGCCGCGCCGCTCGCCACCGGCAGGCCGGAAACATAGCCGGTGCTGTGCGCGATGGCGGACATGTCCGCTTCGCTCATGCCGACATCCTCGGCCGTCACATAGCGGCCGCCCAGCGACTCGACGGCCTTGCCGAAGGCGTGGAGTTGTTCGGGCGTCTTGGGCGCGCCGTCCGAGAGGATGACGCCCTTGCCGCCGCCGACCGGCAGGCCGGCCATCGCATTCTTGTAGCTCATGCCGCGCGAGAGGCGCAGCGCGTCGGTCAGTGCGTCCGCTTCGCGCGCATAGCGCCAGAAACGCACGCCACCGCTGGAAGGACCGCGATGCGTCGAATGGACCGCGATGATCGCCTTGAGGCCGCTGTCCCGATCGGTGAAGAAATGAACCGCTTCGTGGTCGTCGAAGTCCGGATGGGACCACATCATGATAAGGATCGTCCTTTGCCAGGAGTTCTGCCGAACCCGCTGTTCCTGAGCAACGCCAGGGAGGGAGGATGGGGCGACCGATGGGATCCGAACCCACGACCTCTGGTACCACAAACCAGCGCTCTAACCAACTGAGCTACGATCGCCATAACGCCGCGAAGCGAGACGCGGCCCATAATGCGCGGGCATGGCCGGCGTCAAGCCACGGCTGCGAGAGAGCGGCGGTGGGGTTCGATTTTCGCTCGCGACGCGAGGGCAATCCCCCAAAAAGGAAAAGGGCCGGGAAATCCCGACCCCTCCCGTTGCCTGAGCTCCGCCGCGCCGCGCCTCTCCGCGAAGGAGGGGTGGCGCGATATCGCAAGAAAGCTTAGTTGACGGCGTCCTTGAGGCCCTTGCCCGCCTTGAACTTGGGCTGGCTGGAGGCCTTGATCGCCATCGTCTCGCCGGTGCGGGGATTGCGGCCGGTCGATGCCTTGCGCTTGGAAACCGAGAATGTGCCGAAGCCGACCAGGCGAACCTCATTGCCCTTCTTGAGCGCGTCGGTGATCGCGTCGAACACGGCCTCGACCGCCTTGCCGGCATCAGCCTTGGTGAGACCGCTCTGGTCAGCGACCGAGCTGATGAGATCCTGCTTGTTCATGCCTTTAGAACCCCCTTCATAGGTGTGGTTGTGGTGGGAATCGTGCGACGAAGGCGCGCATAAAGGCGCGGTTGCGCGGCCGAGTCAAAGATTTTCGTGGCTTGAGGCCCCTGATTCTGCCGTTTTCGTCCGATTTTTAGGGCATCCGCCCCCGAACCCCGGATGCGGATCGATCAGTGGCGCAGGCCGGCCTCGGTTTCCTGGACCGACCCGATCGGCGGCTGTGCGGCCAGATCATCGGCTTCCGACCAGTCGATGGGGGTCAGCGGCGCGACCAGCGCCCGCGCCAGCACCGCATCCACATGAGAGACCGGAATGATCTCAAGGCCTTCGCGGATATTGGCCGGGATCTCAGCCAGATCCTTCTCATTCTCCTGCGGGATGAGCACGGTCTTGATGCCGCCGCGCAGCGCCGCGAGCAGCTTCTCCTTGAGCCCGCCGATGGGCAGCACGCGGCCGCGCAGCGTCACCTCGCCGGTCATCGCCACATCCTTGTGGACGGCGATGCCGGTCAGCGTGGAGACGATCGACGTCACCATGCCGATGCCGGCGCTCGGGCCATCCTTGGGCACCGCGCCCTCGGGCAGGTGGATGTGGATGTCCTTGCGCTGGAAGATGCTCGGCTTGATGCCATAGCCCGGCGCGCGCGCCTTCACATAGGAGAAGGCCGCCTGCACCGACTCGGTCATCACGTCGCCGAGCTTGCCGGTGGTCTTGATCGCGCCCTTGCCAGGCACCGTCACGGACTCGATGGTGAGCAGTTCGCCGCCCACTTCCGTCCAGGCGAGACCGGTAACGGCACCGATCTGGTTCTCCTCCTCGGAGACGCCGTGGCGGAACTTGCGCACGCCCGCGAAGTCGCCGAGATTTTCAGGCGTCACGGTGACGCTGGTCTCCTTGCCTTCGAGGATGCGGCGCAGCGCCTTGCGGGCCAGCCGCGCAATCTCGCGCTCCAGCGTGCGCACACCGGCCTCGCGCGTATAGTAGCGGATGAGGTCGCGCAGCGCGCCCTCGCCGATGGCGAACTCGCCTTCCTTGAGGCCATGCGCCTCGATCTGCTTGTCGATCAAGTGCCGCTGGGCGATCTCGACCTTCTCGTCCTCGGTATAGCCTTCGAGGCGGATGACCTCCATGCGGTCGAGCAGCGCCTGCGGCAGGTTGAGGCTGTTCGCCGTGGTGACGAACATCACGTCGGAGAGATCGAGGTCGATCTCCAGATAATGGTCCTGGAAGCGGCTGTTCTGCTCGGGATCGAGCACTTCCAGCAGTGCCGAGGCCGGATCGCCCCGGAAATCCTGGCCGAGCTTGTCGATCTCGTCGAGCAGCACCAGCGGGTTCATCGTGCCGGCCTTCTTGAGATTGGCCGCGATCTTGCCCGGCATGGAGCCGATATAGGTGCGCCGGTGGCCGCGAATTTCGGCTTCGTCACGCACGCCGCCCAGCGACTGGCGCACGAACTCGCGTCCCGTCGCCTTGGCGATCGAACGGCCGAGCGAGGTCTTGCCCACGCCCGGCGGTCCGACGAGGCACAGGATCGGGCCCTTGAGCTTGTCCGAGCGCGCCTGCACGGCGAGATATTCGACGATCCGGTCCTTGACCTTGTCGAGCGCGAAATGGTCGGCGTCCAGCACTGCCTGCGCCTTGACGAGGTCCTTCTTGAGCTTCGACTTCTTGCCCCAGGGCAGGCCCAGCAGCGCGTCCAGATAATTGCGCACTACCGTCGCTTCCGCGGACATGGGCTGCATGGCACGCAGCTTCTTGAGCTCGGCGTCGGCCTTGGCGCGCGCTTCCTTGCTCAGCTTCGTCTTCTTGATCTTGTCGGTCAGCTCGGAAAGCTCATCGCCCTCCTCGCCGTCGCCGCCCCCCAGCTCGCGCTGGATCGCCTTCAGCTGCTCGTTGAGATAATATTCGCGCTGGGTCTTCTCCATCTGGCGCTTGACGCGCCCGCGGATCTTCTTCTCCACCTGGAGCACACCAAGCTCACCCTCCATGAAGGCGAACACCATCTCCAGCCGCTTCATCGGATCGGCCTCGACCAGCAGCGCCTGCTTATCCGCCACCTTCACCGCCAGATTGGCCGCGACGAAGTCGGAAAGCCGCCCGGCCTCCTCGATCTCGCGCAACTGCACCGCCGTCTCGGGCGGCATCTTCTTGTTGAGCTTGGCGTAATTCTCGAACTGATCGGCGACCGAGCGCATCATCGCCTCGACCTCATTGCCGCCCGCCGCGAGATCCTCGATCGGCTCGACCGCGGCGACCATATGGCCGGGCTCTTCGATCAGCCCCTTGAGCGAGGCGCGCTGCTTGCCCTCCACCAGTACGCGCACATTGCCGTCCGGCAGCTTCAGCATCTGCACGACGCTGGCCACCACGCCGGTGTCATAGAGCGCGTCGCGGTCCGGATCGTCCTCGGACGGATCGAGCTGGGCAACGAGGAAGATGTCCTTGTCGCCTTCCATGGCTTTTTCCAGCGCCGTCACGCTCTTGTCGCGCCCCACGAAGAGGGGCACGATCATCTGCGGGAAAACGACGATGTCCCGCAGCGGGAGCAGGGGCAGATCGAGAGTCATGCTATCTCCAACATGCGCGCGGCACGGAAAGCCGGCGACTTCACATCCTTCATATCGGCGCCTCGGCGCGACGTTTCAATGCTGCAATGCGGCGAACGCATCGGCAACCCCGTCCGCCGCGGCGCCGGCCGACCTTAGAACGGCAGCTTGAAGCCCGGCGGCAGCGGCAGGCCGCTCGCCATCTTGCTCATCTGCGCCTGCGCCACCTCGTCCGCCTTGGTGCGCGCGTCATTGAAGGCGGCGACGACCAGATCCTCCAGCATGCCCTTGTCGGAAGGCACGATGAGGCTGTCGTCGATCGAAAGGCCCAGGATGCGCCCCTTGGCGCTCGCCCGCACCTTGACGAGCCCGCCGCCGGCCACGCCTTCCACCTCGACATTGTCCAGCTCGGCCTGCGCCTTCTGCATTTCCTCCTGCACGCGGCTCGCCATGCCGAGGATGTCGTTCAAATCCTTCATCTGCTCTCGCTCCATTCCTTTTCCTGCGCCGGATCGATCAGCCGCGCGCCCGGGAAAGCCTCCAGCGCCGCCGCCACGACCGGCGCCTGCGCCAGCTGGTCCAGCCGCGCCTGCCGCTCGGCCTCTTGCTGCTCACGCAGGCTGGGCGCGCCCGGCGCATTGCTCGACATCACGTCCCAGGGCGCACCAGTCAGCTCCCTGAGTGCGCTCGCCACCTGACGGGGAAAGTCCGCGTCGAGCGGCTGGAGGATCCTGAACTCCAATTCCGGCGGTGCATAGCGCACCAGGCTCACATAGTCATGCAGCTCCGCGCCCAGGCGGGGAAAACGATCGAGCATCCGGGCGACCAGCGCGGCGAAATCGGCCGGCATATCCACGCCGGCCGCCGCTTGCGCGCGCGGTTGGGGCACAATAGGCACAGCTACGGACGGTAAGGTGGAAGGGCTCTCCCCGGCCGGCGCAGCGCCGCCCTCGCGGATCAGCCGCGCCAGCTCGGAGGGGTCCGGCATCGTCGCCGCATGGATCAGCCGCAGCAATGCCATCTCGCAGGCCGCCTGCGGCCGCGCCGCCGCGACGATCTCTGCATGGCCCTTGAGCAGCAACTGCCAGAGCCGATGCAAGGCGGTGAAGGACAGGCTCTCCGCCCAGCCGGCGATCGCCGCGCGCTCCGCCTCGGCATGGCGGTCGAGCCCCGCGCCCCGCCCCGCCTTCGCGGTCGTCACCGCATGGATAAGCTCCAGCAGTGCATTCACTGTCGCAACCGGCTCCACGCCCAGCGCGTCCTGCTCGGCCAGCGCCGCCAGCATCGCCGGCGCATCCCCGGCCAGGATATGATCGAGCAGCCGCCGCACCGCGCCCCGGTCGGAGAGGCCCAGCATCGCCCGCACCTGATCGGCAGTGACGAACGGCCGTCCCTCCACCGTTTCGGCATGGGCGATCGCCTGATCGAGGATCGACTGGCCGTCACGCGCCGAGCCTTCCGCCGCCGTGGCGATCAGCCGCAGCGCGTCATCCTCGGCATCCACGCCTTCCTTGCCGCAGATCATGCGGAAGTTATCGACCAGCAGCTCGACCGGGATGCGCCGCAGGTCGAAGCGCTGGCAGCGCGAGAGCACGGTGATCGGCACCTTGTTCACCTCGGTGGTGGCGAACAGGAACTTCACATGCTCTGGCGGTTCCTCAAGTGTCTTGAGCAAGGCATTGAAAGCATTGCGCGAAAGCATATGAACTTCGTCAATGATATAGATCTTGAAACGCGCCGAGACCGCCGCGTAGCGCACGGCCTCGATGATCTCGCGCACATCGTCCACGCCGGTATGGCTGGCCGCGTCCATCTCGATCACATCGATATGGCGGCCTTCCGCGATCGCCCGGCACGGCTCGCACACGCCGCACGGCTCGATGGTCGGCCCGCCCTGCCCATCCGGCCCCACGCAGTTGAGCGCCTTGGCGATGAGGCGCGCGGTGGAAGTCTTGCCGACCCCGCGCACGCCGGTCATCAGGAAGGCATGCGGCAGCCGGTCGCGCTTGATCGCGTTGGCGAGCGTGCGCACCATCGCCTCCTGCCCGATCAACTCGGCGAAGGTCTGCGGCCGGTAGGCGCGCGCCAGCACGCGATAGCCACCCGTCCGCGCCGGTGACGGCGGAGGCGGCGGCGCGCCGAGGTCGAGGCCCGGCCCCGGATCGGTGTCTTGGGGGGAATCGGTCATTGCGAGGGACTCTAGAGCATCACCGCCAATATCGGAACCATCCGCCCCGAGCAGTAGTGGTTCGGTTCGATTTCCGGCTTGCGACCCGCTCCAAACATAACCCAATCTCCACGCTTCACGCCCGTTCAGGCGGAGCTTATGGAGGCCTTTCCTCTCTTCTTGCTGAAAAGAAAGAGCAGCCCTTCGACAAGCTCAGGGCGAACGGTGTTTGGAAGCAATGACGGTGCCCGACACTTCAACGGCCGGGCTCAGCTCGGACGGGTTGGCCGCACGACGAGCGGCAGCGCAATGCCGATCAGGATCAGCGCCATGCCCACCAGATGATAGCCGTGGATCGGTTCACGCAGCACCAGCGCCGCCAGCAAGGCGCCGAACAGCGGCTGGAGATTGGCGACCTGCCCCGCATCCGCCGCGCCGATCGTCGTCACCGCCAGATTGTAGAGGAAATAGGCGATGATCGAGGGAAAGAGGACGATATAGCCGATTCCCGCCAGCACCGGCGGCGACAGGTGGACGGCGCGGTCCTGCAGTTCCACGAACGAGAAGGGCATCATGGCAAGCGCGCCGATGGCGATGGTCAGACCGAGGAAGGTCATGCCTCTTACCGGTGGGCGCAGGCGCAGCAGCACCGTGTAGAGCGACCAGACCAAGGTTGCGCACGTCACCAGCGTGTCGCCATGATTGAAGGCCAGCGTCGCCAGCACGGCGAGATCGCCCTTGAGGATGATCGTCGCGACGCCCGCCGCGGCGACCAGCACGCCGATGATCTGCACGACGCGCGGGCGTCCGCGGAAGATGAGGCAGTCGAGCGCCAGCACCAGCGCGGGGATCGCAGCCTGGATCAGCAGGCTGTTGGTTGCGGTGGTATATTGCAGGCCCGAATAGAAGAAGGCGTTGAACGAGCCCACGCCGAGCAGCCCGAGCAAGAGGATCACCGGCCAATGCGCCCGGATCAGCGCGCGATCCGCCATGATCGAGCGCCAGCAGAAAGGCAGCACGATCAGCAGCGCACCGCTCCAGCGCCAGAAGGCGAGCGTGAAGGGCGGTACGTCGTTGCGAAGCGCCCGCGCGACGACCGAATTGCCCGACCAGAGCAGCATGACCAGCACAAGCATCAGATAGACGGTCCGGCGCGACCTGACCTGCAACGAACCTCTCCCCTAAGCCCGGATGGACGAGCCCGCCTATGGCCTGCCCGCCCTGCCTTCCGCAAGGCGATCGCGGACGGGTCGCACGGGGAAACGGCAGCCGTTCAACGACGGCAGATCACGGACCATCGCCCCACAAAGCCTCGGCCATCCGGAGCGAGCGCGACCGCCCTCGCCCTTGCATTTGCCGCCGAACCGGCCTCTAACCGGGACATTCCGTTCCAGAGCGCGGGGGAACCAGCCGCATGACCACAGCCGAAGCGACGCCCACCCTCACCATCGCCGACCATGCGGACCGCGGCTTCTTCGGCCACCCCAAGGGTCTTGGCTATCTCGCCTTCACCGAGGCGTGGGAACGCTTCTCCTACTATGGCATGCAGACGCTTCTGGTCCTCTATATGACCAAATATCTGCTGCTGCCCGGCCAGATCGAGCGCGTGCTGCTGTTCGACGCCTTCCGCCGGCTGCCGCTCTACAGCGGACTGGACGGCCAGCCCCTCGCCTCCGCCATCTTCGGCACCTATGCGGCGAGCGTCTATCTGACGCCGATCCTGGGCGGCCTGCTCGCCGACCGCGTCCTGGGCAAGCGACGCACGGTGCTGCTGGGCGCGATCACCATGGCGCTCGGCCATTTCCTGATGGCGTTCGAGGCGAGCTTCCTGTTCGCACTGCTCTGCATGGTGCTCGGCTCGGGCATGTTCAAGGGCAACATCGCCAGCCAGGTGGGCGCGCTCTACAAGCCCGGCGACCTGCGCCGCGCGGATGCCTTCCAGATCTTCTATCTCGGCATCAATGCCGGCGTGATCATCTCGCCGCTGATCGTCGGCACGCTGGGCGAGAAGATCGGCTGGCATTGGGGCTTCGGCGCGGCGGGCGTCGGCATGCTGATCGGCCTCGCCATCTATCTGGCCGGGCAGAAATATCTGCCCGCCGAGCATTTCCTGCCGCAGGGCCGATCGGCCAGGGCAACCGAGCCGCGCCCGGCCATGGCCCGCGCGGACTGGCTCGCGCTCGCCGCGGTGCTCATCCTCATTCCGGTGATGGCCGTGGCGATCGTGCCCAACAACCAGATCTTCAATGCCTATCTCGTCTGGGGCGACGAGAAGTTCGATCTCGTCTTCTTCGGCACCCGCCTGCCCACATCCTTCCTGGTAACGCTGGACGCCATCGTCTCGGTGAGCTTCCTGGCGATCGTGGCGCTGTTCTATCGCTGGTTCAGCACGCGCTGGAAGGAGCCGGACGAACTGGGCAAGATGATCATCGGCTCGCTTTTCTCGATCGGCGGCATGCTTTGCCTGGCGACCGCCGCCGCCAGCGCGCCGGACGCCCAACACAAGATCGGCCTGTTCTGGCCGATGATGTTCGAGCTGCTGAACTCGATCGGCTTCGCGCATCTGCTGCCGGTGAGCCTCGCCCTGTTCACGCGGCTGGCGCCCCAAGCGCTCAATGCGACCGTGGTCGGCCTCTATTATCTCGCCTTCTTCGGCGCCAATGCGATGGTCGGCTGGGCCGGCGGCTTCTACGAGACGATGCCGACGCCGGCTTTCTGGATCATGCATGCGGGCTTCGCCGCAGCCTCGGGCGCGGTGTTCCTGATTTTCAAGCTGGTGCTGGCCCGGCGCCTGCTGCATGATCCGGTGACGATCGACGCCTGAGCGCATGGGAAAGGTGGAAGCCGGAACGACCCGCAGCGAATTCGTTGTGGCTGCTTCCGTCAGGACCTGACCAGGTTGGCGAAGACTGCGTCCGCCCGGCTTCCGCGGCGGCATATGGCGGCCATGGAGATGAAATGCAAGCGGAGCGGCGAGCCCGTTAAGACGAACGCAAACCCGCAAAGGAGCCTAGGCATGACCGACGAGACTCAATCCGCCCCACCCGGCCGCATCACCGGACTGGGCGGCATCTTCTTCAAGTCGCGCGATCCCGACGCGCTGGCCGCCTGGTATCGCGATGTGCTGGGCGTGGGCATGGAAGGCTGGAACGGCGCGATGTTCGCAAGCGATGCGCCGGGCCGGCCACCCTATCAGATCTGGAGCCCGTTCGAGGCGTCGACCAGCTATTTCGCGCCGTCCGAGAGCGCCTACATGATCAATTTCGCGGTCGATGATCTCGACGCCTTCCTCGCCCGGCTGGACGAGAAAGGCGTCGCCCCCACAGCCCGTGACGACAGCGACGCCAATGGTCGCTTCGCCTGGCTGATCGATCCCGAGGGCACCAAGATCGAACTCTGGGAACCCCAGGGCTGAAGCTCAACGGCCGGTCAACTCATATTGCACGACGGTCTGCGCCGGGACCGGATAGCCGGCCTGGGCGAAGCTGTCGGCGATCAGCTTGTTGGTCGCGAAATAGACCGGCCAGTAATGGTCGTTGTGCGCGAACGGCCGCACCGCCAGCTTGGTGCCATATTCGTTGAACTCGAGGATATCGACTTCCGGCGCCGGATCGGTGGCGACATGCGGGATGGCGGCCAGCCCCTCGCGCAGCTTCGCCATCGCGGCATTGGGATCGACCCCGGCAGCAAGCTGCGCGGTCAATTCCACCCGACGATAGGGATTGGTCGAATAATTCTGGATGATCTCGCCGGAGATCTTGCCATTGCCGATGATCGTCTCCACCCCGTCCGGCGTGCTGAGCGTGGTGGTGAAGAGGCCGATCTCCTCCACCGTGCCGGTGACGTCGGCGATCGTCACGAAATCGCCCACCTTGTAGGGCCGGAAGATGATGATGAAGGCGCCCGCCGCGAAATTGGCGAGCAGGCCCGACCAGGCCGCGCCGATCGCCAGGCCCGCGCCGGCCAGCAGCGCGGCGAAGCTGGTCGTCTCGATGCCGAAATAGCCGAGGATGCCGACCACCAGCACGATGTTGAGCAGCACCGCGATGATCGAGGAGATATAGCGCTGCAGTGTCGCATCGACATTGCGGCGCGTGAGCGCGGCATTGACGAGGCGAATGACGAATCCGATGAGCCAGCGGCCCACGATGAAGGCGATGATCGCTCCGGCGATCGTGATTCCGATCGAGACGAGATGCGCGCTGACATTACTGGCGATGACTGCGAAGTCCATGAACAGCCCCCATTGCTAAGGTCCCGTCCGATGGATCGCGCCATGGTGTGACCGAAGCAAGTCGGCCAACGTTATTTTACAGTTGGGTGGTCCGGCCGGCCGGCATCACAGCCCCTGCATGTTCCGGCTCTCCGGCGGGATGCGCACAGTGAGCATCGGCAGATCGGCGCTCAGCACGATCTGGCAGGCAAGGCGGCTCGTGCGCGTCGTCGCGGCGGCGAGGTCGAGCATGTCCTCCTCCTCCTCGCTGGCCCGAGGCAGCCGGGCGTAGTCCTCGGCAGCGACGATGACATGGCAGGTCGAGCAGGCCATCTGCCCCTCGCACGTGCCTTCCAGCGGCTGGCCGGCCGCCTGAGCGACATCGAGCAGGATGTCGCCCGGCGCGGCCTCCACTTCCTGGACCTGCTGGCCGTCCGCGCTGACGAAGCGCACCAGCGTCACGCCGCCGCCTTCTGCGTGGCCGCCGCCTCGTTGATGAGCGCGGCCGCCTCCTCCAGCTCGGCGAGCGCGGTGTATCGCCCGAACCCGAGACGCAGCGAGCCGCGCGCCTCGGCATCGCTGAGGCCGATCGCCCGCAGCACATGGCTCGGCCGCCCCGTGCCGCTGGAGCAGGCCGAGCCCAGCGACAGCGCCACGCCGCGCACCTGCGAGAGCAGGCGCGCCGCATCGAGGCCCGGCCGGCGCAGGTTGAGATTGCCATGATAGCGCCCGCTCAGCGATCCGTTGATCCGCCAGCCGGCGAACAGCTCCAGCGCCCGCTTCCATAGCGCCTCGACATGGGCCATGTCCGTTCCGCGGCGCTCGGCCGCCAACTCCGCCGCCACGCCGAAGCCCGCGCACAGCATCGGCGAGAGCGTGCCGGGACGGATGCCTTCCTCCTGCCCGCCGCCATGCATGAATTGCGGCAGGTCCAGCCCCGCGCGCATCCAGAGCGCGCCGACGCCCTTGGGACCGTGAATCTTGTGGGCGGTGATCGCGACCATGTCCGCATCCGGCGTCGCCAGTTTGCCGAAACCCTGCACGGCATCACACAGCACCGGCACGCTGCTGGCGCGGGCAATGGCGATGAGCTGCTCCAGCGGCTGGACGACGCCGATCTCGTTGTTGACCTGCATCACCGCGAGCAGCGCGGCGCGTTCGTCGATCGCCGCCTCCGCGATGTCGAGATCGACCAGCCCATCCGGCCCGACCGGCAGGATCACCGGCTCGAAGCCCTCATGGCGCAGCGCCATCACCGTGTCGAGCACGGCATGATGCTCGCTTGCCAAGGTGACGACCCGGCGGCGCGACGGCGGCGCGGTCCGCGCGGCGCCATGGATGGCGATGTTGAGCGCCTCGGTGGCGCCGCTGGTGAAGATGAGCCGGCCGTCCATCCGGCCCAGCGCGGCCCTGACGCGATCGCGCGCCAGCTCGACATCGGCGGCGGCGGTGCGGCCGATCCGGTGCGCGCTGTTGGGGTTGCCGTAGTGCGCCATGGCGCTGGTCATGGCGTCGGCGACTTCGGGCGCGAGCGCCGTCGTGGCCTGATAGTCCAGATAGATCATTATTGCGTTCCCGTGGCCATGGCCTGCCACTGCGTGATGAAGGCGTCAATGTCTGCCGCCCGCGTGTCATGCCCCAGACTGACACGGAGCACTTCTCCCGATGCCGCATCGCTCCATCCCATGGCGGCGAGCACATGGCTGGGCTTGAGGCTGCCCGAGGCGCAGGCGCTGCCCGCCGAGACGGCGAATCCCGCCATGTCGAAGCGGATGAGCTGCGCCTGCGCGGACAGGCCAGGCATGCGGTAGCCCGCGATGGTGGGCAGGCGCGGCGCGGTCTCGGCCACGACCTCGCCACCGGCGGCGCGCACTGCCGCGTCGAGGCGGGCGCGCCAGTCGGCCACATCGGCCAGCCAGCCCCGGTCCGCCTCCAACGCGGCCGCGAAGCCGAGCGCCAGCGGCATCGCCTCGGTGCCCGGCCGATAGCCCTGCTCCTGCCCGCCGATGGGCCGCAGCAGCGCGAGATCGCGCACCAGCAGCGCGCCGATGCCGATCGGCCCGCCCAGCTTGTGAGCGCTGACCGCGATCAGATCGGCCGCACCCGGCAACGGCATCTTGCCCGCGCTCTGGCTGCAGTCCGCAAAGAGCAGCGCGCCGGCCGCATGCACAGGCTCCGCGAGCGCGTCGAACGGCTGGATGACGCCGGTCTCGCTGTTCACCTGCTGGATCGCGACCAGCGTGCCCGGCGCGAGCGCATCGGGCAGTTGCACCATGCCGTCCGCATCGACGGGGAGCCGCTGCGCCGGCGCGACGTGCCGCAGCACCGCATCATGCTCGGTGGCACCGGCCAGCACGTCTCGGGCCTGGCTCGCGCCCAGCGCCAGCGCGATCGCCTCGCTGGCGCCGCCAGTGAAAATCACCGTGCCGTCCCAATCCAGCGCTCGCGCGATACGCCGCCGCGCTTCCTCGATGCGCGCGCGCGCCTGCCGACCGACCGTATGCGGCGAGGAGGGATTGGCCCAGGCCGCGAAGCCCTCCAGCATCGCCTCGCGCGCGGCGGGCAGCAGCGGCGTGGTCGCGGCGTGATCGAGATAGATGCGGCTTGTCATTCCAGTTCCTGCGGAGCGTAGCGGCCGCCATGCCCAAGAAGATTGCGAAATTGCGCTCGCCACCTATATAAGCGCCCGTTCTCGTGGCGTCAGCCTCCGTGCCGGCGCCATGTCCATGCTCAAGCTCCAGGTGCCATGCCCGACGTCATCTTTCCCGGTCCCGAAGGCCGTCTCGAAGGCCGCTTCAGTCCTCCGCCCCGCCCCCGCGCGCCCGTCGCGCTGATCCTGCATCCGCATCCACAGGGCGGCGGCACGATGAACGACCGGATCACCCAGGCGCTCTACAAGACCTTCGTGAAGCGCGGCTTCGCGACGCTGCGCTTCAATTTCCGGGGCGTGGGCCGCAGCCAGGGGGTGTTCGACAACGGCATCGGCGAGTTGAGCGACGCCGCCGCCGCGCTCGACTGGGTGCAGAGCTTCCATCAGGAAGCGCAGACCACCTGGATCGCCGGCTTCTCCTTCGGCGCCTGGATCGCCATGCAGCTGCTGATGCGCCGCCCGGAAGTACGCGGCTTCATCTCGGTGGCGCCGCCGGCCAACATGTATGATTTCTCGTTCCTCGCCCCCTGCCCCGCCTCCGGCATCATCGTGCAGGGCGTCAATGACGAGGTCGTCACGGCCCAGTCGGTGCAGAAGCTGGTCGACAAGCTGCGCACCCAGAAGGGCATCACCATCCATCATGACGAGATCCGCAACGCCAATCACTTCTTCGAGCATGAGCTCGATCAGCTGATGATGAGCGTCGATAATTATCTCGACATGAGGCTGGCGCCCGACTCGCCGATCCGGTGATCATCCTGGCGGGATCGATCCGCCTGCCGGCGGCGCGGCTGGACGAGGCGCGGCCGGTGCTGACGCGCATGGTCGAGGCCAGCCGCGCAGAGCCGGGCTGCCGGGCCTACAGCTTCGCGGAGGACCTGCTGGAGCCGGGCCTGATCCGCATCTTCGAGATCTATGACGACCGCGCCGCGCAGCAGGCACATGCGGCAAGCCGGCATATGAAGGATTTCCGCGCCGCATGGGCGGCGCTGGAGATCGGCGATCGGCAGATCATTCACTATCAGGCCGAGATCGCCCCCACATCCTAGACCGCCGTCGCGGCGACCCCGGATTTCAGCCCGATTTTCCCCGATCCGGCTGCTCGTCGGCCCGCCTTGAGTCACTGTGCCGTAATGAGACGGCCACATTTCGTCCGATTTGCGTCATCAGACGTTGACTCGCGAACCATGTCGTTAAATCATGATTAACGCAGTCAATCCGATTGCCACTGAATGGGGAGATTCAGATGCGTATCATGAAGACTATGACAGCGGCAGCGCTGCTGTCAGCGGCGACGTTTGCCGCAGGCAACGCAAATGCGGCCACGCTCGTCGTCGATGTGAGTGGGATCAGCAGCTATGGCGGCTATGACGATCCGGGCAACACGATCCTCAGCTTCGACATCGGCGCCGGCTCCGTCGTGACGGATGTCGCCTATGATGTCTCGCTGGAAGCATATTCGCCGAGTTGGCTTTCGGAAATCACCGTCGATTTCACCGACTCCCTCCTGACCGCCGGCGTGGCGCTGACGCCCGGCTTCCTGGACAGCTTCTCCGGCACCGGTTCCTATGCCGATTCCGCCAGCCTCGTCGATCTCGGCCTGTCGTTCGCCGTGGGGGCCGACGGCATCCTGCTGCTGCAGTTCTACGAGAGCTTCGACGATTCGAGCGTCGCGCCGGACGGCCTGTGGTCGCAGGGCACGCTGACCTTCACCTACACGCCGGTCGAGACGCCTGGCGTGCCGGAGCCGGCGACCTGGGCGATGCTCATCAGCGGCTTCGCACTCGTCGGTGCGGCCATGCGCCGCCGCGTGACGGTCGCATACGCAGCCTGAACGAATCATTCGTGCGATTGAAGGGCGCCGCCGGTCTCGCGACTGGCGGCGTTTTTTTTTTGGCGATTACGCCGTTTGCAAATCCGACGCTTCATTGCGTGTCGACCTGCGATCCGGTTCCTGCCGTTATGTTCCCTTCGGTTCGGCCCGGACGGAGAGGTTGTTATAGTTGTGCCCCTACTCCGTTCGCCCTGAGCGAAATCGAAGGGTTGAAACGAGTCACGCGCCTCGTTTCAAGCTGAGCCGCAGGCGAAGCCCCCTTCGCTCCGCTCAGTAGGGCCCTTCGACTTCGCTCAGGGCGAACGGAGACTGGCATGTTCTCTCCCCATCCCGGAAGGCCCCTTCGGCACTTGGGTTTGCAAACGATATAATCACCTTTTTTACTGCCTGACTGCGATAGACCAGAGCATTGCCGTGCTGAATTTGTTCTCGAAAAGCTTTGCGATGAGTATGGCTGAATGGCGATGCAGCCATGCGGCCGACCACGCGCCCGGGATATGGGGCCGTCGTCCGGCCGACCCTTGTCAGCCCTGTAGCTGCTCGACCATCGCCGCAAGGTCGAGCCAGCGCTCTTCCGCAGCCTCCTTTTCCGCTCGCGCCTTTTCGATCGCGGCCGTCAGTTCGGCGAAGCGGGCCGGGTTCTTGGCATAAAGGTCGGGATCGGACAATGCCGCCTCGTCGCGCGCGATGGCGGCCTCGATCGCCTCGATCCGCGCGGGCAGCAGGTCATAGTCGCGCTGGTCCTTGTAGCTGAGCTTGGCCGCCTTGGGCGGCGGCGCGGCGGGCGCATCGGCTTTGGGCGCGGAGGACCGCCGGGTCGCCACCGGTTTGCGCCGCTTGGCTTCCCAGTCGGCATAGCCGCCGGCGATGATGTCGACGCGGCCCGAGCCATCGAGGCCGAGCGTCACCGTCACCGTGCGGTCGAGGAAATCGCGGTCATGGCTGACGATGAGGACGGTGCCCTCATAGTCGGCGATCACTTCCTGCAGCAGGTCGAGCGTCTCCAGGTCGAGGTCATTGGTCGGCTCGTCCAGCACCAGCAGGTTGGATTCGCGAGCGAACTCGCGCGCCAGCAGCAGCCGCGAGCGCTCGCCGCCGGACAGCGTGCCGATGCGCGCCTCGACCAGTCCGGGATCGAACAGGAATTCCTTGAGATAGCCCTGGATATGCTTCTTCTGCCCCCGCACCGTCACCCAGTCACCGCCGTCCGCCAGTATGTCGCGCACCCGCTTCTCGGGCTGGAGCAGCCGGCGCTGCTGGTCGATGACGATGCCGTCCAGCGTCTTCGCGCGTGCGACGGTTCCCTCGTCCGGCTCCAGTTCGCCGGTGAGCAGCCGCAGCAGCGTGGTCTTGCCCGCGCCATTGCCGCCGACGATGCCGATCCGGTCGCCGCGCTGAATGCGCAGAGAGAAGTCCCTGATGACGGCGCGATCGCCAAACCGCCTGGTCACATGCTCGGCGGTGATGACGCTCTTCGTCTTCACATCGTCCGAGACGACGGCCATCTTCGCCGCCCCCTGCGGGCCGATCATCGCGGCGCGGGCGGCGCGCATCTCATGGAGCCTGGCGAGGCGGCCCTGGTTGCGCTTGCGCCGGGCAGTGACGCCGCGCTCCAGCCAGTGCGCTTCGATCCTGAGCTTGGCATCCAGCTTCTCGGCCGCACGCGCTTCCTCGGCATAGACCTTTTCCATCCACGCCTCGAAGCCGCCGAAGCCCACTTCGTTGCGGCGCAGGCTGCCGCGGTCGAGCCACAGCGTCGAGCGGGTGAGACGCGTCAGGAAGGTGCGGTCATGGCTGATGACGATGAAGGCGCCGGTGTAGCGGCCGAGCCAGTCCTCCAGCCAGTCGATGGCGGCGATGTCGAGATGGTTGGTCGGCTCGTCGAGCAGCAGCAGGTCCGGCTCGCTCGCCAGCGCCCGGCAGATCGCCGCGCGCCGCCGCTCGCCGCCCGACGCCGTCGCCGCCTCGCGCGAAAGATCGATGCCGATCTGGTCGGCGATCGCTTCCACCTCGTGCCGCGCCGGCGCTCCCTCGCCGGCGAGCGCGAAATCCAGCAGCGTGGGATAGGCGCTCACGTCCGGATCCTGCTCCAGCATCACCACATTCGTGCCCGGCACGATCGAGCGCTTGCCCTCGTCCGGCTCGATGCTGCCGGCGATCAGCTTCATGAGCGTGGTCTTGCCCGCGCCATTGCGGCCGATGAGCGCCAGCCGGTCGCGCTCGCCGATATGAAGGTCGAGCCCGCGGAACAGCCAGCCCGCGCCCTGGATGAGGCCGAGGCCTTCGTAGGAAAGAAGTGGCGCTGCCATGCGGCCGCGCTAAAACAGATGCATGACGCGGGGGCAAGACCAGTGTGGGACGGGACGGGTCATCGCCGGTTCAGCCCGACGCACGCAGGAGGCCGCTCGATGAACAATCAGGAAGGATGCTCGACATGCGACGCTTGTCTCTCGCCCTGGCCGCCCCGGCGGTCGCACTGATGACGCCCGGCATGGCTCCTGCCCAGGATCGCGAAGGCGGCATGCGGATGATCCCGGCCGGCGGCCCGCTTCTGTCCCTCTCCGTCACCGAATCCATCGACAGCGCGCCGGACATCGCCACGCTCTCCACCGGCGTGCAGACCAATGCGCAGACCGCGCAGGAAGCGATGACTCAGAATGCCGCGCTGATGGACAAGCTGATCGCCGCCGTGACCCGCGCCGGCGTCGAGCGCAAGGACATCCAGACCAGCGGCATCAACCTCGCCCCGCAATATGACTACAGCAATCGCGGCAATGGGCAGCAGCCGCGCTTCCTCGGCTATCAGGCCAACAACCAGCTGACCCTCACCATCCGCCAGATCGACAAGGCCGGCGCGCTGATCGACGCGATGGTCGGGGCGGGCGCGACCAACATCAATGGCCCGACCTTCGGCATAGCCGAGCCGGAACGCCTTCTCGACCAGGCCCGCGCCAAGGCGATCCAGACCGCCCAGGCCCGCGCCAATCTCTATGCCCAGGCCACCGGATATGGCAGCGCGCGGCTGATCGCCGTCAATGAGGGCGGCGCCGTGCCCCGTCCCATGCCCGTGCCGCGCATGGCGATGATGGCCACGGCCGAAGCCGGAACGCAGGTCGAACCCGGCCAGGTGTCCAGCTCGATCACGCTCAGCGTGCAGTTCGTGCTGGAGCGCTGAATGGAGGCAGAATGCGGCATTCAGCGGTCGTTCAAAGGTTCGGCTCTATGAGGCTGGCATGACGAATCCACTCCTCTCGGCCGCAGCGCTCGGGCTCGCCATGCTTGCGAGCATCGCCCTGCCGACGATCGCGCCCGCGCAGAGCTTCTCGCGCGGCGACGAGCAGAACAATGCGCGCCGTCAGATGCTGGACGGGCATGTCATGCCCTTCTCGGTCATCAAACGGCGCGTCGAGCGCGAGATGGGGCGCGAGGCTTCCTATGTCGGCGTCGCTCCCTCACCGCGCGAAGGCGTGTATCGCATGCAGTTCATGCGCAATGACGGCGTGGTGATCTGGGTCGATGTGGACGGCAAGACCGGAAACATCATCGCGCGCACGCGTTGACCGGGCACCGCGCAATGTCCGCCCTTGAACCGCGCCGTGCCGGCTCTATCAGGACGGGATACCGCGCTTATCGGAAAGGAACATCATGCGCCTGCTGATCGTCGAGGACGAGCCGACGCTGGGTCGCCAGCTCAAGTCCACGCTGGAGGGCGCCGGCTATGCGGTCGATCTCGCCACGGACGGCGAGGACGGACATTTCCTGGGCTCGACGGAGAATTACGACGCGGTGGTGCTGGACCTCGGCCTGCCCGAGATCGACGGTCTCACCGTGCTCGACCGCTGGCGCAAGGAAGGCAAGGATACGCCCGTGCTGGTGCTCACCGCGCGCGACAGCTGGTCGGACAAGGTGGCGGGACTGGACGCGGGCGCCGACGACTATCTCGCCAAGCCGTTCCAGAGCGAGGAGCTGATCGCCCGCCTGCGCGCGCTCATCCGCCGCTCCTCGGGCAATGCCTCCAGCGAGCTGACCGCCGGCGACGTCCGCCTCGACACGCGCTCGGGCAAGGTGACGCTCAATGGCGAGCCGGTGAAGCTCACCGCGCAGGAATATAAGCTGCTCTCCTACCTGATGCACCACAAGGGCAAGGTGGTGAGCCGCACTGAGCTCATCGAGCATATCTACGACCAGGATTTCGACCGCGATTCCAACACGATCGAGGTGTTCGTGACGCGCATCCGCAAGAAGCTGGGCGCGGACATCATCTCGACCATCAGGGGGCTGGGCTACAGCCTGGACGAGCCCGCTGGCTGACCCGGCGACGGTCGAACCGGGAGTCGGACCGGGCATCGCGGGATCGCCGCCCCGGCGCATCACCGGCTCGCTCAGCCGGCGCATCATCATCATCTCGGCCCTGTGGATCGGCATCCTGCTGCTCGGCGGCGGGCTCGCGCTCGACCGGGTGCTGACCAATGCCGTCACCACCAATTTCGACGATGGGCTGGATTATGTGCTCACCGCCATGATCTCCTCGGCGGAAGTGGGGCCGGAAGGCGAGGTGCTGTTCAACCGGCCGCTTGCCGACCAGCGCTTCCTGGAGCCGGCCAGCGGCCTCTATTACCAGATCAGCGGCGAGGGCCATGAGGACTGGCGCTCGCGCTCGCTGTGGGACCGCGCCATCCAGGTGACGCCCGAGATGCGCGACCATCCCGGCGAAGGCATCGACAGCATGCAGTTCGCGGACGAGCCGCTGCGCCTCATGACCCGCACGGTGATCCTGCCCGGCAGCGACACGCGTTGGATCTTCATCGTCGCGCAGGCGCGCGAAGGGCTCGACGCGCAGATCCACACGCTGCGCTCCACGCTCGTCAAGAGCTTCGTGGTGCTGGGCATCGGGCTCATGATCATGACCGCGCTGCAGGTCTTCTACGGGCTGCGTCCGCTGCGTCACATCCGCCGCGAGATCGCCCGGATGCGCACCGGCGAGAAAGCGCGCGTCACCGAGCCGCTGCCGCGCGAGGTCCAGCCGCTGGTCGAGGAGCTGAACGCGCTGCTCGCCCACAATGAGCAGCAGGCCGAGGAAGCCCGCCGCCACGCCGGCAATCTCGCCCATGCCCTCAAGACCCCGCTCACCGTGGTGATGAACGCCGCGACCGCGCAGGCGCCGGACCTCGCCGGGACGGTGATGCGCGAGACGGCCACCATGCGCCGCCAGATCGACCATCATCTCGCCCGCGCGCGCGCGCTCGGCCGGCGCGGCGCGGCGCAGAGCCGCACGCCGGTCTGGCCGAGCCTCCAGGCTGTCGAGCGGGCGGTCGAACGGCTCTATCCCGAAGCGCGCATCGATCGGGACGGAAGCCAGAGCGCCGTCGTGCGGGTCGAGCGGCAGGACCTGGACGAACTGCTCGGCAATCTGGTCGAGAACGCCGCCAAATATGGCGGCGGCAGCGTGTTCGTGACCGTCCAGGCGAACGGCGCCTGGGTCGACATATTGGTCGAGGATGACGGCACCGGCATTCCCGAGGCCGAGCGCGAGCGCATCTTCGATCGCGGCGCGCGGCTGGACAGCGGCAAGCCGGGCACCGGCCTCGGCCTCGCCATCGTGCGCGACGTGGCGGAGATCTACGGCGGATCGGTATCGCTGGACGAGAGCGAGGATCTGGGCGGCCTCATGGTCCGCCTGCGCCTGCCGGCGGGCTGATCGAGGACCAGCATTGGTGGAAAATGCACTCCCCTCCGGAATGCGGAAGGGGAATGAGGTTGCACGATCGCCCAAAAAGGAAGGTCCGGCCATCCGGGATGGGAGCTGACAACCGGTCCCCGTTCGCCCTGAGCGGAAGTCGAAGGGCGCTACTGAGCGGAGCGAAGGGGCTTCGCCTGCGGCTCAGCCAAGCCCTTCGACTTCGCTCAGGGCGAACGGGGTGGCGGCGGAACTGCCTCTGCCGCACCGCTGCCCCTCGGTTCGAGGTGGAACGGCACGTGCTTCGTCC
>Ga0182748_1000121_pt1 | contig 96316 bp, 91 predicted proteins | sample eDN3rd37CKraftOP_FD_128877 | JGI IMG/M metagenome (GOLD analysis project Ga0182748, IMG submission 128877) | Enriched Organic Plus compost microbial communities from Emeryville, California, USA - eDNA 3rd pass 37_C Kraft OP (version 2) (version 2) ... | reverse complement strand
GCCGAAGACGGGCTTGCGGCTGAAGGTCGAGATCACCTGGCTGACGATGCCGAAGCCGGGCAGGATCATGATGTAGACTTCGGGGTGGCCGAAGAACCAGAACAGATGCTGGTAGAGGATCGGATCGCCGCCGCCCGAAGCGTCGAAGAAGGTGGTGCCGAAGTTGCGATCGGTGAGCAGCATGGTGATCGCACCGGCCAGCACCGGCAGCGAGAGCAGCAGCAGGAACGCCGTCACCAGCACCGACCAGACGAACAGCGGCATCTTGTGCAGGGTCATGCCCGGCGCGCGCATGTTGAAGATGGTGGTGATGAAGTTGATCGCGCCGAGGATCGACGAAGCGCCCGCGAGGTGCAGCGAGAAGATCGCCATGTCGACCGCCGGTCCGGGCGAGCCGCTGGTCGAGAGCGGCGGATAGGCGGTCCAGCCGATTCCCGCGCCGTTGCCGACACCGCCCGGGACGAGCTGGGAGCCGAGCAGCAGCAGGAAGGCGGGGATGAGCAGCCAGAAGCTGATGTTGTTCATCCGCGGGAAGGCCATGTCGGGCGCACCGATCATGATCGGTACGAACCAGTTGCCGAACCCGCCGATCACCGCCGGCATCACCATGAAGAAGACCATGATGAGGCCGTGCGCGGTGATGAACGTATTCCACATATGCGCGGCCTGATCGAAATCGCCACCCGCCCATGCGGAGAAATATTGCAGGCCCGGCTCCGCCAGCTCGAGCCGCATCGCGCCGGAAAGCGCGCCGCCGATGATGCCCGCGAAGATCGCGAAGATCAGGTAGAGCGTGCCGATGTCCTTGTGGTTGGTGGACATGAACCAGCGCGCGAAGAAGCCCGGCTTATGCTCGGCATGCGCATGCGCATCGGCATGGCCAGCCTCGAAATGGGTCGCGTTTGCGGTGGTGTCGGTCATCGTACTGGCTGCCGCCTCTCTCAATTCTGCGTCGCGCCCTGCTCACTGACGGGCGGCGTGGCGGTCGCATCGACCACGCCGGTCGGAGCCGGGCTCGTTTCGGTTGCGCTGCCGCCGGCGGCGGGCTCTACCGCGGGGTTGCTGATCGGGGAATTCACGGTGGCGTCGGACGAGGTCGGCTGCACCTCCCCCGGCATGGTGCCGCCCTTGGACGCCACCCAGGCCGCGAACTGGGCCGGAGGCATCACCTCGACGGCGATCGGCATGAAGCCGTGGCGCGCGCCGCACAGTTCGAAGCACTGACCGTAATAGATGCCGGGCCGATCGACCTTGAACCAGGTCTCGTTCAGACGGCCGGGCACCGCATCCATCTTCACCCAGAAGGAGGGCACGCCCCAACTGTGCACGACGTCTTCCGACGTGACGATCAGCTTCACCGTGGCTCCGGCGGGAACCACCATCCGCTCGTCGACGGCGAGGAGACGCGGTTCGCCCTTCGCCTTGGCATCCTCGTCCGAGAGCATGTTGGAGACGAGTTCGAAGTCGCCGTGGTCGGGATACTGATAGGTCCAGTACCATTGATGCCCGACGGCCTTGACGGTGACATCGGCCTTCGGCGGAGAATATTGCCGCGCGAGCAGCTTGATCGACGGAACCGCGATGACCACCAGGATCAGCACCGGAACCAGCGTCCAGATGACCTCGATCAGCGTGTTGTGGCTGGTCCGCGAAGGCGTCGGGTTGGCGGCGCGGCGATAGCGGACGATCACGAACAGCAGCAGCGCCAGCACAAAAAGGGAAATGGCGGTGATGATCGGGAGCAGCAGCTGGTTGTGGAACCAGGCGGCCTCCTCGCCGATCGGTGTGAACTGATCCTGGAAGCCCATCCGCCCGTCCGGCATGCCTACGCCGAATTCCGGCTTCGCCCGGCCGATCGGCTCGATCGCATTGGCCGCCACGTCTGCGGGCGAGGGACTCTCGCTCTCCGCTGCGGAAGGCGCCGAGACCGCTTCCGGCTGAGCAGGGAGCGCGGCCTTCTCTTCGGACGAAAGCTGCGGCACCACATTCGGGTTGTGCTGCGCCACGGCCGCTGCCGGGCCGAGCCCGAGCATTGCGACAAGAAGCAGGATTTTCAGCGAAATCTTCATCTAGACACCTTGGGACCACGCAGGGGGCGCAGGGATGTGGATTCGACCGCAGGCTGCCGGTCGCCGCGCCTTATAGGCAGTGGTGCTGCATCGCTCAAGCACCGTGATCAGCCCTTTTTCCGCGGCTTGATGGACATGAGCGCGCGCCCTATCAGGCCTCCCGACAAAGACCATCCCGAGCATGGATATGACCGACGAGGAAATATTGGCGGAGTTTCGCGCCGCCGGCGCCCTGCTGGAAGGACATTTCATTTTGTCCTCCGGCCTCCACAGCCCGCGCTACCTGCAATGCGCGCGCGTCCTGATGGACCCCGCGCGCGGCGCCCGGCTCGCGTCGGCGCTGGCCCACAAGCTGCCGCGCGACCTCAGGAAGGCCATCGAGATCGTCGTATCCCCAGCGATGGGGGGCATCATTGCCGGCCATGAGATGGCGCGTGCCCTGGGGGTGGAGGCCATTTTCGTCGAACGGCCGACCGGCACGTTCGAACTGCGCCGGGGATTCCGGCTGAAGCCGGACCAGAAGGTCCTGCTGATGGAAGATGTGGTGACCACCGGCCTCAGTTCGCGCGAAGCGATCGCCGCGGTCCATGAAGCGGGCGGCGAAGTCGTGGCCGCCGCAGCCCTGGTCGACCGGTCGAACGGGGAGGCCGATCTCGGCGTGCCCTTCTACCCGCTGATCAGCATCGCGGTCCCGGCCTATCCCGCCGACGCCCTGCCGCCGGAGCTTGCCGCCATTCCGGCCGAAAAGCCCGGAAGCCGGCAGCCGGCGTGACCAGCGTCCCTACCCCTTCGCGACTGCGCCTCGGCGTCAACATCGACCATGTGGCGACGATCCGGAACGCGCGCGGCGGGGACCATCCCGATCCGGTGCGCGCGGCCTTCGCTGCGGCCGATGCCGGCGCCGACGGAATCACCGCCCATCTGCGCGAGGATCGCCGGCATATCACCGATGCCGACATCAGCCGGCTGATGGAGCAGCTCGCCATCCCGCTCAACCTGGAGATGGCGGCGACCGAGGAGATGCTCGAGATCGCGTTGCGCCACCGCCCGCATGCCGCCTGCATCGTGCCGGAAAAGCGCGAGGAACGCACGACGGAAGGCGGGCTGGACGCCGCCGGGCAGCATAATCACCTGCAGGCCTTCGTCAGCCAGCTCGGCCAGGCCGGGATCCGGGTGAGCCTGTTCATCGAACCCGACCCGCGCCAGATCGACGCCGCCATCCGGCTCGGTGCGCCCGTGGTCGAATTTCACACCGGCCGCTATGCCCATCTGGAAGGCGAGGATCGCGCGCGGGAGCTGCGGCGCATCGCCGATGCCGCCGCGCTGGCGGCCAAGAACGGAATCGAGCCGCATGCGGGCCACGGGCTGACCTTCGACAACGTCGCGCCGATCGCCGCCATCCCCCAGCTCGCGGAGCTCAACATCGGACATTTCCTGGTCGGCGAGGCGATCTTCACGGGGCTCGACGCGAGCGTGCGGCAGATGCGCCGGCTGATGGACGAGGCGCGCGGATGAGCCGCGCGGCGATGATGATCTTCCGCCCCGGACGCCGGGGCGCAGGGTGGCCGGACCGGCGATGATCATCGGGATCGGATCGGACCTGTGCAACATCGAGCGGATCCAGCGCTCGCTCGACCGGTTCGGCGACCGTTTCGTACAGCGGGTCTTCACCGAGACGGAACGGCGCAAGGCCGAGAGCCGGCCGTTCACCCGGGCCGGAACCTATGCCAAGCGCTTCGCCGCCAAGGAGGCTTTCTCCAAGGCCATCGGCACGGGATTCAAGCGTGGCGTGTTCATGAAGGATATAGGTGTGGTGAACCAGCCTTCGGGCGCACCCACGCTCGCGCTCACCGGCGGAGCGAAAGAGAGGCTTGACGAGATGACGCCCGAAGGCCACGCCGCACATGTTCACTTGACCATGACGGACGATCATCCCTTCGCGCAGGCCTTCGTGATCATCGTCGCAATACCCATCGAAGGAGCCTGAGGTGAGCGCCAGCGAACCCATTGCCCCCGCCCCCGCCGAAAAGAGCAAGGGGACGGACTGGTGGGCGGAAGCCAAGGCCATATTCTGGCTGGTGCTGGCGGTGCTCGCCTTTCACAGCTTCATCGCCAAACCCTTCTACATTCCATCCGAATCCATGATGCCGGTGCTGCTCAAGGGCGACCGGCTGGTGGTGAGCAAATTCCCCTACGGCTGGTCCTGGGTCTCCCCGTCCTTCCACATCCTGCCGCCGATGGAGGGGCGACTGCTGGGCCGCATGCCGGAACGCGGCGACATCGTGATCGTCACGCCGCCCGGACAGACCTCCGACTATATCAAGCGGGTGATCGGCCTCCCCGGCGACGAGCTGGAGATGATCGACGGCCAGCTGTTCATCAACGGGACCCCGGTGCGCCGGGAGCTGCGCCCCCGGACGATGATCCCGATCGACGCCAACATTCCCTGCCTGCCCGACGAATATGGGGACTTTCGCGTACCCGGACCCGACGGCCGGCTGTACTGCCGGCTCCCGGTCTATCGCGAAACCCTGCCCAACGGCCGGTCCTACGACACCATCGACATGGGGCCGAACGCCCGGGTCGACAGCTTCGCCCGGTTCAAGGTCCCGGCGGCGCACGTGTTCCTGATGGGCGACAATCGCGACAAGTCGGCCGACAGCCGCGTCTCGGTCCAGGAACAGGGGCTCGGCGGCCCCGTTCCCTGGGAGAATATCGGCGGCCGCGCCGAATTCATCACCTTCTCGCTCGACGGCACGTCGCAATATCTGAACCCGATCAGCTGGTTCACCGCCCTGCGGAGCGGGCGCGCGGGAATATCGCTTCATCCGACCCGGGAGCCGGCAGCCCAATGACCGAGGACGGGGCCTCCCACATCGAGCGCAGGGGCCCCACGGAATTCCGTGACCCGTTCGTACGGCAGGAACTGACACGCGCCAGCATCTGGATGGGGCTCGCCCTCGCCGTCGTGGCCATCATCTTCCTCGCCCAGCCGCTGCTCCTCATCTTCGCCGGGGTGGTGTTCGCCGCGATCCTCGATGGAGGGACGCGCCTGCTGGGCCGCGTGCTGCCGATCGGGCGCGGCTGGCGGCTGGCGATCGTCACCGTGACCGGCTTTGCCTTCGTCGTCGTCGTCTTCGTCTATGCGGGACTGGAACTGATCGCACAGGCGGACGCGCTGCGGACTGTCGTCACGATCCAGACCAACGAGATTCTCGCCTGGGCGGCGGAACTCGGGCTGACGCAGGAAAGGCTGCAGGTCCAGCAGTTCAGCCAGCAGCTGATGGGGACGCTGGGCCGGCTGACGAGCGCGGTCGGCACCGCGGTCGGCGCCCTCACCAGCCTCGTCATGGTGATCGTGATCGGCATCTTCGTGGCGAGTGAGCCCCGGATCTACGAGCGCGGCGTCGCCTGGATGCTGCCGATGCGCAGCCGCGACAGCTTCTATCGCACCACCGACCGTATGGGATCGACGATGCGGCGGCTGATGATGGGGCGCCTGATCGGCATGGCGGTGGAGGGCGTCGGGACCTGGCTGCTGCTGCTCGCCGGCGGCGTGCCGATGGCGCTGCTGCTCGGCATACTGACCGGCCTGCTCGCCTTCATCCCCAACATCGGCGCAATCGTCTCGGGCGTCCTCATCATCCTGGTCGGCTTCAGCCAGGGCATCGACACCGGCCTGTGGGCGATCTTCGTCTATCTGATCGTCCAGACGATCGACGGTTACCTCATCGTCCCCTTCGTCGCGCGCAAGACGGTGGACCTGGCGCCGGCGATGGTCCTTGGCGCGCAGCTGCTGTTCGGCGCGCTGTTCGGCTTCCTGGGGCTGCTGCTCGCCGATCCGATCGTGGCGATGGTGAAGACCGCGCTGGAGCAGAAGTCGCGCGAAGACGAGGCCGAGGCCGCGGAAGGCTTCAGGCTCATCGGCCACAGCTAGCCGGGACCGGTCGGGACAGGTTTCCCGACCATCGCAGGCATTCAGGAATGGGCGGAGAAGGCGGCGCGTGCGCCGGGATCAGTTCCGCTCGCCGGCCGGCTGATCGTCCGAGGGTTCGCCGGCGCCGGGCGGCGGGCCCATCATGCCCTGAAGCGCCGCCATCGGCATGAATTCGTGCAGCGTGACCTCGAATTCGAGGGTCGCATTGGGCGGAATGACCCCGCCCGCGCCCTGTTCGCCATAAGCGAGCTCCGGCGGGATGCGGAAACGGAAGGTCGCCCCCTTGTTCATCAGCTGCAGCCCCTCGGCGAAGCCCGGGATCGAACCCTGGACCGGCATAGGCACCGGCTGCTTGCCCCTGGTGCTGTCGAAAATGCTGCCGTCCGCCAGCTTACCGGTATAGTCGATGAGCGCGACGTCGGCGGCCGTCGGGCTGGGCCCGGTGCCTTCCGTCAGCACCTGATATTGCAGGCCGGAAGGCGTCGTCCTGAACTGCGAGGACGCCGTGCCGATCCACGCCACGGCGGCCGCAATCAGCGCGAGCACGGCCAGCGCCAGCCACAGCTTCAGCACCGACCCTTTCCTGAGGGGGCGAATCGGAACGGCGGTGGCTGACATGCGGGAATCCCGAAATGAAGGGCGACGAAAGGACCCCGCCGCCTGTGAGACGAATGCGCCGCTTAGCGGATGCCGTCGCGCTCGAGCCGCTTGCGCTCGAGCTTGCGCGCCCGGCGAACGGCGGCCGCCCGCTCACGGGCACGCTTTTCCGAAGGCTTTTCGTAATGACGGCGCAGCTTCATCTCGCGATACACGCCTTCGCGCTGGAGCTTCTTCTTGAGCGCCCGCAGCGCCTGATCGACGTTATTGTCGCGAACGATGATTTGCATGAGCTGTCGTCATCTCCAATGCTGAGACCAGGGTACCGATCCGGCACCGGTCGAAATCCAAATCGAAAATACCAATGGGTGCGCCGCGAGATGGTTCCCGCAGCGTTGCGGCCCGGCCGATACCAGCGGATGCGCCGGTTTTCAAGACGCAAGCGCAAGTCGACCGCCATGCGCCGAGCGGCCCGTGGGCAAGCCGCACCTTCGGGACCGCGTGGTTAACCGGTTGATTACACCTGATCCCTATCCCCGCGCAAATGGACGGGCGCGACACGGCACGGCTGACGGTCGACTGGCCGCAACTGAAGTTGCTGGCCTGCGTCGCACTGCCCTTCGTGGCCGCATCCTGCGTGCCCGCCCATGCGAGCCGGAACCGCCTGTCCTCGATGGACGAGCAGCGGGGCGCCGCCGAAGCCGGGAGCCAGCCGGCCGAACCGCGGGAGGTCGAGGCGCGCGAGCGAGTCGCCAAGAGGGTCGCCGAACTGCTGACGCCCGTTTCCGGCGAGCCGGCCGCGCCGTTCGACTATGAGAGCCGGAGCCCCGAGGACCGTGCGCGTGCGCTCGACTGCCTGGCGACCGCCATCTACTATGAAGCGCGTTCGGAGCCCGAGGAGGGACAGCGCGCCGTCGCCCAGGTGGTGCTGAACCGGGTCCGCCACCCCGCTTATCCTTCGACGGTCTGCGGAGTCGTGTTCCAGGGGTCGCACCGGCGCACCGGATGCCAGTTCAGCTTCACCTGCGACGGATCGATGCGGGCCGGCCGGCGCCAGCCGATCGCCTGGTTGCGCGCGCGCCGCTATGCCGCCGATGCACTGGCTGGCCACGTGTTCGCGCCGGTCGGCAATGCGACCCATTATCACACCACCGCCATCCTCCCTTATTGGGCCAAGCATCTGCGCAAGTCCGCCATCGTCGGCGCCCATATCTTCTATCGCTGGGCAGGAAGCGCGGGAGAGGCATCGGCCTTTCACCAGCGCTACGGCGGACTTGAGGTCATACCGGCGCTCGATCGGCACATTGGTACGCCGCGAGTAGCCGTCCATCGCGGCGGGGAAGCGCCGCGCTTCCGCCGCGAGACGGTCTCCCTGCGCGACGGCGCCGTCACCATCCATCGCGGACCATCGGCCCTGCCGCGCGGGATTCCGGCCGCCGCGATCGACGAAGAGGCCGAGCGGAGCGGAGATGCACCCTCGCCGCTCCTGCGCGCCGCAGACGAGGGCAAGGCCTTCGGTGTCCGGGTGCACCGGGGCGAGCCCGGTCCCGCCTGACGGCAGGCCGGAGCAGCGCGCGCTTTCCCTTCCGCCCGCTTTGCTTCTAGGAAGCGGCCATGACGAAGTTCACGGTGAACGGCCAGGCGGTGCATTACCGCATGGACCCCGCGACCCCCCTGCTCTGGGCCCTGCGCGACGCCTCCAACCTCACAGGCACCAAATATGGCTGCGGCACCGGCCATTGCGGCGCGTGCACCGTGCACGTCGACGGCGCCCCGGTGCGCAGCTGCCTGCTGCCCATCGGCCAGCTGGAGGGCACGTTCGTGACCACGATCGAAGGCCTGTCGCGCGACCGGTCGCACCCCGTGCAACAGGCGTGGGTGGCGGAATCGGTGCCCCAATGCGGCTATTGCCAGTCCGGGATGATCATGGCCGTCGCCGCGCTGCTCGAACGCAATCCCGACCCGAGCGACGAAGCCATCGATGCGGCGATCACCAACATCTGCCGCTGCGGCACCTATCCGCGGATCCGGTCCGCCATCCGGCGCGCGGCGCGGGTGAAGTCCGGGCAGGAGCGAATCGCCGCGGCACCGCCGTCAGGCATCGATCCCGCCGAAGCCGCGCGGGAAGTGCCGTCGCTGCGCACCTCCCCCACCGAGGTGAAGGGCGAGCGCATTGCGGAGTAGAGGGCCGGAAAATGCTTTCTGGCGGCTGACAACCGGGTTCAGCAACCAATCATCCGCCATCGTGCATATATCAGGCGAGGGCAGCGATCGTCGTTTGCCTAGTTCAGGAGTAACTCGATGCGCAAAGCATTGATCGTTTTGATGATCGGCGCGACTGCCCTGACACCGATGGCCCAGGCCGCGGCCCAGGCAGACGGCAGGAGCCGTGTGGAGCGCCAGCAGGCGCGTACGGAACGACAGCAGGCCCGTTCGGAACGGCAGCAGGTTCGTGCCGAACGGCGCGAACAGCGCGTGGAGCGCCGCCAGCAAGCCGCACCCCGGGTGAGGACGACAGCGGCCCAGAATCGGGCGCCTTCGCAGGCGGAGCGGCGTGCCGATCGCCGAGAGGCGATCGAGACCCGCCGTACCGAGCGGCAGGCCCAGCATGACCAGTGGCGCGCCCAGAGCGAGGCCGCGCGGCAGTATCCCGCCCCCAACCGGCGCGCGGATAACCGGCGCGACGGCCAGTGGAACGACCGCCGCGACGGTGATCGCCGCTGGGACGGTCGGCGCGACGGCCAGCGTCGCTGGGACGGCGACCGCCGGTATCGCGAGTGGAGCAGCCGGTGGCGCAACGACCGGCGCTACGACTGGCAGCGGTATCGCAACAGCCATCGCCACATCTATCGGGTGGGGCGCTACCACGCGCCCTATCGCTGGCACAATTACCAGCGCTTCTCGATCGGCTTCTTGCTGGAACCTTTGTTCTTCTCGTCGCGCTACTGGATCGGCGATCCCTGGCACTACCGGCTTCCGCCGGCCTATCCCGGCACGCGTTGGGTCCGCTACTATAACGACGTGCTGCTGGTCGACGTCTACACCGGCGAAGTCGTCGACGTGATCTACGACTTCTTCTGGTAGGACCCGGACCGCACCGGACGCACAGGAAGGAGGAGCCCGGAGCAACCGCTTCGGGCTCCTCTTCCATTTCCTTTCTGTCCCGCGCCGGGCACAAGCCCTTGAAAAGAGCCGTTTCGCGCGGTGGGTCGCATCGCGGGGCGCTTCCACGCCGCGACTACAGGCCCTAGGAAAAGCCGATGATGAACGCTTCCCTCTCTCGAGTCTCGGTCAGGAACAGCGTGATCGAGCGGCTCCGCCGCCACCCGGCGGCATTCCAGGTTCCGGCGCGCAATCTCGACATGTTCACCGTGCGCGATTTCCTCACCCCGGCGGAGTGCGAGGGGCTGATCCGGATGATCGATGCGGACCGGCAACCGTCCACTGTCCTCGGCGAGACCGCGGATCCGGATTACCGGACCAGCGAGAGCTGCAACCTCAATCCGCACCATTCGCTGGTGAAGGCGGTGGAATCGAAGATCGAGGCGCTGATGGGCATTCCGTTCGAGTTCGGGGAAACCATCCAGGGCCAGCGCTATGCGGTCGGCCAGCAGTTCAAGGCGCATCACGACTTCTTCTTCACCGACCAGCCCTATTGGGAGAAGGAATCGGCCCAGGGCGGCCAGCGCACCTGGACCGCCATGATGTTCCTCAACCATGTGGAGGCCGGCGGGCAGACCTATTTCGAGAAGGCGGGCGTGCGCATCACGCCGCGGGCCGGCAACCTGCTGACCTGGAACAACCTCGACACGAACGGTGATCCGAACCTCCAGTCGCTCCACCAGGGATCGCCGGTGGAAGCGGGCGTGAAATATGTGATCACCAAATGGTTCCGGGAAAGCCCGTGGCGCCCGGCACCGGCCGTACCCGCGCATTAAGCGCAGCTGAAACGATCGTTCCGGGCCGGTTCAGTGCGCGCCCTGCATCTCCCTTGCCGGCCGCGGCAGCGTTCCGCGGACCGAGACTTGGGAGACATGGTCATGCGTAAACTGATCATCCTCGGCCTGATGGCCGCCACCGCACTTCCGACGGCCGCCCCGGCCCAGAGCCGCGGAGAGGTCCGCCGCGAGTCGCGTCAACTACGCGAAGAGCAGCGCGAGCTGCGCGACGCCTATCGTCGCGGCGACAGGCGCGACGTCCGGCGCGAGCGCCGCGACGTGCGCGAGGCGCAGCGGGACCTGCGGGAAGCCCGGCGCGAGTGGGCGCGCAACGACTGGCGCGAATTGCGCCGGCACAATCGGGCCCTGTTCCAGCGCGGGCACTGGCGTTCGCCCTATCGCTATCGGATATTCGCCCCCGGCATACGGATCGCACCGGGCTATTACCGGTCGAATTACTGGATCGTCGACCCGTGGCGCTACCATCTGCCGCGTCCCGGCGCCAACAGACGCTGGGTCCGCTTCTACGACGACCTGCTGCTCGTCGACATCCGCCGCGGCGTGGTCGTCGACGTCATCCGCAATTTCTACTGGTAGTCGAGCCGAAGGGTGCGGCCGGGGACGGGCTCTCCGGCCGGTGCCCGGTCAGCCCCGCATCGCCAGGGCATCGGCGATCAGCCTGCGGCTGTTGTCGATGCCGTAGAGGGCGATGAAGCTGCCCATGCGCGGACCCTGGCTGGTTCCAAGCAGGGTTTCGTAGAGCGCCCTGAACCAGTCCCGCAGATTCTCGAAGCCGGCCGCCTTTCCGACTTCGTACACCTCGGTCTGGATCGCCTCCGCGTCGGCATCGGCCGGAAGCGCCTCGAGCCGCGCGTCGAGCGTCCGCAGCGCTTCGGCCTCGCGATCGTCGGGGGCGCGGCGCTGCAGCGAGTCCTTCACGAAATCGCGGAAATAGGCGAGCGCGTGGCCGATCAGCGCATCGAGCTCGGGATGGGTTTCCGGCGACGCCTCGGGCGCATAACGGCGGACGAAGCCCCACAGCAGGTCCTTGTCGTCGGTGGAGGCGACGCCGACCAGATTGAGCAGCAGCGCGAAGCTGAGCGGCATCCGCGCTACGGGTGCCTTGCCCGCATGGACATGGTGGACGGGGTTCCCGAGCTTCTTGTCGATCTCCTGCCCCGGATATTGGGCGAGGAACTGATAATATTCATCGACCGCGCGGGGGATGATGCCGAGGCTGAGCTGCTTGGCCTTGCGGGGCTCGCGATAGAGATAGAAACTGAGGCTCTCCTGCGGCGCGTAGGTCAGCCACTGGTCGATGGTGATCCCGTTGCCCTTGGTCTTGGAGATCTTCTCGCCATTCTCGTCGAGGAACATCTCATAATTGAAGCCCTCGGGGGGCCGGGCGCCGAGGATACGGGCGATCCTGGAGCTCTGGACGACCGAATCGATCAGGTCCTTGCCGGCCATCTCGTAGTCGACGCCGAGCGCGACCCAGCGCAGCGCCCAGTCCACCTTCCACTGCAGCTTGGCGCCCCCGGAGAGGATCGACTGTTCGACCTCGTCGCCGTCCGGATCGCGATAGCGGACGAGCCCGGCCTCCGGATCGACCACCTGCACCGGAACCTGGAGCACCTTGCCGGTCACCCGGCTGATCGGCAGCACCGGCGAATAGGTCTTCCGCCGTTCCTCCCGCAGCGTCGGCAGCATCACGTCCATGATCTCGTCATAGTGACGCAGCACCGACTTCAGCGTCTCGTCGAACCGGCCGGACGTGTAGCAGTCGCTCGAGGCCATGAACTCATAGTCGAAGCCGAACCGGTCGAGGAATTGCTGCAGGAGATGATTGTTGTGGTCGGCATAGCTCCGGTGGCCGCAGCCGAACGGATCCGGCACGCGCGACAGCGGCTGGTCCAGATGCTCGTGCATCATGTCCTGGTGCGGCACGTTGGGCGGCACCTTGCGCATGCCGTCCATGTCGTCGGAGAAAGCGATGAGGCGGCTGGGCCAATCGACCATCTCGGAGAGCGCATGGCGGACCATCAGGGTGCGCGCGACCTCCTGGAACGTGCCGAGATGCGGCAGCCCGCTCGGCCCGTAGCCGGTTTCGAAGATGATCGCGCGATCTCCGGGCCCGTCCGGATAGCGTTTGATCAGCTTGCGCGCTTCCTCGTAGGGCCATGCCCTGGAAACCAGAGCGGCTTCGCGAAGCTCCTGGGTGACGCTCAACTGTTGCCCTTTCGTTCCGGACTACCTACGCTGTTACCGATCCTGCTGTCCAAAGGTTAGACCGGGTCCGTGGCGGCCTCATTGCCTTATCCTTCGCTCTACGCAACCCACGGCGGGATCTGGACCGCCGATGCCCACGGCGCGGTCCGCGCGCTGGGGCGAGGTGAGGCGATCGCGCTCGCCGCGGAATCGCCGATGATCATGCTCAACGCTCCGCTGGTCGGGCAGCGGCTCGGCTATCCCGAGCTTTCGGGACTCGACCTGCTCGAACTGTTCGCCTTCGCCCATCCGGCGCGCTTCGCGGTGCCGACGCCGGGCGGCCTCGCCCGCGCGCTGGGGCTCCCGGCGCCGAGGGACGACGGGGAGGCGGCCGCATTCCTGCTCGAGGCCGCGGCCGAGCTGCTCGGCCGGCTGGAGGACGACTGGCCGGAGCGGGAGGGCGCATGGGCCTCGGCCCAGGCCCTCTATCGGTTGCGCTGGACCTGGGCGCCGGCGGTCACGGCACGGCTCCCGCGGCCGCAGCGGGACGAACCGTGGCTGTTCTCCCGGCTGCCGGAATGGGAGGAAGGACCGCCGCGCCCGCCGCCGCGGCCGATCTCGATCGCACCGGAGGATGCGGTCGAGCAGCTTGGGCGCCTGACCGGGGCCGGCGCCGAGGTTCGCGACGGGCAGCGCCATTATGCGGCGGAAACGGCTGCCGTGTTCAATCCGCGGGCCGCGGAGGGCCGCCCGAACATGCTGCTGGCCGAGGCAGGGACCGGGATCGGCAAGACGCTCGGCTATCTCGCCCCGGCCTCGCTCTGGGCCGCGGACGCCCGCGGCACCGTCTGGGTATCGACCTACACCAAGGCGCTGCAGCGGCAGCTCGACCAGGAAAGCCGGCGGCTGTTCCCGGATCCCACGGAACGGCGGCGCCGGGTCGCGGTGCGCAAGGGTCGCGAGAATTATCTCTGCCTGCTCAACCTCGAGGACGCGCTGCAGGGCGGCTTTGCCGGCCGCGCAGCGATCCTGGCCCAGCTGGTGGCGCGCTGGGCCGCCTACAGCCGGGACGGAGACATGGTCGGCGGCGACCTGCCCGGCTGGCTGCCCAACCTGTTCCGCCGCGCCGGCGCGACGGCGCTTACCGATCGCCGCGGCGAATGCGTCTACGCCGGCTGCCCGCATTACCGGAAATGCTTCATCGAGCGCTCGATCCGCGCCAGCGCCGATGCCGACATCGTGATCGCCAACCACGCGCTGGTGATGATCAATGCCGTCCGCGGCCGGGAGACCGGCACCATGCCCACGCGGCTCGTGTTCGACGAAGGCCATCACCTGTTCGACGCCGCCGACACCAGCTTCGCCGCTGCGCTGACCGGGCAGGAGGCGATCGAGCTGCGCCGCTGGATCATCGGCCCCGAATCCCGCTCGCGCGGGCGCCGTCGCGGCCTCGCGGCGCGGCTGATGGACGTAGCCTCCTATGACGAGGCCGGAGCAGCGGCGGTGGACGCCGTCGTGCAGGCGGCCACCGCCCTGCCGGCCGACGGCTGGCTCCAGCGCCTGGGGGAGGGCATGCCGCTGGGGCCGGTGGAGAAGCTGCTCGCGCAGGTTCGCGCGACGGTCTATGCCCGCGCTTCCGCCCAGGACGCGGGCTACGGGCTCGAAACCGAACTCACCGAAATCGACGGGCCGACCGTCGAGGCCGCCGGTCCGGCCGCCGAAGCGCTCGAACTGATCCTCCGACCGCTCATCATGCTGGGCAAGCGGCTCGAGGCAGTGATGGAAGAGGCGCCCGACTGGCTCGACAGCCAGGCCCGGGCCCGAATCGAGGGCGCCTTGGGCGGAATCGCCTGGCGGGCGCAGACGCTTTCCGCATGGATCGCGCTCGTCGGCCGCCTCGGCGGCCCCGCCGATCCGGATTTCGTCGACTGGCTGGCCGTCGACCGGATCGACGGACGCGAGTTCGACGTCGGGTTGCACCGGCGCTGGCTCGATCCCAGCCGGCCGCTGGCCGAGACGGTGCTGCGCCCGGCGCATGGCGTGCTGGTCACGTCCGCGACGCTCAAGGGCAATGACGGCTGGGACGTGGCGGAGGCGCGAAGCGGCGCCTGCCATCTCGACCAGCCGGTGCGCCGATTCTCGGTCGAAAGCCCGTTCGACTATGCCGCCAACAGCCGCGTGCTGATCGTGACCGACATCAAGCGCGGCGACATCCCACAGCTCGCCGGGGCCTATGCGCGGCTGATCGAAGCCGCCAAGGGCGGCACACTGGGGCTGTTCAGTGCGATCCAGCGGCTGAAAGCGGTCCATGCCCGTATCGCCGACCGGCTGGCGCGCGAGGGACTGCCGCTGTTCGCCCAGCATGTGGACCCGATCGACACCGGCACGCTGGTCGACATCTTCAGGGACGACCCGCGCGCCTCGCTGCTGGGAACCGATGCGCTGCGCGACGGAGTCGACGTGCCGGGTCATTCGCTGCGCCTCGTCGTGATGGAGGGCGTGCCCTGGCCGCGGCCGACCGTCCTCCACGCCGCCAGGCGCGCCGCCGCCGGCGGAAGCGCCTATGACGACAGGGTGGTGCGGGCCCGCCTCGCCCAGGCCTTCGGACGGCTGATTCGCCGGCAGCAGGATCGGGGAATCTTCGTCATCCTCTCGGCCGCAGTGCCCTCGCGGCTGCTGACGGCGTTCCCCTCCGGCGTCGCCTGCGAGCGGGTTCCACTCGAAGAAGCGGTCGCGCAGGTGCGTTCGGCTCTTTCACCGGACGGCACATTGGGCCATCACACGTCCGAATCCTGCGCGCCTCAAGGAACCCGATGAAGACGTTGACGCTGCTTCGCCACGCCAAGTCCGCATGGGACGACCCGATCGAACGCGACTTCGACCGGCCGCTCAACAAGAAAGGCCGGCGCGCCGCGCGCACGGTCGGACGCGAGATGCGGAACCGGAATCTCGCCTTCGACCTCGTCCTCGCCTCGCCGGCCGCCCGGGTCGTGGAGACACTGCAGGACGTCGAGGCCGGCTACGGCCAGAGCTTCGACCTGCATTTCGATGAGCGCATCTATCTCGCCACGGCGGAATCGCTGCTCGAGCTGGTTCGCGGGACCGGGGACCAGGCGGCGGCGCTACTGCTGGTCGGCCACAACCCCGGGCTCGAGCGGCTCGCCTTGCTATTGACCCGCGGCCATGACGGGGAGCTGCGCATCCTGCTCGAGGAAAAATATCCGACCGGCGCGCTCGCGGAAATCTCGCTGCCGGTGGAGCGCTGGAGCGACGTCACCGAAGGCTCGGGCACGCTCGAGCGATTCATCCGGCCCCGCGATCTCGATCCGGAGCTGGGACCCGATCAGGACGGCTGAACCGGGAAAGACGGGGTCAGATCCGGCTTTCCGCGAGCGCGTCCGCAAGCTGCTGGCGAACCGCGCGCAATGCATCGAGCGGAAATTCCCGCGCGGGAGGCGGCGGGGGCGGCGGGGCCGACGACGGCTCCTCCGCGTCGACGCGGCCGTTCGACAGCAATTGCTGGACGCCGCGGATGGTATAGCCGTCCTTGTTCAGGAGATGGTGAATACGGCGGGCGAGCGCCACGTCCGACGGGCGGTAATAGCGCCGGTTTCCGGCGCGCTGCAGCGGGCGCAGTTGCGGGAACCGCGTTTCCCAGTAACGCAGGATATGCTGCGGAACCCCCAGTTCGCCCGCGAGCTCCCCAATGGTCTTGAAGGCCTGGTCGCTCTTGCCCGGGGCTTCCGTCATGGCCGCCCCGTCAGCCGCCCTTGACGATTCGATCCCGCATCAGCTGGCTGGCGCGGAACGTCAGCACGCGCCGCGGCGCGATCGGGACTTCGACCCCCGTCTTGGGATTGCGTCCGATCCGCTGCCCCTTGTCGCGCAGAATGAAGCTGCCGAAACCGGAGATCTTCACATTCTGCCCGTTGGCCAGCGCAGTGCACATATGATGCAGGACTCGCTCGACGATATTGGCCGATTCCGCCCGAGACAGGCCGATCTCCCGATGCACCACATCGGCCAGATCGGCTCTGGTCAGGGTGCCGGCGTCTGTCTTCCTCACGACACCAAGGTCCGCCATTCCCATACTCCCCCCTCGAAGACGAGGCGCAGATGATAGTCCAGCTGGCTTTCGACTGCAAACAAGCAGTTGAAATGCTGATCTATATCAGTATCTCAGCACCGCCGCACCCCAGGTAAATCCGCCCCCCATCGCCTCCAGCACGATCAGATCGCCCCGCTTGATCCTGCCGTCGCGCACCGCGGCGTCGAGCGCAAGGGGAACCGAGGCCGCCGAAGTATTGGCATGCTGGTCGACGGTGACCACGACCTTCTCGGGCCCAAGGCCGAGCTTTTTCGCCGTCGCGTCGAGGATTCGCTTATTGGCCTGATGCGGCACCACCCAGTCGACCTCGGCGACCTCGTGCCCGGAGGCCTTCAGCACCTCTTCCAGCACGTCGGCGAGATTGACGACGGCGTGGCGGAACACCTCCCGTCCCTTCATGCGCAGCTTGCCCACCGTGCCCGTCGTCGACGGACCGCCGTCGACATAGAGAAGGTCGCCATGGCGCCCATCGGCATGGAGCCTGGTCGCCAGGATGCCCCGATCCCCGGCATCCTCGGCCTTCAGCAGCACCGCACCGGCGCCGTCACCGAACAGCACACAGGTGGCGCGATCGCCCCAGTCCAGGATCCGGCTGAACGTCTCCGAACCGATCACCAGGGCATGGTCGGCCATGCCGCCCTTCAGCATGTTGTCCGCGATCGACAGCGCGTAGAGGAAGCCGGTGCAAACCGCCTGCACGTCGAAGGCGATGCAGTCCTGGATCCCGAGCGCCGTCTGCACCCGCGTGGCGCTGGCCGGGAACGTCTGGTCCGGAGTCGCGGTGGCGAGGACGATCAGACCGACCTGGTCCGGGGACACGCGCGCCGCCTCGAGCGCGCGGCGCGCCGCTTCGGTCGCCATGCTGGCCGTCGTCTCCCCGTCGCCGGCGATGTGCCGGGCGGTGATTCCCGTCCGCTCGACGATCCATTCGTCGGAGGTGTCGACGCCCTGCGCGGCGAGCTCCGCATTGGTGACCTTGCGATCCGGCAGGGCGGAGCCGGTGCCAATGACAATCGAGCGGCGGGTCATTTCGCGGCCGCGACCTGCAGCCCGTGGGCCGAGAACTGGTCGAGGTCCTCGGCGATCTTCCTGCTGAGGTCTTCGCGAATCATGCGGGCCGCGACGCGAATGGCATTGGCCACTCCCTTTTCGTCGGCGCTGCCGTGGCTTTTGACCACGATGCCATTGAGGCCGAGGAAGACGGCGCCGTTGTGGTTGTTCGGATCGAGATGCACCTTCAGCATGTGCAGCGCGGGCCGCGAAAGCAGGAAGCCGGCCTTTGACCGGAAGCTGCTGGTGAAGGCGCGCCGCAGCAGATCGGTGACGAACCGGGCCGTCCCTTCCGCCGTCTTCAGCGCGATATTGCCGGAAAAGCCGTCCGTGACGACGACGTCGACGTCGCCGCGCGAGAGCTTGTCGCCTTCGGTGAAGCCGTCGAAACGCATCGGAAGGAAATCCGCGGCGCGCAGCATGGCGGCCGCGTCCTTCAGGGCTTCGGTGCCCTTCAGTTCCTCCGTGCCGATGTTGAGCAGGCGCACCCGCGGCATCTGCACGTCGAGGACAACGCGAGCATAGGCTGCGCCCATGAGTGCGAACTGGACGAGGTTGCGGCTGTCGGATTCGGTGTTGGCCCCGAGATCGAGCATCACCAGGTCGTTTTCGCCGAGCGTGGGAAGCTGGGCGGCGAGCGCCGGGCGGTCGATGCCCGGCATGGTCTTCAGCGCCAGCTTGGCCATGGCCATCATCGCGCCGGTATTGCCGCCGGACAGCGCCGCCTGCGCCTGGCCCGATTTGACCGCGGCGATCGCCCGGCCCATCGACGTCGTCTTGGCGCGGCGCAGCGCCTGGCTCGGCCGCTCGCTGCCCGAGATCACATCGTCGCAATGGACGATTTCGACCGCCGGAGCGAGGTCCGCATATTTGGCCAGCTCGGCGCGGATCTGCGCCTCGTCGCCGAACAGGATGAAGCGAAGGTCCGACCGCCGCCGGAATGCGCGGACGGCGCCCGCGACGATTACGGCCGGGCCGGTATCGCCACCCATCGCGTCAATGGCGATTCGTGGCCCCGTGCCCAACCGCATGGCCTCCTGATGCTGCTGCTTGGCCGTTACGCTTCGACCGGACGGATTTCCCGCCCGTTATAATGGCCGCAGGCGTTGCAGAGATTGTGCGGCAGGTGAAGCTCGCCGCAATTCGGACATTCCTGATAGTTGACCGGCTTCAGCGCATGATGGCTGCGCCGCATGTTCCGCTTCGACGGCGTTGTTTTTCTCTTGGGGACGGCCATCCTGGCACCTGTTCCAATCGTTCGAGTTCGTGATGCACGAGCCGCGGTGCAACAGTTGACGATCGATAAGACCGCAGGCGTTTAGACCGGGCGCTCGCAAAGGGTCCCTGCAAACCATTGGTTCGGCAGGAACCCGAACGACGCCGCCTATACCGAATTCGACCGCAGTTGCAAGCGCCGCCTGCCCGTGCAAGCTGGGAGCGCAAGCCGGGAGATGCAAGCCATGACCATGTTGCCGATCACCTTGACGATCGCCGGGGCCGCCGCACTGCTGAACCTGTGGATCGCCAGTCGGGTAGCCACGCTGCGCCGCCACCACAAGGTCCTGATCGGCGACGGCGGCGTTCCGGCGCTGGCGGCGCGCATGCGGGCGCACGGCAATTTCGCCGAATATGCGCCGCTGTTCCTGATTCTGCTCGGGCTGGTCGAGCTTGCCTCCGGCTCGCCGGCCTGGCTCTGGGTCGTGGCGATCCTGTTCATCATCGGCCGGATCCTCCACGTCTTCGGGATGGACCGCCAGTCGGCCAATGCGCTGCGCGGAATCGGGATCGTGCTGACCCTGCTGACGACGCTCGGGCTGGCGCTCTACGCCATCGCCATCCCCTATCTGGAGCGCAGCCGCTCCCCCGCCATCACCTATGCGGAAGCAAGCACCTGGTCGCCGACGAACGGATTCGTCCCGCGCTCGTAACCGAAGGTGCTCATCGGCCCATGGCCCGGCACGAAGGCGATATCGTCGCCGAGCGGCCACAGCCGGCCGGTGATGGCGTCGATCAGCTGCTGGTGATTGCCGAGCGGAAAATCGGTCCGGCCGATTGAGCCGCGGAACAGCACGTCGCCGACCAGCGCGAGCCGCGACGGCGCATGGTGGAAGACCACGTGGCCCGGCGTGTGGCCCGGGCAATGGAGCACGTCGAGGGACAGGTCGCCAACCGTGACGACATCCCCATGCTGCAGCCAGCGGTCGGGCTCGAAGCTTCGCCCCTCGATCCCGTAACTGCGCCCGTCGTCCCCGAGCCGGGAAATCCAGAAGCGGTCGTCCTCGTGCGGGCCTTCGATCGGGACCCCCAGCTCCTCTGCGAGGATGCCGGCGGACCCGCAATGATCGATATGGCCATGGGTGACGAGGATCTTCTCGATCTCGACCTTCTGGTCTCCGGCGGCCGCCTTCAGCCGCACGAGGTCGCCGCCCGGGTCGACGAAGGCGCCCTTCATGGTCCGCGTGCACCACAGCAAGGTGCAATTCTGTTGCAGCGGCGTGACCGGCACGATCACCGCCTTGAGGGGAGGCTCGCTCATGCAGCGGACATGGCGGCGATCCGTTCCGGACGCAAGCCGGGCACGGCGGAGCGGGTCGAATCACGCTTGTGAATTGCGGGGCTTCCCGAGTAATCGCCCCGCGGCATCCTGAAGGGGGCGGGTCGACGTAATGGATTTTTCGGGCTTCACGATTCTCGACCTGCTGCCGTTCGTCGCGATCGGCTTCATCGCCCAGGCCGTCGACGGCGCGCTCGGAATGGCGTTCGGAGTCATTTCCAACACATTGCTGGTCAGCTTGGGCGTCCCACCTGCGGTCGCCTCGGCGCGGGTCCACACCGTCGAGACCTTCACGACCGCCGTTTCCGGTATCAGCCATGTTCTGCACAGGAACGTGGACTGGTGGCTGTTCACCCGGCTCGCGCTCCCCGGGATGATCGGCGGAGCGCTTGGAGCCTATGTCCTCACCCAGATCGACGCCGGACTCGCGAAGCCCTTCGTGCTCGCCTATCTCTCGCTCATCGGCATCTATCTCACCTGGCGCGGGCTCAACCACAAGCCGCAGGTCAAGCGCCCCAGGGTGATTGCGCCGCTGGGCCTCGTCGGCGGATTCCTGGATGCGGCCGGCGGCGGCGGATGGGGGCCGATCGTCACCAGCAACCTGCTGATCCAGGGTGCCGAGCCGCGCAAGGTGATCGGTACGGTCAATACCACCGAATTCTTCCTGACCCTGACCATCTCGGCCACCTTCATCTCCGCGGTCGGGCCCGAGGTGTTCACGATCGCCACCGTCGGCCTGCTGATAGGCGGCATCGCGGCGGCGCCGCTCGGCGCCTTGGCGGCAAAGCATATCTCGCCGCGCCCGCTGATCACCATCGTCGGCGTCGTTCTGATGGCGACCAGCCTGTACGGGCTCTACCGGGCTATCCTCTGACATGGCCGGGACCACCGAGGGGTCCGGTCATGGGATCGCCTTCGGTGAGGCCGCGCGCGTCTGGGCGAAGGTGGCGCTGCTGAGCTTCGGCGGCCCGGCCGGGCAGATCGCGGTGATGCACCGCATCCTCGTCGAGGAGAAGCGCTGGATCGGGGAGGAGCGATTCCTCCACGCCCTCAACTTCTGCATGCTGCTGCCCGGGCCGGAGGCCCAGCAGCTCGCGACCTACATCGGCTGGCTCCTCCACAGGACCAAAGGCGGCCTGCTCGCAGGGGGCCTGTTCGTCCTGCCGGGACTGCTGTCCATCCTGGCGCTGAGCTGGGTCTATGTCCTGTTCGGCAATCTGGCCGCGGTGGCAGGACTGTTCTTCGGGCTGAAGGCCGCGGTACTGGCGATCGTCTTCCAGTCGGTCGTGCGGATCGGCAGCCGCGCGCTGCGGGACGCGCCCCAGCGCCTCATCGCGGCGGCCGCCTTCGCCGGAATCTTCCTGCTCGATGCCCCGTTCCCCCTGATCGTGCTGCTGGCCGCAGCCGCGGGCTTCCTGGGCGCGGCAAGGGCGAGCAGGACGGTGCCGAGCGATCTCGCGCCCCATGCGGCGCCCAGCATCTGGTCGGACGCACGGAGCGCGATCGGCGCGGATCTTCCCGCCCATGCCCATCCCTCGCGCCGCTGGACGGTGTCGATCTCGGCCGTGCTGCTCCTCGCCTGGCTCGGGCCGGTGCTGATGATCCTGCTGCTGCTCGGCCCGGACAATGTGTTCGGGACGATCGGGCTGTTCTTTTCCCGGATGGCGGTGATCAGCTTCGGCGGCGCCTATGCCGTGCTCGCCTATGTCGCGCAGGCGGCCGTCGACACCTATCACTGGCTCGAACCGACCGAGATGCTGGATGGACTGGGCCTGGCCGAGACGACGCCCGGGCCGCTGATCATGGTGACCCAGTTCGTCGGGTTCCTCGCCGCCTATCGCAATCCTGGGGCGCTGCCGCCGCTCCTGGCCGGCACCCTCGGCGCAGTGCTGACAACATGGGTGACCTTCGCGCCCTGCTTCCTGTGGATCTTCCTCGGCGCGCCCTATGTCGAGCGGCTGCGCCGCAATCGCGCGCTGGCGGCAGCTCTGGCGGGCGTCACGGCGGCAGTGGTCGGGGTGATCCTGAACCTGGCGCTGTGGTTCACGATCCATTTCCTGTTCGCGCAGGTGCAAAGCCGAAGATTCGGCCCGCTCGTGATCGACATGCCGGTTCCGTCCACCGTCGACCCGCTCGCCCTGATCCTGTCGGCCGCGGCCCTGGTCGCGGTGTTCCGGTTCAGGGTGGGCATGCTGGCCGTGCTCGGCGCCTGCGCGGCCGCCGGCATGATCCTTCGGCTCCTATTCTAGATGCGGCTGCTGAACGTGTCGCAGGCCGCGGGATCGCCGGTTTCGAGGCCGCGCCGGAGCCACGCCATGCGCTGTTCCGAGGTTCCGTGGGTGAAGCTTTCGGGGACGACCACGCCCTGCGCCGCCTTCTGCAGCGTGTCGTCGCCGATCGCATTGGCGGCCCGCATGCCTTCCTCGACGTCGCCGGGCTCGAGGCGGTCGCGATTCCGGGCAGCCCAGACGCCGGCATAGCAATCGGCCTGGAGCTCGACCCGCACCTGGACCGCATTGCCTTGCGCCGCGCTCATCCGCGCCCGCTGGGCGCGGGCGCTTTCGAGCGTGCCGGTCAGCCCCTGGATGTGATGGCCGACCTCATGGGCGATCACATAGGCCTGGGCGAAATCCCCCGCGGCGCCGAACCGCTGCGAGAGCTCCTGGAAGAAGCTGGTATCCAGATAGATGCGGCTGTCGGTGGGACAATAGAAGGGGCCCATCGCCGACTGGGCGGCACCGCAGCCCGACTGGCCCCGCCGATCGTAGAAGATCAGGCCCGCCGGCTGGTACCGTGCGCCCGAGGCGGCGAACAGCTGGTCCCAGCTGTCCTCGGTGCTCGCCAGCACCTGGCAGGCAAAGCGGCTCTCCGGGTTTGCGGCGCAGGCCTGCGCCGCCTCGGTGCCGCCGAGCGCGGTGGGCGGAGCCTGTGAGACGACCCCGCTTCCGCCGCCGCCGAGCGGATTGAAGCCGAGCAGGATCGCGCCGATCACCACCACGATGACTCCGCCAATGCCGAAGCGGCTTCCGACCAGACCGAGCAGCAATCCGAAGCCGCCGCCGAGACCTCCTCCGCCGCCGAACCGCTGCCCCCGCTGGTCCCCGACGTTCTCGCTCGTCCTGTAATCGTCCAGCCGCATGGTCGTTCTCCGTCGCGCAATGGCCCAATGTCTGTGCCATGGGGGCGGTTGCAATTCCACCGGCCGCGGAAGAGAGAATTCCGCAGGGCAAGGAGATTCGCATGTTCCTCAAGGGCAAGACGGCGCTGGTGACCGGCTCGACTTCCGGCATCGGCCTGGGCTGCGCGCGCGCGCTGGCGGCGGCCGGCGCCACCGTCGTGATCAACGGGTTCGGCGATCCGGGGGAAATCGAAGCCATCAGGGCCTCGCTCGAAGAGAGCAGCGGCGCCAGCGCGGCCTATGAAGGGGCGGATCTGACGCGGCCCGACGAGATCGAGGCGATGATGGAGCGGATCTCCGGTGCGTTCGGCGGCGTCGACATCCTCGTCAACAATGCCGGGACCCAGCATGTCGCCCCGGTCGACGCCTTCCCGGTCGAGAAATGGGACCTGATCATCGCACTGAACCTCAGCGCTGCCTTCCACACCACGCGGCTCGCCCTGCCGCACATGAAGGAGACCGGCTGGGGGAGGATCATCAATGTCGCATCAGCCCACTCGCTCGTCGCGAGCCCCAACAAGGCTGCCTATGTCGCCGCCAAGCACGGCATCGCCGGCCTGACCAAGACGGTCGGGCTCGAAGTCGCGACGGCCGGGATCACCGTGAACTGCATTAGCCCAGGCTATGTGTGGACCCCGCTCGTCGAGAACCAGATCCCCGACACGATGAAGGCCCGCGGCATGACGCGGGAGCAGGTGCTGAACGACGTCCTGCTCGCCGCCCAGCCGACCAAGACGTTCGTGACGATCGAGCAGGTCGCAAGCCTCGCGCTCTACCTCTGTCGCGACGAAGCGGCGTCGATCACCGGCGCCAATCTTTCGATGGACGGCGGCTGGACGGCGCAATGAACCCGACTTGTTAACGGCGGCCGTCTGTTGCACGTTCTGGGCCGGAAAAGAGGTTGCGCATGAAACTGGCCCTGGCGCGGCTCGGCGCCGTGCTTGCCCTGGTCCCGGCCGCCTGCGCGTCCGATGCGGTTGCTCCGGAACGTTCCGGAGAGGCCACGATCGACTGGCGCGACATCGCGACCGAGCATGACCGCAGCAGGTTGAGAGGGTGGCGAAGCGCCTGGAGCCGGGCGCTGGATCGGGCAGTGGCGGGCGGCCATGCCGAGGCAATCGCCGGCGAGGGTCCGCTGCTCGACCCGGACAGCGCCATCGACTGGCAGGATCCGCCGCCCGGACTCTATCGCTGCCGGACGATCAAGCTCGGCGCACGGTCGGCCGGGATGCTGGACTTCGTCGCCTATCCGCCGTTCGAGTGCCGCATCCGGCAGGAAGAGGGGGTGACGAGCTTCGCCAAGGTCGGAGGCTCGCAGCGGCCGATCGGCCTGCTGTTCCCGTACGGGGAGGAGCGCATGGTCTTCCTGGGCACGCTCCAGCTCGGAGACGAGACGCGCGCCCTGCAATATGGCCGCGACCGCGAACGCGACCTCGTCGCCCTGGTCGAGCGGATCGACGAGCGCCGCTGGCGCCTCGTCTTTCCCTCGCCCCATTTCGAATCCCTGCTCGACGTCGTCGAGCTCACGCCGGAAACCCCCTGAAGGAGAAACCATGATCCGCCACCTGATGGCTGCCGCGGCGGCCTGGGCAATGGCCGCCCCCGCCCATGCAGATGCGCTTGCAGATGCCGTCACGGCGGACATGCCGTCGCTGCTCGAACTCTATCGCCACCTCCATGCAAATCCGGAGCTCAGCTTCCAGGAGACCGAGACCGCGCAGAAGCTTGCCGCCGAGGCCAGGGCGCTCGGCTTCGAGGTGACGACCGGGGTCGGCAAGACCGGGGTGGTGGCGGTGATGCGCAACGGGCCGGGCCCGGTGCTGCTGATCCGGGCCGACATGGACGCGCTGCCGGTCACCGAACAGACCGGCCTTCCCTTCGCGAGCAAGAAGCGCGCGACCAATGCCGCCGGGGTCGAGAGCGGAGTCATGCATGCGTGCGGCCACGACACCCACATGAGCGCCTGGGTCGGCACCGCACGCCGGCTGGCGGCGATGAAGGACCAGTGGTCGGGGACGCTGGTGATGATCCTGCAGCCGGCCGAGGAAATCGGCGCCGGATCGCGCGCGATGCTCGCCGATGGCCTCTACTCCCGGTTCCCGAAGCCGACCCACGCGATCGCCTTCCACGATTCCGCGAACATGCCGGCCGGCGTCATCGGCTATTCCGCCGGCTATGCCCTCGCCAATGTCGACAGCGTCGACATCCTGGTGAAGGGGATCGGCGGCCACGGGGCCTATCCCCACACCACCAGGGATCCGGTCGTGCTCGCATCCCGGATCGTCTCCGCCCTCCAGACGCTGGTCAGCCGTGAGACCAATCCGCTGGACCCGGCCGTGGTGACGGTCGGAAGCATCCACGGCGGCGCGAAGCACAATATCATCCCCGACGAGGTCCGGCTGCAGCTCACCGTGCGCAGCTATACGGATGCCACACGCCGGCTGCTGCTCGACGGCATCAGGCGGATCGCCCGCGGCGAGGCGATTTCGGCCGGCATGCCCGACGACCGCATGCCCGAGGTGCACGTCCAGGAAGACGAGAACACGCCCGCCACCTTCAACACCGAGAAGCTGACCGCGGACACGGCCGAGCGCCTCACCCAAAGGTTCGGGGCCGAGCGGGTGGTAAGGACGCCGTCGGTGATGGGCGGAGAGGATTTCGGCCGCTACCATCTCGCCGACAAGAGCATCGAGAGCTTCATCTTCTGGGTCGGCGGCGTGCCCAGGGACCGGTGGGAGGCGGTGGGTGGCGACGCATCCAGGCTGCCGTCACTCCACAGCCCGTTCTGGGCCCCCGATGCCGCAAGCGTGATCTCCACCGCCACCGAGGCGATGGTGACGGCCGCGCTGGGAGTGCTCGGCAAGAGCTGAGCCCTCTCCGGCCGGCGCCGCCTTCAGAAAATATTTGTCAATTTCATCGACACTGCGCGCCGTGTCGAAAAAGCTTACACCTGCCGTTGTGGAACGAGGGTCGTCCGCAGGATGATCCGGCTGTTCAAACATTATGTCCCGCACCGGCTGCTGGTGCTGGGGCTGGTCGAGCTGGCCGTCCTCCTCGCCGCGGCGGAGGCAGGCTGGCTCGTGCGGCTGTGGCAGATCGGGGGCCATGCCGCGCCGGACGAGTCGCGCCTTCCCCAGCTGCTGACCTTCGCGGCGATCATGCAACTGACGATGATCGCCGTGGGAGCCTATCGGCCCGAAGCGCTCCGATCCCTGCGCTTTTCGACCGCGCGCATCCTCGTCGCGCTGTCGATCGGATCGCTGGCGCTCTCCCTGCTCTTTTTCCTGGTGCCCGCGCTCGCCTTCTGGCGATCCAACCTCTTCTATGCGCTCGCCTTCACCCTGGCGGGCCTGATCGGGGTGCGCGTGCTGCTGCGCCCCGCGCTCGGCAGCCAGGCGCTGAAGCGTCGCGTCCTGGTGCTCGGCGCCGGTCCGCGCGCCGCCCGGATCGAGGCGCTCGCGCAGCAGGAAGGCGCCGGCTTCATGGTGGTCGGCTATATCGCGATGAACGACGGCGCGACCGCGGTACCGGGCGCCGCCCGCCGAAGCGGCATCGACAATCTGGCCGACCATGTCGTGCGGGCCGGCGCCAGCGAGGTGGTCCTCGCGCTGGAGGAACGGCGCAACGCACTCCCGCTCCAGGACCTGCTGCGGGTCAGGACCACCGGCGTGCACGTGACCGATCTGTCGTCCTTCATGGAGCGTGAGACGGGACGAGTCGATCTCGACAGCGTCATCCCTTCCTGGTTGATCTTCTCCGACGGCTTCTCCGCCGGACGGCGCTTCTCCGCGATCGGGAAGCGGCTGTTCGACCTGTGCACCAGCGCGATCCTGCTGGTCCTCACCACCCCCCTCGTCCTGATCACGGCGATCGCGGTGAAGCTGGAAAGCGAGGGGCCCGCCTTCTTCCGCCAGCGCCGCGTCGGCCTCTACGGCAAGGCGTTCGAGATCGTGAAGCTGCGCTCGATGCGACAGGATGCGGAATTTGCCGGCCAGGCCGTCTGGGCCCAGAAGGACGATCCGCGCGTCACCCGGGTGGGATCGATCATCCGCAAGCTGCGCATCGACGAGCTGCCGCAGATCTGGAGCGTCCTGAAAGGCGAGATGAGCTTCGTCGGGCCGCGTCCCGAGCGGCCGCAGTTCGTCGCCGACCTGGAGGCGCGCCTCCCATATTATGCGGAACGCCATATGGTGAAGCCGGGGATCACCGGCTGGGCGCAGATCAACTATCCCTATGGCGCGTCGATCGAGGATGCCCGGAAGAAGCTGGAATACGATCTCTATTACGCCAAGAACTACACGCCCTTCCTCGACATACTGATCCTGCTCCAGACACTGCGGGTCGTGCTCTGGCGGGAGGGCGCGCGATGATGCAGCTCCTCAGCCTGTGGGGCCACACGCTCGCGGCCACCCTCTATGCCGCGCTGACCCTGTCGCTGCTTCGCGACCTGCGCGGCTCGCCGGACAAGCGGCATCTCGCCACCGCATTCGCCGCCACCGCCGTGTGGATGTCGTCGGTGGCGGTGCTTGGGCCGCAGCATCTGGTTTCCCAGCTGCTGTCGAGCGGCCACACCTTCGCCTTCCTCGGCTTCATGTATGCGATCCTCCGGTCCGCCCGGCAGGACGACCGCCAGCGCGCGGTGAAGGCGGTCTATTTCACGGTCGCGGCGGTGATCGGCCTGCAGATCACCATCGCCGGCGTGATACCCCGCTTCGCCGCGGAGCCGCGCATCAACGAGGCGCTCGAGTCGACGGCGCATCTGCTCGGATTCGTCGTCGCCGCCGGCTGCCTGATCCTGGCCCACAACGTCTATGGCCAGGCGGCACCGGAATCCCGGGCGTCGATGCGCCTGACGATGATCGGGCTCGCCGCGATGTGGTTCTACCAGCTCCACCTGAACACCGTCGGCTATCTCAGCGGGGAGCGGCCAGACGATCTCCAGGCGCTGCAGGGGGTGGTGCTGGCGCTGATCGCCCCCGTCTTCGCGCTCGGCAGTCCACGCAATGCGCTGTGGCGGTTCCAGCTCTCCCGCGCGGCCACCTTCCAGTCGATCTCGGTGCTCGCCATCTTCGCCTATCTGCTGGTGATGATGTCGGCGGCACGGCTGATCGAAGTCGTCGGCGGCACCTGGGTGCAGATCAGCCAGCTCGCCCTCGTCCTTGCCGTCGCCCTCGCGATGCTGATCCTGCTTCCCTCCGGCCGGGCGCGGGCGTGGCTCAGGGTCATGGCGACCAAGCATCTGTTCCAGCACCGTTACGACTATCGCGAGGAGTGGCTGCGCTTCACCCGCACGATGAGCGTCGGAGGGGGCGACGCCGCGCCGATCGAGGATCGGATCGCCAAGGCGATCGCCGAACTGGCCGATTCGCAGGCGGCGCTGCTGCTGGTGCCGGACGAGCAGTATCGGCTGACCGTCGCGGCCGGCTGGAACTGGCCGGAAATGCAGGTGCGCAACCGGGCCGTCGAGCCGGAATTCGCGCGCTTCCTCGAGCGAAGCGCCCATGTCGTCGAATTCAGCCAGGTGGAGGACGGTCTGCTGCGGGTCGGCGACGACCGCGTGCCGGTGCCCACCTGGATGACCGCTGCCGACCGGGCATGGGCGGGCATCCCCCTCATTCACAACGATCGCCTGGTCGGCATCGTGCTGATCGCTCACCCCCTCGTCCGGCGCGTGCTCGACTGGGAAGATTACGACCTGTTCCGGACCTCGGGAAACCAGGCGGCCAGCTATCTCGCGGAAGCGCGCAGCCACCATGCGCTTGCCGACTCGCAGAGGTTCGACGAGTTCAACCGCCGATTCGCCTTCATCATGCACGACATCAAGAATGTCGTCAGCCAGCTCAGCCTCGTCGCGCGCAATGCCGAGCGGCACGCCGACAACCCCGAATTCCGGGCCGACATGGTGGTGACGCTGCAGAGCTCGGTCCGGAAGATGAACGACCTGCTCGCGCGCATCGCCGGCGAGAATGCCGCGGAGGCACCGCCGGCCGAACCGCTCGACGCCGGGGACGTCGTCGCCGCCGTCGCCGAAGTGAAACGCCGCGCCCATCCGGTCGAGATGTCCGGCGAGCGCCACCTGCTGGTGCGAGCCGACCGCGGCCGGCTCGAACAGGCGCTGACCCACCTGATCCAGAACGCCATCGACGCCAGCCCCCGCGACGTTCCGGTCCGCATCGCGACCAGCATCCTCGACGGCGAGGCCGCGATCGAGATCAGCGACCGGGGCGTGGGGATGTCGGCCGAATTCATCCGCACGCGCCTGTTCCAGCCCTTCGCCTCCACCAAGGAGGGCGGCTTCGGCATCGGCGCCTTCGAGGCGAAGACGCTGATCGGGGCCATCGGCGGACGGCTCGAGGTCGAGAGCCGCGAAGGCGAGGGCAGCCGATTCACCATCTTCCTGCAACCGGCGGAAGCAGTAGCCGCCAAGATCGAACGGATGCGCGCATGAACGCCCCGATGAAGACCGACGCCAAGTCCAAGCTGCTGATCGTGGAGGACGACGAAGGTCTCCAGCGCCAGCTGCGCTGGGCCTATGACGATTATGAGGTGCTGGTCGCCTGCGATCGCAACGCCGCGATCGACCTCGTTCGCGCGCAGGAACCGCCGGTCGTCACGCTCGACCTCGGCCTGCCGCCCGATCCGGACGGCGTGAGCGAAGGATTCGCCGCGCTCGAAACCATCCTGTCGCTGAAGCCGGACACCAAGATCATCGTCGCGACCGGCCATGGGGCGCACGAGAGCGCGCTGCGCGCGATCGGATCCGGCGCCTATGATTTCTACCAGAAGCCGGTGGACATCGACCAGCTGGGGCTCATCGTCCGGCGCGCGTTCCAGCTTTACGATCTGGAGAGCGAGAACCGGCGGCTGGAGAAGAGGATCGGCGACGGCCGCACCGTACTCGGCACCATGGTCACGGCCGCCCCGGAGATGCTGAAGGTCGCCCGCACCATCGAGCGGGTCGCCAATGCCGACGTGTCGGTGATGCTGCTCGGCGCCAGCGGCACGGGCAAGGAACTGCTGGCGCGCGGGCTCCACCAGTCGAGCGGCCGGCGGGACGCGGCCTTCGTGGCCATCAACTGTGCGGCCATTCCCGAGAACCTGCTGGAAGCGGAGCTGTTCGGCTATGAGAAGGGCGCCTTCACCGGCGCCATCAAGACGACCGAAGGCAAGATCGAACTGGCACAGGGCGGCACGCTCTTCCTCGACGAAGTCGGCGACATCCCGTTGCCCCTGCAGGTGAAGCTGCTGCGCTTCCTGCAGGAACGGGTGATCGAACGGATCGGGGGACGCAAGCCGATCCCGGTCGACACGCGAATCGTCTGCGCGACCCACCAGAATCTGGAGGAGATGATCAGGGAGGGGTCGTTCCGCGAGGTCCTCTATTACCGCCTTGCCGAGATCGTGGTGCGAATCCCGACGCTGGCCGAACGGCACGGGGATGCGACCCTGCTCGCCAAGCATTTCCTCACCCGCTTCGCGCAGGAGATGAACCCGCAGGTGAAAGGCTTCGCGCCCGGGGCACTGGCAGCGATCAACGACTGGAGCTGGCCCGGAAACGTCCGCGAGCTGGAGAACCGGATGAAGCGGGCGGTGATCATGGCCGAAGGCAAGCTGATCACCGCCGAGGACCTCGACCTCGACGGCGGCACCGTCGATGCCCTGCCGGTCAATCTCAAGGCGGCGCGGGAGGAGGCGGACCGCAAGGCGATCCGCCAGGCGCTGGCGCGCACCGAGAACAACATCTCCAATACGGCCAAGCTGCTGGGGATCAGCCGTCCCACGCTCTACGACCTGCTCAAGCAATATGACCTGCAGCCGTGATCTTCGCGCGCTGCTGCTCGCCCTGCTGCTCGCCGGCTGTTCGAACGCAGCGGCGACCGGCACCGCTTATGACCGCGGCGTCGCGGCGCTCGAAGGCGGCGATCCGCGGACGGCACGCGTCGAATTCCTGAACGCGATCCGGGAGAATCCGAACGACAGCGCCGCCCATCTGATGCAGGCGCGAACCCATGTCGCGCTCGGCGACGGGATTGCGGCGGAAACCGCGGTCGTCCGCGCCCGAACGCTCGGCGCGCCGACGGCGGAGACCGGGCCGCTGATGGCCCATGCGCTCATCCTGCAGGGGCGGATGGGCGATGCGCTCACTGCCCTGGAGGATGCATCGGACGCCTATGCCGAACGCATGCGCGGCCGCGCACTGGCCGCGCTCGGCGAGGAGGATGCGGCGGCGAAGGCCTATCGCGCCGCCGCGGCGCTCGCGCCCGAGGACAGCGCGCTCTGGACCGACATCGCCCGCTTCCACCGTGCACGTGGCGCGACAGCCGATGCGATCGCCGCCTCCGAGCGGGCGGTGGCCGCAGACGCGGAAAATACGGACGCCCTGGTTCTGCGCGGAGAACTCGTTCGCACCCAATATGGCCTGAGGGCGAGCCTGGCCTGGTTCGACCGCGCGATCCGGATCGACCCCGGCAACATCAATGCCCGGCTCGAACGGGCGGCTACCCTGGCGGACATGGGCGCGACCCGCGCGATGCTCGAGGAGACTCGGAAGGTCCTCGATCGGTCGCCGGGCAACCCAATGGCCTATTATCTCCAGGCGCTGCTCGCCGCTCGCGCAGGGGACTTTCCGCTCGCCCGCGGCCTTTATCAACGCAGCCAGGGCCGGCTCGAACCGCATCCCGCGACTATGCTGCTCCAAGCCGCGATCGACTTCGAGGTCGGCGACGCGGTCCGCGCAGCGGGCCGGCTGCAGGAGCTGGTCGAGCGCCAGCCCGACAATCGCAAGCTGCGCCGCCTGCTCGCCGCCGCCCGGCTCAAGGCGGGCGATGCCGCCGGCGCCGCCGCGGCGATCCGGCCGCTGGCGGATGCCGAGGATGCCGACATATATTCGCTGCGCCTGATGGCGGCGGCGCGGATGAAGCAGGGGGATCAAGCCGGTGCCCTCCCCTATCTCCGCCGATCGCGTGATGTGCCGGCTACCGGCGGATCCGTGTTGCGGGCCGACCGGACGGACCTGCCCGCCCTTCGCGCGGCCGCCGCGGCGGACCCGGCCGATGCCCTGCTACAGGTGGGGCTGATCCGGGCCCTGCTTTCGGCCTCGGCGCACCGGGAGGCGATCGACCGGGCACGCACCCTGCTCGCGCACCATCCCGCCGTTCCCGAGGCACATCTGGTCCTCGGCGATTCGCTGGCGGCCGCCGGGCATTTCGCGGAAGCGGCGGAGCGCTACCGGCAGGCGGCGAACATCGCCTTCACGGAACCGGCCGCGCTGCGCCTTGCCGAAGCGCTCCGCAATTCCGGGCGTGCGGATGCGGCTGGAGACGTGCTCGCCCTCTTTCTCCACCAGAATCCGAACAATGCGACCGTCCGCCTGCTCGTCGCCGGACGGCAGGCCGAAGCCCGGCAGTGGGACGAGGCGATCCGGTCCTATGCGCTGGTGCGGCGCCAGCTCGGCGACCGGGACGGCGTCATGCTCGTCAACCTCGCCTGGGCCCATGCCGAGCGCGGCGAAGACGAGCGGGCCCTGGCGATCGCGAAAAAGGCCTGGTCGCTGGCGCCGGATTATCCGGCCACGGCACGGACCTACGGCTGGATGCTCTACCGCAGCGGCGACCGAATCCCCGGCATCGTGCTGCTGCACGACGCCCTGCGCCGGGAGGCATTCCCGGCCGATTGACGTGCGGGGAGCGGAGCCGCCCCTTCAGGCCTGGAGCGCCTCGGCCTTCTCGGCCAGCATCAGCCACCGCTCCTCCGCCGCATCGCGTGCGCCGCGCAGGTCGCCGATGGCGCGGGTCAGGGCCGCGAAGCGCTCCGGGTCGCGATTGTAGAGGTCGGGATCGGCCAGCTCCGCCTCGTTGCGCGCGATATCGGCCTCCATTTCCTCGATCTGCTGCGGCAGCAGATCGAGATCACGCTGATCCTTGTAGCTGAGCTTCGTCTGCACCTTCGGTCTGGGCGGCGGCGCCTTGGCGGGAGCGGCGCCGCGCGGCCCCGCATTCTGCGGCCGGCGCTTGCGTTCCCAATCCTCATAGCCGCCGGCGACGATGTCGACCCGGCCAGACCCGTCGAGGCCCAGCGTGACGGTGACCGTGCGATCGAGGAAGTCGCGGTCGTGACTGACGATCAGGACCGTGCCGTCATAGTCGGCGATCACTTCCTGCAGCAGGTCAAGCGTTTCGAGGTCGAGATCGTTGGTCGGCTCGTCGAGCACGAGCAGGTTCGAGCGGCGGGCGAATTCCCGCGCCAGCAGCAGGCGGGAGCGTTCGCCGCCGGACAGCGAGCCGATCCGGGCGTCGACCAGCCCGGGTTCGAACAGGAAGTCCTTGAGATAGCCCTGAACATGCTTGCGCTCGCCGCGCACGTCGATCCAGTCGCCGCCGTCGGCGAGGACGTCGCGGACCCTCTTGTCCGGGTCCATGAGCTTGCGCTGCTGGTCGACGACGATCCCGTTCAGCGTCCTGGCGCGAGTCACGGTGCCTTCGTCCGGCTCGATCTCGCCGGTCAACAGCTTCAGGAGGGTGGTCTTGCCGGTGCCATTCGCGCCGACGATGCCGATTCGATCGCCGCGCTGGATGCGCAGGCTGAAGTCCCTGATGATGGTACGGTCGCCGAAACGCTTGGTCACATTCTCGGCATCGATGACCATCTTCGTCTTCACATCGTCCCGCTCGAGACCGAGGCGGGCGGTTCCGGCCGGCCCGAGCATGGCGGCACGAGCGGCCCGCATCTGCTGCAGCCTGGCGAGACGACCCTGGTTGCGCCGGCGCCGCGCCGTCACGCCCCGCTGCAGCCAGTGCAGTTCGAGCTTCAGCTTGGCATCCAGCTTCTCCGCCGCGCGAGCCTCCTCGGCATAGACCTGTTCGGTCCAGGCCTCGAAGCCGCCGAAGCCGATCTCGGCCCGGCGCAGGTTACCGCGGTCCAGCCACAGGCAGGAGCGGGTGAGCCGGGTCAGGAAGGTCCGGTCGTGGCTGATCACGACGAAGGCGCCGGTGTAGCGGCGCAGCCAGTCCTCCAGCCATTCGATCGCGGCGAGATCGAGATGGTTGGTCGGCTCGTCGAGCAGCAGGACCTGGGGATCGCGCGCGAGCGCCCCGGCGATGGCCGCGCGCCGGCGTTCGCCGCCGGACGCGGAGGCGGCGGGAATATCGAGGTCGATCCCGATCTGGGTGGCGATCGCTTCCACTTCATGCGCGGGCGGCGCGTCGGAACCCCGCATCGCGAAATCGCGGAGGGTCGCGAAGCCTTCGACGGACGGGTCCTGTTCAAGCAGGACGACCCCGGTGCCGGGCCGAATCGTCCGCCGGCCCTCGTCGGTGTCGACGATGCCGGCGAGGCATTTGAGCAGCGTCGTCTTGCCGGCGCCATTGCGGCCGATCAGCGCCAGCCTGTCCCGCTCGCCGACGAAGATGTCGAGATGACGGAACAGCCAGCCGCTTCCCTGAATCAGACCGAGATCTTCGAACGCAAGGACGGGTGCAGCCATGGCCGCCAGATAGGGGCAAGCGGGCCGGGCCTCAACCGCGGGAGCAGGGCGACGCCGGCACGCTCCGTGGCATGGTTAATCTTGCCCTGCGGTCGCATTCATGGCCTATTCAATGGCCCATGCTAAACCTGCGCACCAAGAACGGATAAACAGGCAATGGTGAAGCATCTTCTGATCGCCGTAATCGGCATTGCGGTACTGGCTGTGCCCGCCGATTCGCGTCCTCGCAGCAGGGAGCAGGACGCCGCGTTCCAGGCGACCCAGCAGGGGCGCATCATGCCGCTCCGTCACATCGAGGCCCGCGTGCGCCCGCAGATGCAGGGCGCCGACTATCTGGGGCCCGAACTCGACGCCGGATCGAGCCGCTATCGCCTGAAGTTCATGCGCGACGGCCGCGTGATCTGGGTCGACGTCGACGCACGCACTGGGCGGATCATCGGCCGGTCGGGCGGCTGAGCCCCCCGAGTCGCGCCCCTCTTGTCATCACCGCCGCTTCCAACGACATAGTCCGACGCCACAAAAGCGTGGCGACAGGGCCCGATGGACGGTTAAACAGTCCTTTCACGGCCAGAGAGGATCGCGATGCGGGTATTGATAGTCGAGGACGAGCCCAATCTGGGCCGCCAGCTGAGGGCCACACTCGAAGGCGCCGGCTATGCCGTCGACCTCGCGACCGACGGCGAGGACGGCCATTATCTTGGCTCGACCGAAAGCTATGATGCCATCATCCTGGACCTCGGCCTGCCCGAGATCGACGGCCTTACCGTGCTCGACCGCTGGCGCAAGGAAGGCATCAAGGTGCCGGTCCTCGTGCTCACGGCGCGCGACAGCTGGTCGGACAAGGTGGCCGGGCTGGACGCCGGCGCCGACGATTATCTGGCCAAGCCGTTCCAGACCGAGGAACTGATCGCGCGCCTCCGCGCCCTGATCCGGCGGGCGTCGGGCAACACCAGCGCCGAACTGACGGCCGGCCCGGTCCGGCTCGACACGCGTTCGGGCAAGGTGACGCTGGACGGCGAGCCGGTGAAGCTCACCGCCCAGGAATATAAGCTGCTCTCCTATCTGATGCATCACAAGGGCAAGGTGGTGTCCCGCACCGAACTGATCGAACATATTTACGATCAGGATTTCGACAGGGATTCCAACACGATAGAGGTATTCGTCACCCGCATCCGCAAGAAGCTGGGCCAGGACGTGATCACCACGATCCGCGGACTGGGATATTCGCTGGAGGACCCGGCGGCCTGATGGACCCGCACGCGCCCGGCAACCGCTCCTCCACGGCCACATAAGCGGTAGCCAGCGTGAAGCTCCTGTCCAGATTGCGTCGTCGAAGCGCAGGCGCGAGGCCGAGTCCGTCGATTTCGCTGACCCGGCGGATGATCGGCATCGCGGCGCTGTGGATCGTCGTCCTGCTCGGCGTCGGCGGGGCGGCGCTCGACCGCGTGCTCACCACGGCAATGACCCGCAATTTCGACGGCCAGCTCGAATATGTGCTGAACGCGTTGATCGCATCGGCCGAGGTGGGGCCGGACGGCGAGGTGCTGCTCAATCGGGCTCCGGCCGACCAGAGGTTCCTGGAACCCTATTCGGGCCTCTATTTCCAGATCAGCGGCGACCAGTCGCTGTCGGCGGAGCGGCGGGAAATCCAGGATTTGCCTTCCCGGTCGCTGTGGGACCGGAGGCTCCAGGTGGGGGAGAGCCATCGCGATTTCGCCGTCCATGTCTATGACAGCGAGGAATTTCCGGAGGAGCCGCTGCGCGTGCTCGAGCGGGACGTGCGCCTCCCGGGCTCCGAGGTGCGGTGGCGCTTCCAGGTGGCGCAGAGCCGGGTCGGCCTCAACGACCAGATCGGGGCACTGCGCCAGACGATGTTCCTTTCCTTCGGGATGCTGGGACTCGGGCTGATCGTGCTCGCCGCGCTCCAGGCCATATATGGTCTGTGGCCGCTGCGCCGGGTCCGCCGCGCCATCGCCGCGATCCGGTCGGGACAGAAGTCCAGGATCGAGGAACGTTTCCCGCGCGAGATCGAGCCGCTCACCGCCGAGCTCAACGCCCTGCTCGAGCATAACGAACTGCAGGCGGAGGAGGCGCGCCGCCACGCCGGCAACCTCGCCCATGCGCTCAAGACCCCGCTCACGGTCATCACCAATGCCGCCACCGCGCGGTCGCCGGATCTTGCGGACACGGTCTACCGGGAAGCGACGACGATGCGGCGCCAGGTCGACCACCATCTGGCGCGGGCACGGGCGATCGGACGGCGGTCCAGCGCCCAGGCGCGGTCGCCGGTCTGGCCGTCGCTGGAAGCGGTCGAGCGCGCGGTCGGCCGGCTTTATGAGAATGTCACCATCGACCTCGCCGGCGACCAGCAGGCGGTGGCCCGGGTCGAACGGCAGGATCTCGACGAGATGCTCGGCAACCTCATCGAAAATGCCGCCAAATATGGCGGCGGCCGCGTGTTCGTGACCGTACGGAGGAATGCCGGCGCGGTTGAGGTCGAGGTTGAGGACGACGGCACCGGCATCCCGCCCGACCAGCGCGTCGATATCTTCGATCGCGGCGCCCGGCTGGACACCGGCAAGCCGGGAACCGGGCTCGGCCTCGCCATCGTCCGCGACGTCGCGGAAATCTACGGCGGATCGATAGAGCTCGACGAAAGCGAGGATCTCGGCGGCCTGCTGGCGCGGCTCAAGCTGCCGCTCGGGGGATGAGGGCCGGTGATTTCCGCGCGTTCGATCGCGCGCGATCCGGAGCGAAACGGCTCCGGTCCGAACCGCTTGAGTCTTGCCTTTCCGCGCCCGAACGCGCATCCGGCGCACCGTGGTAGCAACCGTTCATCCTTTGCGCGCCAATCGAGCGCCGTCGCTCGACCCGATGATGCAGCTGGTCGCGGCCGATCTCAATCACGTCAACAGCGTCATCCTCGAGCGGATGCAGAGCGACATCGTCCTGATCCCCGAGCTTGCCGGGCACCTGATCGCCGGCGGCGGCAAGAGGATGCGGCCGATGCTGACGCTCGCCTGCGCACGGCTGCTCGACTACGCCGGCACGCGGCACCACAAACTGGCCGCCGCCGTCGAGTTCATCCACACCGCGACTTTGCTGCACGACGATGTGGTCGATGGCTCCGGTCTGCGGCGCGGACGGCAGACCGCCAATGTGATCTGGGGCAATCCGGCAAGCGTGCTGGTGGGGGATTTCCTGTTCAGCCGCAGCTTCGAGCTGATGGTGGAGGACGGCAGCCTCAAGGTGCTGCGGATCCTGTCCCGGGCGTCGTCGGTGATCGCAGAGGGCGAAGTGAACCAGCTCACCGCCCAGCGCCGGATCGAGACGAGCGAAGACCAGTATCTCGAGATCATCAGCGCGAAGACGGCCGCCCTGTTCGCGGCGGCATGCCGGATCGCCGCAGTGGTCGCCGAGCAGGAAGAGGGCGTCGAAGAGGCGCTCGACGCCTATGGCCGCAACCTCGGAATCGCCTTCCAGCTGATCGACGATGCGATCGACTATTCGTCGGACGCGGAGACGATGGGCAAGGGCGTCGGCGACGATTTCCGCGACGGCAAGGTCACGCTTCCCGTCATCCTCGCCTTCGCGCGGAGCGACGAAGAGGAACGCCGCTTCTGGCGCGACGCGATGACCGGCCGGCGCTCGTCGGACGAGGATCTCGCTCATGCGACGAGCCGCCTTCGGGCGCATGGCGCGATCGACGACACCGTCGCGCGCGCACGCCATTACGGCCAACGGGCGATCGATGCCCTGGGCATCTTTCCCCAGAGCAAGGCCAAGGCGGCGCTGATCGAGGCGGTGGAGTTCGCGATTTCGCGCGCTTACTGACGGAGCGGCAGGGTTGCCGCGCGCCATGACCGATCTTCCCATCGTCGAAGTCCTGCCCCGCCTGCTGGCGGCGCTCCGATCCGGAAGCAATGCGGTGCTCGTGGCACCGCCAGGCGCCGGCAAGACGACAGCGGTGGCGCCTGCCCTGCTCGAAGAGGAATGGTGCGGCGGCGAAATCCTGCTGCTGTCGCCGCGCCGGCTCGCGGCCCGCGCCGCGGCGGAGCGGATGGCCGAACTGGCCGGCGAACCGGTGGGACGAACGGTCGGCTATGCGACGCGGCTCGACAGCAAGCGCTCCGCCCAGACCCGCATCCTCGTCCTGACCGAGGGCATCTTCCGCAACCGAATCCAGTCCGACCCCGAACTGTCCGACGTCTCCGCGGTGCTGTTCGACGAAGTGCACGAGCGCAGCCTCGACAGCGATTTCGGCCTGGCGCTGGCGCTGGACGCCCAGGCCGCCCTGCGTCCGGACCTCAGGCTGGTGGCGATGTCCGCCACCCTCGACGGCGCCCGCTTCGCCGCCCTGATGGACGGTGCGCCGGTGATCGAAAGCGCGGGCCGCAGTTTCCCGATCGAGCATCGCTATCTCGGTCGCGCGCCCGATGCGCGGATCGAGGATGCCATGGCCGCCGCCATTCGCCGCGCGCTCGCCGAGGAGCAGGGGAACCTCCTCGCCTTCCTGCCCGGAGTCGCGGAGATCGAGCGGACCGCGGAGCGGCTGCAGGACATTCCGCCGGGCGTGCGCCTGCACCGGCTGCACGGCAGCCTGGAACCGGCGGCCCAGCGCGCCGCGATCGCGCCCGCACCCGCCGCCGAGCGCAAGGTCGTGCTCGCCACCGCGATCGCCGAAACCAGTCTGACCATCGACGGCGTGCGGATCGTCGTCGACAGCGGCCTGGCGCGAAGGCCCCGGTACGATCGGGCGGCCGGCGTCACGCGGCTGGTGACCGAGCGGGCAAGCCAGGCGGCAGTGACCCAGCGCGCCGGACGATCCGGACGGCAGGCACCAGGTGTGGTCTATCGGCTGTGGGAGGAAGCCGCGACCGCGGGCCTGCCGCGATTCGATCCGCCGGATATAGTGGAAGCCGATCTCAGCGGGCTGCTGCTCGACTGCGCGCTGTGGGGAGTCGCCGACCCGCGCGACCTCAAATGGATCGACCCGCCCCCCGGGGCCGCCGTCGACGAGGCGCGCAAGCGGCTCATCAGCCTCGACGCGCTGGACGCGGACGGCCGACCGACGGACCACGGTCGAACGATCGCCGGCCTGCCGCTCCCGCCCCGGCTCGGCCACATGCTGGTCCGCGCCGCCGAACGGGGATGGGGAAGGACGGCGGCCGAAGTCGCGGTGCTGCTGTCGGAACGGGGGCTCGGCGGCAGCGAAACGGATCTGGACGTGCGGCTACGGTGCTGGCGCCGGGACCGGAGCGCACGAGCGGAAGCAGCACGCAGCCTCGCCCGCCGCTGGCAGCGGCTGGCCCAAGCCGAGGCAGGAGCCGGGGAAGGCCCGATCGGCGCCTGCATCGCCCTGGCCTTCCCGGACCGGCTATCCAGGCGGCGGAGCGCGAACGGCGAGGAATGGATATCGGTTGGCGGGCGCGGGTTCCGGCTGGACCCCCTGCTCCCACTCGCGCGCGAGCCGTGGCTGGCCGTCGCGGAAGTCTCCGGCTCGGCGGCCGGAGCGCGCATCCTTTCGGCCGCTGCGATCGATGAAGCCCAGATCCTCGAGCTGTTCGGCGACCGAATCGAAAGCGGCACCAGTGTCGAATTCCTGCCGGCGACGGGCGGCGTCCGCGCCTCCCGCGGCCGTCGCCTCGGCGCCGTCCTGCTCTCGGGCGGCCAGGACAGCCGGGCCGATCCCAAGGCGATCGCCGCCGCCCTGGTCGAAGGCGTCCGCACCCACGGTCTCGAGCTTCTGCCCTGGCCCGAAGGCGCAATCGGGCTGCGCCGGCGAACGGCCTTCGCCCGCAATCATGATCCCAGCCTTGCCGACCTGTCGGACGCCGCGCTGCTGGCCGACCTCGACGAATGGCTGCCGCTGCTGGTCGCCGGCAAGCGCCGGCTGGGAGACGTGGATCCATCCGCACTCGCCGGGATGCTCGATACCCGTCTCGGCTGGGAGGGGCGCAAGCGGGTCGATCGACTTGCGCCCGCCAGCTTCGACACGCCCGCCGGCAGCAGCCACAGGGTCGATTACGACGCGGAGGCGGGGCCGACCGTCACCGTCCGCGTGCAGGCGCTCTACGGGCTGTCGGCCCACCCCGCCGTCGCCGACGGCAAGGTCCCGCTCGTGCTCAGCCTGACCTCACCTGCGGGCCGGCCGATCCAGACCACGCGCGACCTGCCGGGATTCTGGGCGGGCAGCTGGGCCGCCGTCGCCAAGGAAATGCGCGGCCGCTATCCCAAGCATCCGTGGCCGGACGATCCCGCGCGCGCGGATCCGACGCTTCGCACGAAGAAGGCGGCGCAGCGGGGCGCTTGACTAGAAAGGCGGCTTTGGCCACCTGCGGCAGGTCACACGAGGAAGAAGAGGCATGGCGGCACGCATATTCCAGCGTTCGAAGAATGCGATGCAATCGGGCAAGGCCCGTGCCGGCGATTGGCTGCTCCAGTTCGAGTCCGAGGCGCCAAAGCGTCCCGACCCTCTGACCGGCTGGTCCGGCGGAGCCGATTCCCAGGAGCAGGTCACCCTGTCCTTCCCGACTCTCGAGGCGGCGAAGGCCTATGCCGAGCGCAACGGCATCGCCTATCATGTCATTCCACCGCCCGTGCAGAAGATGCGCCTGCAATCCTACGCGGACAATTTCCGCTAAAGGCATTGCGGCAGACCCGGGAGGGCCTGCCGCAATCGAGCCATGATCGAGGCGGGGGCAGTTGGATGCCCCGCGCCGATTCCGGATCAGATGGTTTCGCGAAGGTCGGGCAGCGGAGCGGCCGCCTTCGGCGCCGCCGCGGCCGGCGACGCGCTGTCCGCCGCATTGCCCGCGCAATCGCCGAAGCTGCGGGTAACGACCTCCGGCGGCTGGTCCGCGCCACGCGACACGATGTGGACACTGCGGCCACAGGTCATTCCGCCATTGCTGCTCGACGCAAAGGAATAGCGGACGGTGCCCGCAGGCATGTCGTCGGCGGCGATGACGTTCAGGCGGCCCTCCCGAGAGGCGGCCTGCTGCGACATCTCGGCGGCCCGACGCATCATGGCTTCCATGCGCCGGTCCATTTCCGCGGCAATATGATCCATCATGGCGAAGGGCGCCCGGATATCCCGGTGGAACGCCACGGGCGCAAAGGCAAAGCGGCCGGGAAGGACGACCACCCTGGGCGCGACCTCGCCCTGATAGGTGATTCGCGCCACCGACCCGTCCGGAAGGGCGACGTTCATCACCCTGGTTTGCGTCTCTGCCGCCACCGCCGCGCCCGCGCAGGCGAGCAATGCGGCGCCGGCGACGAGGCTCTTCGCAATCATCCGCATCGGAAATCTCCTCCGTTCGTGAAAACAGGGAGCGGATTTCTTGTCCAGTCTGGCTGAACCCCAGATTACTGAACAGGGGCCGCGGCGGGCCGCCCGCGCCGAGACGGGCGCGGCGGCGCGGCGAGCTGCGGTAGCCCGTACAGCCGGGCCAGGGCCACGGTGACTCCGTTGGTCCAGCCGAAGCCATCCTGCAGCGGATATTCGCCGCCGCCGCCCGGTCGCGCGGTGACCACGTCATATTTTTCCAGGAGCTTCCCCGTCCCGGCATAGACGGTGGCGACCGTCCGCAGCCAGCGCTGGCCGATGGTCCGTGCCAGCCCATGATGGCCATAGGCGCGAAGCCCGTCGACGGCGACCCACTGCAGCGGCGCCCAGCCGTTGGGGGCATCCCATTGCTGGCCGGTCCGGCGATTGGTGCTGACCAGCCCGCCGGGCTTCAGCAGTTCGCGCTCGACCGTGACGGCGGTGCGGCGGGCCTGGGCATCGGTCGCGACCTTCGCGAACAGGGGATAGAGCGCCGCGGCGCTGACGTTGCCGACCAGACGGCCGGTCGGCCAGTGATAGTCGTCGAACAGGCCGGTGCGATCGTTCCACAAATAGGTGCGCATCGCCTTGCGTCGATCCTCCGCCTGCCGCGAATATTGCTGCACGCACAGCCGGTCCCGGACCTCGCGGCAGCCGAGCAGGATCGCATGCTCCAGGCCGTAGAGAAGGGCATTGAGGTCGGGCGGCACGATCTCGGTGGTGCGGATGCTGGCCAGGGTCTTGCCGTCGGCGAACCAGCGCGAGCTGAAATCCCATCCGCTTTCGGCGCTCGCACGAAGATCGCGGTAGAGGATCGCGGGCCGGCGGCCGCTCTGGCGCCAGGTCGCGACGTCGGCGGCGAAGGATTCGTCGCGCGGCACGTCGCGATCGTCCCAATAGCGATTGAGCAGGCTGCCGTCCGGCATGCGCACGACCCGTCGGACGGGCATGCCGGGCTTCGCCTGATCGCCCCCTTCCATCCAGAAGCGATGTTCGGCGCGAAGGTCGGACAGATGCGCCGCAAAGGCCCGCGCCGGCCGCTCCGGATCGGTCAGTTCGACCATCTTGTAGAAGAAGGGAGGCTGGGAGCGGCTGAGATAATAGCTGCGGCTTCCGTTGGGCACGTGCCCGTAGCGGCGGATCATCTGGCCGAAATTGGCGACCATGTCGTCCCGGAGGCGCCGATGGGGCCCGTCGAGCCCCAGCATGGTGAAATAGCTGTCCCAATAATAGATCTCGCGGAACCGCCCGCCGGGAACCACATAGGCCCGCGGCAACGGAAGCAGGGTGGAGTGCGCGGGGGCAGTCGGCGTGTGCCGCGTCAGCAGCGGCCACAGCTCGGCGATATGGGCGAGCAGCGGCAGGCCGGGGGTCGGCTGACGCAAAGGCGGAGCGTCTGGCTCCCGGAAATTGGCCTCGACGAACCGCTTCAGCTCCCGCTCGTCCCGCGGCGGGCGTGCGCGATAGTCCTGCATGATCGCTGCAGGCGAGCGGCGCGGTTCCATGTCGGCCCACAGCTTTCCGTCGTCGAACAGGGTGCTGAGTGCGACGCGTTCGAACAGCGCGCCGAAGGTGACGGAGGGAGGCGCGGGATCCGCGCGGGCCTGCTGCGGCGCCGGTGCAACGGGAGTCCCCACCTGCACTGCCGGCGCGGCGCCAGCGGAGAGCAGGCCGAACAGGGCCAGGCCGATACCGAACCTAGGCCGCAGCACCGCGCAACTGGCCAGCCGGGGATTCGGCCTGGCTCGCTTCAAGGAAGGCAGGCGCGAGCAGAAGCAGGAGCTTGACGTCCATCGCGACGCCTTCGGCCCGCTTGTTCTCGACGAAGGCAGGCAAACGGTCCAGCGGGACGCGATGGACCTCGATATTCTCCCCGGCGACGCCGCCGCCGTCACCGACGCGGGTCAGGCCTTCGGCCCGGAGCAAGGTGAAGGCTTCGGAGGACATGCCAGGAGATGCGTGGAAACGGCCGAGATCGCGCATGTGCGTCGCGCGATAGCCGGTCTCCTCCTCGAGTTCGCGGATGGCGGCCGTCTCGACGGCTTCGCCTTCCTCTTCGTCACCCACCAGCCCGGCCGGCAGTTCGAGACAGCGGCCTCCGAGGGGCGCGCGCTCCTGCTCGACCAGCAGCACGTCACCGTCCACCAGGGCGAGGATTACCGCCGCCGTCACGCCGCGGGTGCGCGAGACATATTCCCACTTTCCCTTGCGCTTGGCGGCGATGTAGCGGCCTTCCCAGACGACTTCTTCCTGTTCGCTCATAGCTCCACCAAACGGTCTGGAAGTTCATTTCGGTCCACGTCGCTCTTCGGCAGGTGCACCGACAGCAGATCGCCCATCATGCGGACCGCCTTGCCCATGCCCTCGCCCGGGCGGCCGGCCTTCACCTCGTCGACCAGGGCGACCATGGCATCGCCCCACGCCTCCGGCGGGACCTTGTCGAGCACCGCTTCGTCGACGACGATTTCCGCCCTGTGCTCGAGCAGCGACAGGTACAGGAGCACGCCGGTCCGGCCATGGGTTCGCCGTTCGGCCGCCAGCTTGAAATATTGCAGCGCCCGCCGCCGGACCCGCCGCGACTTGGTCGCCCCCGGCGTCAGCGCGATGCGCAGCGGCATATAGGCGAGGGCATAGCGGACCACGAGGAACACCGCCGTCAGCTTGACGAAGATCAGCGCCATGAGAGCGCCGCGAGTCAGCACCCCGTTCCACCCGAGCACCAGCGCCAGGGCCCAGTCGACGACGTCCTGGGGAAGCACCGCCCAGACAGCCGGCACGAGCAACATCGCCAGCACCGCATAATGGAGCCCAACGTCGTGGTAGCTGTCCGAACTGGCCGCCACCACGGTGACGATCTCGGCATCGGTCCGCGCCTCGGCCTCGCGAACGGCGTCGGTGACGGCCTTGTGATCCCCCTCGTCCAGCTTCAGCATCACCAGCTCCCCGACGCGCCGCCGCCGCCGAACGACCCGCCACCGCCCGAGAAGCCGCCGCCGGACCCGCCGCCCCAGCCGCCGAAGCCGCCACCGAATCCACCGCCGCCCCAGCCGCCGGAGCGGCGCCCGGACCCGCGCTGCATCTCGTTGGCCACCGTCCAGAGAATGATCGGCCAGGCGCCGCCTCCTCCGCGATAGCGCCGGCCCCGATAGCCGCCCGAGCGCGCGGCGCCGCGCATCATGGAAACAAGGATGACCAGGAGGACGATCCCCCAGAAGATGACCGGGAAGATGGATCCGCCGTCGGACCGACGCTGCTGCTGGCGCTTGGCCGCCTCCAGGGCACGCTGCTCGGCAAGCTCCGGGGGGGCCTGCAGCTGGTCGGCGACCGCCTCGGCACCGGCGATGATGCCGCCCGCCATATCGCCTTCGCGGAAGCGCGGGAGGATCGCATTCTGGATGATCAGGCTCGACAGGGCGTCGGTGAGGATCGGCTCCAGACCGTAGCCCACTTCGATGCGCACCTTGCGCTCGTTCGGAGCGACGATCAGGATGGTCCCGTTATCGGCCTCGCTCTGGCCGATGCCCCAGCTGCGCCCCAGCCGATAGCCGTATTCCTCGATCGGATAGCCCTGGAGATCGGGGATGGTCGCGACCACGAGCTGACGGCTGCTCGCCTGCTCCAGCGCCTCCAGGCGGGCGACGATCCGCGCTTCCTGTTCGGGGCTCAGCAGCTGCGCAGCATCGACGACCCGGCCGGTGAGCGGCGGGAATTGCTGCGCCGACGCGGCCGCCGCGGCGAGCGACAGCCAGACGATCAGGAGCAGCCGGAAAAGCCCCATCGGAATGCCTTGCTGGGTCAGGACGGAAACCTCACTTGGCTGCGGATTCGAAATCGACCGTCGGCGCCTGATCCGCCCCCGGCGTGGTCGCCTCGAACGGGACCATCGGCTCGGAGCCGTAGATCACGCGCGCGCCGATAATGGCCGGGAAGGTGCGGATCAGCGTGTTATATTCGCGCACGGCTTCGTTGAAATCGCGCCGGGCGATGGCGATGCGGTTCTCCGTCCCTTCGAGCTGGGACTGAAGCGCCAGGAAATTCTGGTTGGTCTTCAGGTCAGGATAGGCCTCCTGGAGCCGCTGGAAGGGTATCAGTGCCGTGGTCAGGCGTCCCTGGGCCTCGCTGAAGCGGCGCATCGCTTCCGGATCGCTGAGCTGTTCGGGCGACACGGTGACCTGCATGGCGCTGGCGCGGGCCTCGGTCACTTCGCGAAGCACGTTACGTTCCTGGGCCGCCGCACCCTTCACGCTGGCGACGAGATTGGGGATGAGATCGGCGCGGCGCTGATACTGGTTCTCGACCTCGGCCCAGGCGGCCTTGGCTTGCTCCTCCGCCGTCGGGATGGAATTGACCCCGCATCCCGAGAGGGAAACGATTGCAGCCGGGGCGATCAGGGCGGTCATCAGGCGAGTGCGAGTCATCCACGTCCCTTTCTTATGGATCGGACGGTGTATTAAGTAGGTAATTCAGTGCGTGCCCGCAATGTTTCCGCGCATTCAGGAAACGAGCCGACCGGCGAAGGGGTCCGTGCGCCCAGCGCCGCCTCTCTCGATCCGCCCCTTCGCGGCCACCACATGTCCGCACTCACTTTAAATATCCGTGCATTCGCCTATATGGGGAGGTGCCGGGTTCGCCCGGCTATGGCGATAAAGTGTGGCGTGCAATAGACGCAGCGGACCCGGGGGCAGTACCCGGCGGCTCCACCAGAACCGGCTCACGAAGGCCAGTCCTGATGGGGCCGAACCAGGATCGACGTGTGTTGAAAAGCGCTGCTTTCGCCCGGCCCGAGCAAGCCGCAAAAGGCTCAAACACACAAGTGCCAACGATAACGAGGCTCTTGCGATTGCAGCGTAACTGATCCCTCACGGGTGACGTTACAAACGCAAAAACGCGGTTCGGACCCTACCGGGCAACAGAAAGGGAAACCAGCGGCACGGGGAGCGCCGGGCAACAGAAGCTCCCCACTTCCCCCAGCAATCCAGTGAGATAGCCCGGGACGCCCATGGCGGTTCCCGGGCGGTTCATCTCGTTACGCGCGTGGCACGGCTTGCCCTTCAATTCGTCGCATATTAAGGGAACCAGCTTTGCTGATCGGAATTGGTACGGCTTCACAACAAGGGGAAGGCAGATGAAGATCACGACCAAGGTTCTCGCCATTGCCGCATTCGCTGCTCTGGCTGCGTGCAACCAACAGGGCAATCCGGAAGCGGAAAATGTGCTCGACGCCGCGGAGAATCAGGCCGACGCACTCCAGAACGAGGCGGACGCGCTGATGAATGCGGCCGAGAACCAGGCCGAAGCGCTGGAAAACCAGGCTGCCAACGTAACCGAAGCCGCCGAGAATACGGCCGAGAACATGACCGAAGCTGCCGGGAACCAGATGTAAGCCTTTCAGGCTCGGCGAATGAAAAAGGGGCCCCTTGCGGGGCCCCTTTCCTTTTGCATCGATCCCGGGATCAATCGTCGTCGCGGGTCAGGAAAGCCGGTGCGAATTCCGGCTCGCCCTCCGGCTCCCGGCCACCTTCGCCGCGCTCGCGGCGCGGGCCACGATCCCGGCCGCGGCCACGGTCGCGCCGCCGATCGCCCCGCTCGCCGCGTTCCCCGCGGTCGCCACGATCCTGCCGCTCGCGCGGCTCGCGGGCAGGACGGGTATCCTCGAGCTCCTCGCCGGATTCCTGGTCGACGACGCGCATCGACAGCCGGACCTTTCCGCGCGGATCGATCTCGAGCACCTTCACCTTGACCTCCTGCCCCTCGGACAGGACGTCGGCGACCTTCTCGACCCGTTCGTTCCGGATCTCGGAGACGTGGACGAGGCCGTCGCGGCCGCCCATGAAGTTCACGAAGGCGCCGAAGTCGACGAGATTGACCACCTTGCCGGTGTAGATCTTGCCCACCTCCGGCTCGGCGACGATGCCCTGGATCCAGTTCCTTGCGGCCTCGATCTGCTGGAGGTCCGAGGAGGAGATCTTGATCAGCCCCTCGTCGTCGATGTCGACCTTGGCGCCGGTCTGGGCGACGATCTCGCGGATCACCTTGCCGCCGGTGCCGATAACCTCGCGGATCTTCGACTTGTCGATCTGCATGGTTTCGATCCGCGGTGCGTGAGCCGAAAGCTCCGAGCGGGTCTCGCCCAGCGCCTTGGACATTTCGCCGAGGATATGCGCGCGCCCTTCCTTGGCCTGTTCGAGCGCGGTGCGCATGATCTCCTCGGTGATGCCGGCGATCTTGATGTCCATCTGAAGGCTGGTGATGCCCTCCGACGTCCCGGCAACCTTGAAGTCCATGTCGCCGAGATGATCCTCATCCCCGAGAATGTCGGAGATCACGGCATAATCCTTGCCCTCGAGGATCAGGCCCATTGCGATGCCGGACACGGGGCGCTTGATCGGAACGCCGGCGTCCATCAGCGACAGGCTGCCGCCGCACACGGTGGCCATCGAGGACGAGCCGTTCGACTCGGTGATGTCCGAGGTGACGCGGATCGTATAGGGAAATTCCTCCGCGGAAGGCAGCACCGGGCGAAGCGCCCGCCATGCCAGCTTGCCGTGGCCGATCTCCCGCCGCCCGGGCGCACCGAAGCGGCCCACTTCGCCGACCGAATAGGGCGGGAAGTTATAGTGCAGCATGAAGGCCTGGTAGGAGAGCCCTTCCAGCCCGTCGATCATCTGCTCGGCATCCTTGGTGCCGAGCGTGGTGGTGCAGATCGCCTGGGTCTCGCCGCGGGTGAACAGCGCCGAACCGTGGGTGCGCGGGAGGAAGCCCACGATCGCCTCGATCGGACGGACGGTCCGGGTGTCGCGGCCGTCGATCCGGCGTCCCTCCTTGAGGATGGCACCGCGAACGATCTCGGCTTCCAGCTTCTTGACCAGCTTCTGGGCGACCAGCTGCTGCTGCGGATCGCTTTCGGCGAAGGCCGCCTTGGCCTTTTCGCGCGCCGCGTTGAGCATGGCCGAGCGATCGGACTTGCTGGTCGTGCGATAGGCAGCAGCGATATCGTCGCCGATCAGATCCTTGATCTTCTGCTTCATCTCCGAAGTATCTTCGGCAGGAGTCAGTTCCCACGGATCCTTGGCGGCCTGTTCGGCGAGACGGATGATCGCATCGATCACCTTCTTGCCATGCTCATGCGCAAACATGACGGCGCCGAGCATGACTTCCTCGGAAAGCTCCCTGGCTTCCGATTCGACCATCAGGACCGCATCGCGGGTGCCCGCGACGACCAGGTCCAGTTCACCTTCCTCGACCTGAACGTTGGTCGGGTTCAGGATATATTCGCCATTGGCATAGCCGACGCGGGCCGCGGAGATTGGGCCCATGAACGGTATGCCCGACAGGGTCAGGGCCGCAGAGGCAGCGATCATCGCGACAATGTCGGGTTCGTTCTCGCCATCGTAGGAGAGGACGTGCGCAATGACGAGGACCTCGTTGTAGAAGCCCTCCGGGAACAGCGGCCGGATCGGCCGGTCGATGAGGCGGCTGGTCAGCGTCTCCTTTTCGGTGGCACCACGCTCACGCTTGAAGAAGCCACCCGGAATACGCCCGGCGGCCGAAAACTTTTCCTGATAGTGAACCGTCAGCGGGAAGAAATCCTGCCCCGGCTTCACGTTCTTGGCGGCCGTGACGGCACAGAGGACCACCGTCTCTCCCATGGTGGCGAGAACAGCGCCATCCGCCTGACGGGCAACACGGCCCGTTTCGAGTGTCAGGGTCTTTCCGCCCCACTCGATTTCCACTTTCTTCGTATCGAACATCTAGTTTTCCTTACATCACCGACAGCCAGATGCTGCCGATGGCCTCTTGGTGCCGGCGGCCTTCCGCCGGCCCTGCGCGGGCCCCTTGCCCGCCTTTCACGGACCTCGACGGGTCCGTCCCCTCGAATGCCACCGGATTGCGGCATTCAGGAGATAAGGAAACGGCCCCGCTGCCGGGGCCGTTCCGATTACTTGCGAAGACCGAGCTTCGAAATGAGATCGAAGTAGCGCTGCTCGTCCTTCTTGCGAAGATAATCGAGAAGCGAGCGGCGCTTGTTGACGAGCATGAGCAGACCGCGCCGGCTATGGTTGTCCTTGGCGTGAGTCTTGAAATGCTCCGTGAGGTTGGAGATCCGCTCGGTCAGGATCGCGACCTGCACCTCGGGCGAACCGGTATCGCCCGAACCCCGGGCGTTGTCGTTGATGATCTGCTGCTTGCGCTCGGCTGTAACCGACATCGACCATTCCTTTCAGAAACTAGAGGTTGAAGCCGCGCACCACCCGGAGTTGGCGTCCGGGCAAGGACTCCACGAGCGCAACCGGAACAGAACGGTCGACTGCGAGATGGAGCCCCGGCTTTGCGGCGATCCCGACCACTTTCTGCCCCTGACGGAGCAGCCTTGCCTGATCGGGCGTGACGGTGAGAGCCGGGATGTCGTCCAGCCCCGCCGCCAGCGGCAAGAGCGCCTGTTCAAGGTCGCGGGCCATAGCGAGTTCGGCCAATTTGTCCAGCGAAATCGCCCGGTCGAGCGTGAACGGGCCGGCCCTGGTCCTGCGAAGCATGGCCACATGACCGACCGTGCCCGCCGCCCTCGCAATATCCCGCGCGAGCGAGCGAATGTAGGTGCCCTTGGACACTCGGGCCCGCAGCGTGACCTGTCCGCCGTCTTCGTCCCCATATTCGAGCGCAAGGTCGTGGATTCGCACCGTCCGGGGCTTCATCTCCACCTCCTCGCCCGCGCGGACGCGGGCATAAGCGGCCTTGCCTTCGATCTTCAGCGCCGAATAAGCGGGCGGAATCTGGATGATCTCCCCGGTGAAGCGAGGCAGCAAGGCTGCGATCTCGGCCGGGGCGGGCCGGACGTCCGAACGGACCACGACCTCACCCTCCGCGTCCAGCGTATCGGTTTCGACACCGAAGGCGATGGTGAAGGTATAGCATTTGTTCGCGTCGAGCATGCGGCCGCACAACTTGGTCGCCTCCCCCAGCGCCACGGGCAGGACCCCGCTCGCGAGCGGATCGAGGGTCCCGCCATGACCGACCTTCACCTTTGGATAGCCACCCTGGCGCAGCGCGCGCTTCACCGCCGAGACCATTTGCGTCGAACCCGGACCCACCGGCTTGTCGATGACCAGCCAGCCATGCATCTCACAGGGCTCCGGCAAGGTCGGCATAGAGCCCCAGCACCGCCCGGAACGGCGGAACCACGACCCGCTCGACGATGTCAGCGCCCGGCGCGAGGAACGGCAGGATCACCAGCAGGAACAGCACCAGCGGAAAGCCGAGCGGGGCCAGCCGCCGGTACTGCCGGGCGGCCGGCCGCGGCAGCAGGCCCTCGACGACATGGCCGCCGTCGAACGGGGGCATCGGGAGCAGATTGAACACGGCGAGAAAGACGTTGATGATCAGGAAGTTGTAGACATTGGCACGCAGGAACGGCCACGCCCCCTCGCCGATCAGCGCCAGCGCAATCGCGGCCGCCAGGCCGAGCAGCAGGTTCATCCCCGGTCCCGCCAATGCGACCAGCATCATGTGGACCCGCGGATTGCGCATGCGCTCCGCACGGACCGGAACGGGCCTGGCCCAGCCGAATACCGGCGCGCCGCTCACCGCCAGGGCCATCGGAAGGACGACAGTGCCAACCGGATCGACATGGCGGACGGGATTGAGGCTCAGCCGGCCGAGATCGCGGGCGGTGGAGTCGCCGAAGGCATTGGCAACCCAGCCATGCGAAATTTCGTGCAGGACGATGGCCACAACCAGCGGAATCAGCCAGCTGGCGATATCATAGAGCGTCGCGCCGTCGATCACGCCGTCCGTCCCTTCGAGGATCCTTCCGGCTTCGCCGCCGGGATCACTCGTCCTCGTCCTCGCCCCGGTCCAGGTCGCGAGCGACGGTGGGGGATCGGAGCAGGCGATCGATATGGCTTCCCTCGTCGAAGCTCTCGTCGGCCAGGAACTTGAGGTCTGCGGCATATTTGGTGTTCACCCGCCGCGACACCTCGCCGCGCAGGAAGCGCACGTGACGCTTGAGCGCCGCAAGCACTTCCGCTTCGTCCGCACCCAGCAACGGCTTCACGAACACCGTCGCATGGCGCAGGTCGGGCGACATGCGGACTTCGGTGATGGAGACGCTGTGGCTCGTCAGAGTCTCGTCATGCACCTCGCCGCGCATCAATATCTCCGACAGCGCATGGCGCACCTGCTCCCCGACGCGGAGCAGGCGGACCGAACGGCCCTCGGGAGTTTCAGAACGGCGCATGTTTCGGCTGGTCCCGATCAGCGGTCGATTTTCTCGGCCAGGTGAAATCCGATCCGGCGCGGCGGCTGCTCCACCGGCTTCTGCTTGGGCAAGGCCGTCAGCATCAGATTCACCTGCGAATAATGCTGGATGAGCTGCATCGGCTTGCCGTGCTGGTTGGTGCCGTAGAAGAACAGCAGGTCCGGGCCCCAGTAGCCGGCGTCCTCGACGAACATCACGTCCGCGCCAGGAAGGCCGACGAGGCGGGCGCCGACTTCCTCGTCGTCCGCCAGCTCGGCCTCGAAATCCTGGATCTGCTTCACCAGCCTTTCATAGGTCCAGGCAGCGGGGTTCGCCTGGTGCCGCGGCTGCACGGCGCCAGCGACCGGCGTGCCCAGGGGCACGATGTCCGCTTCTTCCGCCATCCGCTGCTCCGATCCTCAGTCCGCCAGCGCGCTCAGAGCGTCCGCTCGCGCTCTTCGACCTCGTAGGTTTCCACGAAGTCGCCGGGCTTGATGTCCGTCGTGTTCTCGAAGGTGACGCCGCATTCGAGGCCCGCGCGCACCTCCGGCACGTCGTCCTTGAACCGCCGGAGCGACGCGATGGCACCATTGTAGATGATGACGTCGTCGCGCATGATCCGGGCCTTGAGCGCCTTGCGGATATAGCCTTCGGTGACCAGCAGGCCGGCGGCCTTGCCGTGCTTGCCGGCGGAGAAGACTTCCCGGACCTCGGCGCGGCCGACGACATTCTCGACCATCAGCGGGCCGATCTTGCCGGCCATCGCCGACTTCACCGCATCGGTGAGGTCGTAGATCACGTCATAATATTGGAGGGCGACGCCGTCGCGCTCCGCAATTTCCCGCGCCTTGGCGTTGGCACGCACGTTGAAGCCGATGATCGGCGCGCCCGAAGCCCGGGCGAGCGTCACGTCGCTCTCGGTGATGCCGCCGACGCCGGCGTGCAGCACGCGCGCCTTGATGTCCTCGTTCGAAATCTTGTTGACGGCATTGACGATCGCTTCGACCGAACCCTGGACGTCGCCCTTGATGACCAGCGGGAATTCGACCGCCTTGTTCTCCTTGAGTGCGGAGAACATGCTGTCGAGGCTGGCGGGAGCACTCGTCGTCCGCTTCCGGTCGAGGATGCTCTGGCGATAGGCCGCGACCTCGCGGGCACGCGCCTCGCTCTCCACCACCGACAGGGTGTCGCCGGCCGAGGGCACGCCGGACAGGCCGAGCACCTCGACGGGAACGCTCGGGCCGGCTTCCTTCACCTGGCGCCCGCGATCGTCGATCATTGCGCGCACCTTGCCGCTGATCGCGCCCACGACGAAGATGTCGCCGACCTTGAGGGTGCCGCGCTGGACGAGCACCGTCGCCAGCGGGCCGCGACCCTTGTCGAGCTTGGCTTCCACCACCGCGCCTTCGGCGGGACGGTTCGGATTGGCCTTGAGCTCGAGCAGTTCCGCCTGAAGCTGGATGGCCTCGAGCAGCCCGTCGAGATTGGTCTTCTTGAGAGCCGAGACTTCGACGTTCTGGACGTCGCCGCCCATCTGCTCGACGATGATCTCGTGCTGCAGCAGCTCCTCGCGGACCTTCTGCGGATTGGCCGTGGGCTTGTCGATCTTGTTGATCGCCACGATCATCGGCACGCCTGCCGCCTTGGTGTGGTTAATCGCCTCGATGGTCTGCGGACGCAGTCCGTCATCGGCAGCCACCACCAACACGACGATATCGGTCACGTTCGCGCCGCGCGCCCGCATCTCGGTGAAGGCCTCGTGCCCCGGCGTGTCGAGGAAGGTGATCTTCGACTTGTCGGGGAGGCCCACCTGATAGGCGCCGATATGCTGGGTGATGCCGCCGGCTTCGCCGGAGGCCACCTCGGCGCCGCGGATCGCATCGAGCAGCGACGTCTTGCCGTGATCGACATGGCCCATGATGGTCACCACCGGAGGACGCGGCTGCAGCGTCTCGGGCGCATCGATGTCGGATTCGGTCTGGATGTCGACGTCGGATTCGCTGACGCGCTTCACCTTGTGACCGAATTCGGTGACGAGCAGCTCGGCCGTGTCCTGATCGATGGTCTGGGTCAGCGTGACCACCATGCCCATCTTGAACAGCGCCTTGACGAGATCGGCGCCGCGCTCGGCCATGCGGTTGGCGAGCTCCTGCACGGTGATCGCCTCCGGCACCACGACCTCGCGGATCTGCCTGGTCTGGGCACCGGGCTGCTGATGCGCCCTCTTTTCCTTCTCGCGCGCACGGCGCAGGGCCGCCAGCGAGCGGGCGCGAACGCCACCGTCGCCGTCGTCAAGCGCGCGGGTGACGGTGAGCTTGCCCGACTGACGGCGGTCGTCGGTACGGCCGCGCGACGGACGCGCAGGCTCGGGACGCTTGGCCGCCGGCGCATGCTTCGGCCGGGCATGGCCCGGGCGCGCCGCTTCTTCCTCCTGCTCGACCTGGGGCGCAGCCTCCACGGCGGCAGGCCGCTGTGCTTCCTCGGCCTGGCGTCGCGCCTCCTCGGCGGCTTCCTCCTCGGCCGTGCGGCGTGCCTCTTCCTCGGCGCGGCGGTTCTCTTCGGCCCGGCGCCGTTCTTCTTCGCTGGCTTCCTGTGCCTTGCGATCCTCGCGCCGGCGCGCCTCTTCAAGCGCAGCCATGCGCGCCTCTTCGGCCTCCCGCAGCAGCCGTTCCTGCAGCTCGCGGCGCGATGCGGCATCGGTCGGACGGACCGGCGGCTTCGGCGGAGCGGGAGGAGGCGCCTTGGCAGCGGGTGCCGGAGTCGGAGCGGGGGCCGCCGGCGCGGCCGTTTCCGGCTTCGGCGCCTCGGCCTCGCCCGGACGACCCAGGATCCGCCGCTTCTTCACCTCGACCACCACGGTGTTCGAGCGGCCATGGCTGAAGCTCTGCTTCACCTTGCCCGTCTCGACCGTACGCTTCAGTCCCAGGGGTGCGCGCGCGCCAAGTTTCGGCTTATCTGTCGTGTCGCTCATTCCAATCCTTCACTCGATTCCACAAGCCGAGCCAACCGGCGTCGCCGCCGACAAGGCGCTTAGCCCTTCATTCCGTCCGATAAAAGCGCGCCAGCGATCAATCGCATGACGAACACGTGCGGCGGCAGCACGATCGACAAGCGCGATATGTACCACATTCTGCCGCCCCAGCGCTAACGACAATATGGTCCTTTCCGCTGGAAAAACCAGTCCTTGCCGTTCGCCTCCGCCGACGCGCCAGGCCTGATCCAGCTTCGACCGGCCGTCATCCGCGGCATCCGCCGCATGAATCAGCAGGCGAACCTCGCCCCTGCGCGCGGCCGTCTCGATCCTGTCGCTGCCGGTGATCAGCGTACCGGCGCGCGCCTCCAGCCCGAGCCGGTCCAGCGCCGCCTGCCTGAGGCCGGTCTCGATCCGCTCCCCGAGATCCTCGGGAATGGTCAAGGTCCCCGTCTTGAAAGCGCGGGCGAGCGCCCCCTTGAGCTTTCCCGCCGCCCCGGCCTTGTCCAGCGTCGTGCGATCGACGGCGATCCAGGCGCCGCGGCCGGGCGCCCGCGCACGAACGTCGGGCAGGACGGTGCCGTCCGGTGCCAGGGCGAGACGGATCAGCCTGTCGCGCGCGCCATGGGCGCCCGTAAGGACGCACTTGCGCTCGGCGCCAGGGGAAGCGTCGCCCCTCCGGCGCCCGACCGCATCGGTGTCGTTCAGTCTCTCATTGGGAGTCCGCCGCAACCGCGTCCTCCCCTTCGTCCTCGAACCAGTGGGCACGAGCGGCCATGATGATCTCGTTGCCCTGTTCTTCGCTCAGGCCATATTCGGCCAGGATGCCGCCCTTGTCCTCCGGACGGGCGCTGTCCTGGCGCCGGCGCGGCTCGACGCGCTTCCTGGCGACGAGTTCGTCGGTCGCGAGATCGGCAAGATCGTCCAGCGTCCTGATTCCCGCCTTGCCCAGGGTGACGAGCATCTGCTCGGTCAGATAGGGCATTTCGGCGAGGCTGTCCTCGACGCCCATCGTCCGCCGTTCCTGACGCGCAGCCTCCTCGCGGCGGTCCAGCGCTTCCTGGGCGCGATTCTGAAGCTCGCGGGCGAGTTCCTCGTCGAATCCCTCGATCGAGCTCAGCTCCTCCGGCTCGACATAGGCGACCTCCTCGAGCGCGCCGAAACCTTCGGCGACCAGCAGCTGGGCCAGCGTTTCGTCCACGTCCAGTTCGGTCTGGAACATTTCGGAGCGCTCGACGAACTCGCGCTGGCGCTTCTCGCTGGCATCGGCCTCGGTCATGATGTCGATCGCCGAGCCGGTGAGCTGGCTGGCCAGCCGCACGTTCTGGCCGCGGCGGCCGATCGCAAGGCTGAGCTGGTCGTCGGGAACGACGACCTCGATCCGTCCTTCTTCCTCGTCGATGACGACTCGGGACACCGTCGCCGGCTGCAGCGCATTGACGACGAAGGTGGCGAGATCTTCGGACCAGGGGATGATGTCGATCTTCTCGCCCTGCATCTCCTGAACGACCGCCTGGACGCGGCTGCCCTTCATGCCGACGCAGGCGCCGACCGGGTCGATCGAGCTGTCGTGGCTGATCACGCCGATCTTGGCGCGGCTGCCCGGATCGCGCGCGGCCGCCTTGATCTCGATGATGCCGTCGTAGATCTCCGGCACTTCCTGCGCGAACAGCTTCTTCATGAAATCGGGATGGGCGCGGCTGAGGAAGATCTGCGGACCGCGATTCTCCCGGCGTACCGACAGGATCAGGGCGCGCACCCGGTCGCCGACTCGCAGCACTTCCCGCGGGATCTGCTGATCGCGCCGGATCACGCCTTCGGCGCGGCCGAGGTCGACCACGACATGGCCGAATTCCACCCGCTTGACGACGCCGGTGATGATCTCTCCGGCGCGGTCCTTGAACTCCTCATACTGGCGCTCCCGTTCGGCATCGCGCACCTTCTGGAAGATGACCTGCTTGGCGGCCTGGGCGGCGATGCGGCCGAACTCGATCGGCGGCAGCGGATCGACGATGAAATCACCAAGGCCGGCGCCAGGCTGCAGCTTCTGCGCATCCTCAAGGCTCACCTGCTTGAAATAATCGTCGACCTGCTCGACCACCTCGACGACCCGCCACAGCCGGAGGTCGCCGGTCTGCGGATCGAGCTTGGCGCGGATGTCGTTTTCCGCGCCGTAGCGGGCGCGCGCCGCGCGCTGGATCGCGTCCTCCATCGCCTCGATGACGATCGCCTTGTCGATCAGCTTCTCGCGCGCCACCGAGTCGGCGATCGCGAGCAACTCGGCCTTGTTGGCGGAAACGGCGGTGGCCATGTCTTCTATCCTTCTACCCTGATGGTGTCGGCGCCGTCGGCCTCCAGCGGAGCGGTCGCCTCGATAAGCTTGTCGGTCATGACGAGTTTCGCGGAATGGATCGCCTCGAACGGCAGCTCCATCCGCCCGGCCCCCCGCACCTCGACGAGGATGCGATCCCCGTCGGTGCCGAGGAGGTCCCCGCTGAACTGCTTGCGGCCCTCGACCGGCTCCCGAAGACTGAACCGGGCCAGATGCCCCTGCCAGTCCTCGAAATCCCGTATACGGGTCAGCGGCCGGTCGATTCCGGGGGAGCTCACCTCGAGCCGGTAGGCGCCTTCGATGGGATCCACGCGATCGAGCAGGTCCGAAAGCCGCCGCGAAAGCCGCGCGCAATCGTCCAGCGTGAGCTGGCGCGTATCCGGCCGCTCGGCCATCACCTGCAGAGTGGGATCGGAGCGGCCGCCCATCAACTTGACGCGCACGAGCGCGAAACCCTCAGCCTCCGCCTCGGGCTCGATCAGCTTCGTCAGAGCGGCGATATCCGCCATCCGGTCTCCAGTAATCGTTCGGATAATAGTCCGTTGCCGCCGGCCCCACCCCCGGGGCCAGCCTCAACATGCTACCGATGTCGAGAAAGGCAGAGGCTATATAGTCTTCGCAATGCCGTGGAGCAAGCGATCAACTGCCCTGCATCCGCATTTCCCGGCGAAGCGGCGCCAGGGCGCGATTCTCGGCCCGGATCCTGACCGTCAGCACCGCTGCATTCAGGACGGAGAATGAGAGTGTGACCCAGACCAGCCCGAAGGCGAGCGGAAGCAGGGCGATTTCCCCGATCACGACCGCATAATTGGGGTGGCGGAGCCAGCGGAACGGCCCGTGCGCGACGAGCGTCTCCTCCGGCCGGACGATGATTCGGGTGGTCCAGCGACCCCCGAGGCTCGCCAGGATCCACAGCCGCGCCGCCTGCAGCAGCGCGAACAGGGCGACCGGCAACCAGGCGACCGGGCGGCCGGGCGCCAGCCACCACAGGCTGGCGAGCCAGCCGGCATGGACGATGACGATGAGGGGATAATGGGAGGCCCCGACCTCATAGGCGCCCCGCGCAAGCAGGCGCCGCGTATTCCGACGGGAGACCAGCAGTTCGGCGAGACGCTGCAGCGTCACGAACAGCAGGATGGCCACGGCGGCCGTCATGCCGGCCGCTCCACCACCAGGCCGCTCGCGGTGAAGCCAGGTCCGAGAGCCAGCAGCAGGCTCCGGTCGGGAAGCCTCTCCGACATGAGACGTTCGAGCACGAACAGCACGGTGGGGGCGGACATGTTGCCGTAGTCGCGCAGGACCGCGCGCTCATGGTCGAGCGCCCCCTGGCCGAGCGCGAGGCTGCTCTCGAGCGCGGCGATGACCTTGGCTCCGCCGGGATGGCAGGTGAAGCGGTGGATGTCCTCCGCCGAATGGCCGCTGGTGCGGACGATCTGCCGCACCCCTTTCGCCATATGTTCGGCCACGAACGGGGGGATTGCGCGGTCGAAGACGACCCCGAGCCCCGGGTCCTCGACGTCCCAGCCCATGATCCGGAGCGTCTCGGGCCAGAGAATCTGGCTGCCCGAACCCAGGGCGGCGACGCCCCCTTCCCCGCTGCGCAGCACGCACGCGGCGGCGCCATCCCCGAACAGTGCCGTCGCGACGATATTGGCCTTGCTGGGATTATCGAGGCGAATCGAGATGGAACAGAGTTCCACCGTCACGAACAGGACGGTGCGTCCCGGCTCCGACGCCGCGAGACGTGCGGCGGTGGCGAGACCGCTCACGCCGCCGGCGCAGCCGAGCCCGAAGATGGGAACGCGCTCGACATCGTTCCTGAATCCCATGCGGCCCGCCACCCGCGCCTCCAGGCTCGGAGTCGCGATTCCGGTCGTCGAGACGGTCACCACGGCATCGATCGCGGCGGGATGGACCTCGGCCCGGTCGAGCGCCGCCCGCGCCGCCTGCTCGAACAGGGCCTCGGCCGCCTCGACATAGACGCGGTTGCGTTCGGCCCAGCCATGATCGCCTTCGTACCAGAGCGAGGGCCGGACGATGTGGCGCTTGGCTATGCCGGCATTGTCGAACACCGGCTCCATCCTCTCGAACTGCGCCGTGCGCCGGCCGAACAACCTGCGGGCCAGTTCCTTGGCCTCCTGCTGGGGAAGCTCGATCTCCGGAACCGCGGTGGCGAGGGCCAATAGGGTGACGGGCAATTGAAGGAACGCGGGCAACGGGGGGTTCCTCCAGCAAAGGCGGCGAGTCTATGGTGTTGAAACATTGCTGGGGGTGAAAGGTTCGCCCGCTTTCGAGGTCGGAGGAATAATCATGCGCATGGTCCAACTTCTTGCAGCGGCTTCGGCGATCGTGGCGGGATGCAATGCAGCCGTTCCGGCCGGCGCCGAGGGGGCCGGCGGGAAAGCCTTCCAGGCGACGCCGGTCGCGCAATTCGCCGAACCCTGGGCGATGACCTTCCTTCCCGACGGGCGCCTGCTGGTGACGGAGAAGAAGGGTGCGCTGAAGCTGATGGACCGCGCGGGCAGGATCGGGACCATAGCCGGCACCCCCGAGGTCAGCTATGGCGGCCAGGGCGGCTTAGGCGACGTGGTTCTCCACCCGGACTTCGCCTCCAACAATCTCATCTATCTGAGCTGGGCGGAGGCCGGAACGGACGGCAATCGCGGCGCGGTGGTCGGACGCGGGCGCCTGTTGCTCGACGACCAGGGCGGCGGCCGGATCGACGGCCTCGAGGTCATCTGGCGGCAGGACCCCAAGATGTCGAGGGGCGGCCATTTCAGCCATCGAATCGCCTTCGGACCCGACGGCCACCTGTTCATCACCAGCGGGGACCGCCAGGAATTCACCCCCGCCCAGGACATGAACATGAACCTAGGCAAGGTCATTCGCCTTACCGACAGCGGCGGCGTGCCGGCGGACAATCCCTTCGCCGACAAGGGGCCGATCGCCGCCCAGGTCTGGACGTTGGGCCACCGCAACCTGCTCGGCATCGCGTTCGACGGGCAGGGCCAGCTATGGACCCATGAGATGGGCCCGCGCGGCGGCGACGAATTCAACCTGATCGAGCGCGGGGAGAATTACGGCTATCCGGTCGTCTCCAACGGCAATCATTATGACGGGCGCGCCATTCCCGACCACGACACCCGACCGGAATTCAATGCGCCGGAAGTGAGCTGGACCCCCGTCATCTCCCCGGCGGGGCTGATGATCTATTCGGGCGACATGTTCCCCGCGTGGCGGGGCAGCGCGTTCATCGGCGGCCTGTCGAGCAAGGCGCTGGTGCGTGTCGCTATCGACGGCAAGACCGCCCGCGAGGCGGAGCGCTGGGACATGGGGCAGCGCATCCGCGAGGTCGAGCAGGGGCCGGACGGCGCGATCTGGGTGCTGGAAGACGAGCGGGAGGGATCGGGCGGACGGCTGCTGAAGCTGACGCCGGCCGGCGCCGAGGCTCAGTGAGCCGAGGCCCTGGCGGCCCCGATTCCCGTCTCGCAGCGCACCCTCTGCTCCAGATAGCCCGCCCGATCGACGGCGGCGCGGCCGCTGCGGTCGAGGATCGAGACCAGCCATAGGGTGAAGAAGGCGAGCGGCATCGAGAAGATCGTCGGCGACGAATAAGGGAAGATCGGGTCGGCATTGCCGAGCACGCTCACCCAGATCGTCGGCGACAGGATGGTGAGCACCAGCGCCACCACGACGCCGACGGTGCCGCCCGCCACCACGCCGCGGGTGGTGCAGCCCGGCCACAGGATCGACAGCAGAAGCACGGGAAAGTTGCCCGACGCCGCCAGCGCGAAGGCGAGCGAGACCATGAAGGCGACATTCTGGTGCTGGAACAGGATGCCGAGCAGGATGGCGACCACCGCCAGCACCAGGACGGTGCGGCGGGAGACGCGCAGTTCCTCCTCCGACGTCGCCTGCCCGTGGCGGATGACCGAGGCATAGACGTCGTGGGAAATGGCCGCTGCCCCCGACAGCGTCAGGCCGGCCACCACCGCGAGGATGGTGGCGAAGGCGACCGCCGAGACGAAGCCGAGGAAAAGGCTGCCGCCGATCGCGTCGGCGAGATGGATGGCCGCCATGTTGCTGCCGCCGATCAGCCCGCCCGACCCGTCGAGGAATTCGGGATTGGTCGCGACCATGACGATGGCGCCGAAGCCGATGATGAAGGTGAGGATGTAGAAATAGCCGATCCAGCCGGTAGCCCAGAGCACGGACTTGCGGGCCTGTTCCGCGTCGGGAACGGTGAAGAAGCGCATCAATATGTGCGGGAGCCCGGCGGTTCCGAACATCAGCGCCATGCCGAACGAAATGGCCGAGACGGGATCGCGGATGAAATTGCCCGGGCCCATGATCGACCGCCCGGCGGCCGCGGCGTCGTCCACCGACGCGCCTCCGGCGGCGGCGATCCGGGTCTTGGCCTCCACCGCCTTGGCGAACAGGGCATCGGGCGAGAAACCGGTGCTGGCGAGCACGGCCACCGCCATCACCGTCGCGCAGCCGAGCAGCAGCACCGCCTTGATGATCTGCACCCAGGTGGTGGCGATCATCCCGCCGAACAGCACGTAGAGGGTCATCAGCACGCCGACCGTGACGACGGCATAGGCATAGGGCAGGCCGAACAGGAGGGTGATCAGCTGCCCGGCGCCGACCATCTGGGCGATGAGGTAGAAGAGCACGACGGCAAGGGTGCTGAAGGCGGCGAACAGCCGGACCGGAGCCTGCGCGAAGCGGAAGGAGGCGACGTCGGCGAAGGTGTAGCGGCCGAGATTGCGCATGCGCTCGGCCAGCAGGAACAGGATGATCGGCCATCCGACCAGGAAGCCGGTGGAATAGATGAGCCCGTCATAGCCGTCGGCGAAGATCTGCGCGGAAATGCCGAGGAAGGAGGCCGCGGACATATAGTCGCCGGCGATCGCCAGGCCGTTCTGGAAGCCGGTGATGCCGCCGCCGGCCGCATAGAAATCGGAAGTGGTGCGGGTCCGCCGCGCAGCCCAGCGGGTGATCCCCAGCGTCAGCAGGACGAAGGCTGCGAACATCAGGATCGCGGCCCAGTTGCGTTGCGGCGACGCGCCATCGGCATTGTCGGCGAGGGCAACGGCCGGAAGGCCGAGGACGAGGAGGAGCAGGCCGACCCTGCGGGCGACTGTCCTCATGCGTCGAAGTCCGCCCGGATCGAGCGGATGATCGGATCGAACACCTTGTCCGCACGCCACACGTAAAGACCCGTCAGCACGATGCCGGCGACGATCACGCCGATGCCGATGGGTATGCCCAAAGTGGTCGCGCTTCCCGGCGCCAGCGGCCGGGCGAGGAAGGCGCGGTCGAAGGCGATCAGCAGAATATAGCCGAAGAAGACGATGAGGATCGCGGCGGTCAGCAGCCAGGTGAAGCGGCTACGCCGGCGCACCAGTTCCCTGTACCGCGGATCTTCCGACACTTCGCGAAGCCGCTTCGAGGCGGCAGCAGCATCCCCCTGTCCCTGCGTCATCCGGTTTCCCCCTGACTAACCTCTTAGGTCTAGCGAATTTGCAGCCGAGGGGAACAGGGATCAGACCCGCCGGTAGCGGAAGTACCACACCTCATGGCCCTTGCGCCGCGCCTTGGCTTCGTAGCGCGTCTGCGGCCAGTCGTCCGGCCGCTGGAGGAAATCGGCAGCGCTTTCGGCGAGCCATTCGAAATCGCGACGGCGGTTCATGATCATCATCGACCAGCGGCAGTAGACCGGGTCGTCGGTGCCGAGGCGAAACTCCCCGCCCGGCTTCAGCTTGGCGGCGAACAGGTCCAGCGGGCCGTCGTTGACCATCCGGCGCTTCGCGTGGCGTGCCTTGGGCCAGGGATCGGGATGAAGAAGAAAGATGCGCTCGAGCGAGGCGTCGGGAAGCCGCTCGACCACGTCCAGCGCATCCCCCATGTGCAGCCGGACGTTGGACAGGCCGCCGGCATCGATCTTCGACAGCGCGCCGACCACGCCGTTGAGGAAGGGCTCGCATCCGATGAAGCCCCGATCCGGATGCTGCGCCGCCTGCCAGGCGAGATGCTCGCCGGCGCCGAAGCCGATCTCAAGCTCGAGCGGACGTTCGTCGCCGAACAGGGCGACGGCGCCGAGCGGGCCTTCGGGCACGCTCACCTGCGGCAGCAGCTGCTCGACGAGCGCCGCCTGGCCGCGGCGCAGGCTGTGGCCGGACCGCCGGCCGTAGAGCCGTCTTATGGTCGTGGGATCGGACATGGGTGACTGGACCTCCCCAACCGGATAGCGCCGCCGTCCGGCGACGCAAGCCGCACGCGGCGGAGCCCCGGCTACGCAGGCTCAGACGGCCTGCTTCAGCGCGTCGACGAGGTCGGTCTTCTCCCAGGTGAAGAAATCGCCATCGGGCTTGCGGCCGAAGTGGCCGTAGGCGGCGGTCGGCTCGTAGATCGGCCTGTTGAGGCCGAGATGGGTGCGGATGCCGCGCGGCGTGAGCTTCAGCAGCTTCGGCAGCACCGCTTCCAGGCGATCCGCGGTGATGCCGTTCTTCTCGGTGCCGTGCAGGTCGACATAGAGCGACAGCGGTTCGGCGACGCCGATCGCATAAGCGAGCTGGATGGTGCAGCGATCCGCAAAGCCCGCGGCCACGATATTCTTGGCCATGTAGCGGCTGATGTAGGCGGCTGACCGGTCGACCTTGGTCGGATCCTTGCCGCTGAACGCGCCGCCGCCGTGAGGCGCGGCGCCGCCATAGGTGTCGACGATGATCTTGCGCCCGGTGAGGCCGGTGTCGCCGTCCGGGCCGCCGATGACGAAGCTTCCGGTCGGGTTGATGTGAAAGACCGTCCGGTCGGAGAGCAGTTCGGCCGGAAGCACTTCGGCGACCACGCGCTTCACATAGGCGTGGAGCTCGGCCTCGCCCTCACCCTGGTCGTAGCCCGGCTTGTGCTGGGTCGAGACGACGATCGCGGTGGCGGCGACGGGTCGCCCGTCCTCGAAGCGCAGCGTCACCTGGCTCTTGGCATCGGGCTCGAGGAAGGGGGCCCGGCCGGCATGGCGGTCATCCGCCATCCGCTGCAGGATCTTGTGACTGTAATCGAGCGTGGCCGGCATCAAGTCCGGCGTCTCGTTGCAGGCAAATCCGAACATGATGCCCTGGTCGCCCGCACCCTCGTCCTTGTTGCCGCTGGCATCCACGCCCTGGGCGATATGCACCGACTGGGGATGGAGATGATTGGCAAAGTCGAGCCGGTCCCAGTGGAAGCCTTCCTGCTCGTAGCCGATGCGCTTCACTACGCCGCGCACCCTCGCCTCGATCTCCTCGCGCACGCCGGGCGCCCAGTTTCCCGCCTCGTCCATGATCCCGCTGCCGCGGATCTCGCCCGCGACGACCACGCGGTTGGTGGTCGTCATCGTCTCGCAGGCGACGCGTGCCTCGGGATCCTTCGCCAGGAACAGATCGACGATCGCATCCGAAATCTGATCGGCGACCTTGTCCGGATGCCCTTCCGAAACCGATTCAGACGTGAAGAGATAATTGCTGCGCATCAACCGCCTTCTTCGCTGGAAAAGTGGGGGAGAACCACCCCGCCGAAGCGACTAGCGCCCTTTCCGGCGGACTGCAATCGCGCCCGCCGCCAGCAGCAGCGCCAGAGCCAGGGGGAGCAGATTGCCGAAGCGGGCGAACAGGGTCGGCGGACGCGGGGCCGGGAGCCGCGCATCGATCACGCCTTCGCTGCGCCAGCCGAGGCTGTCCACCACCCGGCCGTCGGCATCGATCACGGCGGAGATGCCGGTGGGGGTCGCCCGCAGCACCGGCAGCCCTTCCTCCAGCGCGCGCAGCTGCGCCTGGGCGAGATGCTGCGGCGGGCCCCAGCGGCCGAACCAGGCATCGTTGGAGGGATTGAACAGGAAGTCGGGCCGCTCGCTGCCGTCGATCACATCGCCCGAGAAGATGATCTCGTAGCAGAGCTGGAAGCCGACCCGGCCGGCGAGCGGCAGGGTAAGGGTTCGCGGGCCGGGCCCGGCGTCGAAGTCGATCGCCCCCGGAGCGAGACGGGAGATGCCGATCGCCGACAGGAGCGGGCGCATCGGCAGATATTCGCCATAGGGCACGAGATGCGCCTTGTCGTAGCGCGCAAGGATGCGGCCCGCGCGGTCCATGGCGAAGACGCTGTTGGTCGCGCTGGTGGCATCCTCTCCATCGGCCGAGCGGAAGGTGATCCCGCCGGTGAGCAGGAGGTCCCGCGGCCCGATCATCCGCCCCACCGTGCGCCGGAGGAGTTCGGCCTCCAGCTGGTGATAGGGATTCCGGCGCCCGTCCTCGAGCGGCATGGTGATTGCGGCCTCCGGCCACAGCAGCAGGCGCGGTTCGTCGCCCTCCGGTCGCGACAGGCGTGCCAGCCGCCGCAGGTTTTCCGCCTCGAACCCGGGACGCCATTTGTCCTGCTGCCCGATATTGGGCTGGACGATGCGCAGCCCGATGCCGGCGGGCGGCGGCAGCGACGGCGTCAGCAGCATGACCAGCGCGGTCGCCCCGGCGATGGCGGCAAGCATCGCCCCCCCGCTCCGCCACCCCTGGTGCAGCAACAGCCAGAGCCCGCCGGCGATCAGGACGGCGATGCCGGAGAGACCATAGGTTCCGACCAGCGTTGCGAGACGCGAGACCGGCATCGGAAGCAGCGCCGCCCCCAGCGGGTTCCAGGGAAAGCCGGTGAACAATGTGGCGCGAAGCCATTCCGACACGATCCAGCCCGAACCCAGCACGAGGACCATGACAATCCGGTTCGCCCGCCCGTGACGCCACCCGAGCCCCGCGGCGATGGCGGGATAGACGGCAAGGTAGAGCGACAGCAGCAGGACCGCGATCCAGCCGAGCCATGCCGGCATGTTCGACTGATAGGTGAAGGAGGTGGCGATCCAGTTCAGCCCGACCGTGAAGTGACCGAGGCCGAACCACCATCCGCGCGCCAGGGCGCTGCGCAGCGCCGGGGCGCGGTCGATGGTCCAGAACAGGAAGACCAGCGCAGCGAGCGTCAGCGGCCAGAGGGCGAGAGGCTGGAAGCCGCAAGCGGCGATCGCGCCGGCCAGGAGGGAAAGCAGGAGCGGCTTCACCATGCCGCTATGCGAAGGAAGGCCGCCACTTTCAATCTGTCTTTCGCGCCGGAAGGCGCTAAGGGCCACCGATCATGACCGAAATTCCGCCCTTCCACCTTGCCTTTCCGGTCCACGACCTTGCCGAAGCGCGCGCCTTCTACGGCGATCTCCTCGGCTGTCCGGAGGGGCGGAGCGACACCGACTGGATCGACTTCGATTTCTTCGGCCACCAGATCGTCGCGCATCATGTCCCCGGATCGGCGCCGATCCGGCACAGCAATCCGGTGGACGGACATGACGTCCCGGTTCCCCATTTCGGTGCGGTCCTGTCGATGGACGCGTGGAGGGCGCTGGCCGAGCGACTGCGATCGGCAGGCGTGGCCTTCGTCATCGAGCCCACGATCCGCTTCGAAGGGCTGCCGGGCGAGCAGGCGACCATGTTCTTCCTCGATCCGTCGGGCAACGCGCTCGAGATCAAGGCGATGCGGGATCCGGGGAAATTGTTCGCCCGCAACTGACCTATTCGGCCGCCACTTCCACGACGCGCAGGTCGCCGGGGGACGCAAGGCCCCGGCTGCGGGACCATTCCAGCTCTTCCTTCAGCCAGTTCAGGGTCGCGGCCAGCCCCTGATCCAGCGGAACATGCGGTTCCCATCCGAACAGTTGCTTCGCACGGCCGATGTCGGGACGGCGCCGGCGCGGGTCGTCCTGCGGGAGCGGCATATGGACGATCCGCGAGCGCGAGCCCGTCAGCCGGACGATCTCGTCGACGAGATCCCGCACCGTCAGTTCGACCGGATTGCCGAGATTGACCGGTCCGCCGACCGGCGCTTCCGTGTCCATCAGCCGGAGAAGCCCATCGATCATGTCGCTGACGTAGCAGAAGCTGCGCGTCTGGAGGCCGTCACCGAAAATGGTGATGTCCTCGCCGGCCAGCGCCTGGGTCATGGCATTGGTGACGATCCGCCCATCGTCGGACCGCATGCGCGGGCCATAGGTATTGAAGATGCGCGCCACCCGCACGTCGGCCCGCCGGTGGCGCTCGAAATCGAAGGTCAGCGTCTCGGCCGCACGCTTGCCTTCATCATAGCAGGCGCGCGGGCCGGTACAGTTGACTTGGCCGTGATAGCTTTCCTGCTGCGGATGCACTTCGGGGTCCCCGTACACCTCGCTCGTGGAACTGAGCAGGAAGCGCGCGCCGGTCGCCTCGGCCAGGCGCAAGAGGTTCCGGGTGCCGACGACATTGGTGAGCATCGTATGTTCGGGATCCGCCTGGTAGAGCGGCGGCGAAGCGACGCAGGCCAGGTTGAAGATATGGGTGAAGCGCACGCGGCCGCCGTTGATCCGCGGCGGAAGCGTGTCGATCACATCGGCTTCGACGAGGTCGAAACGCGGCTCGCCGGCAAGATGGCGCAGATTGTCGCGCCGTCCCGTGTGATAGCTGTCGAGGCAGATGACCGTGGCGCCCTGGGCAAGGAGCGCCTCACACAGGTTGGAGCCGATGAACCCCGCTCCACCGGCGACCAGGGCCGTCCTGTCTTTTCCGTTGTTCACCAGGCAACTCCTTCATTTCGTGTTTTTTCTTGTCGTTCTTCGACCTCCCGCTCCGCTAATTCCTCGGTCTTCGGCGCGTGCGCCGGAACGGCCCGCAGCCATGTTTCCAGCTGGGCGGCGCGATGGGCCGCGCCATGTTCGCGCAGGATGCGCGTCCGGGCCGCCCGCCCGATCGCGGCCTCCAACATGTCCGGGTTCGCCAGAATGTCGACGACCGCCCCGCTCTCCTCCGCCAGCAGGATTTCTTCCCCCGGACGAAGCAGGGATTCGATGCCGTCCCAGCGATCCGAGATCACCGGCACCGAACAGGCCGCCGCTTCGAACAGGCGCACAGACGGAGACCATCCCGCGGCGATCATGTCGGCACGAGTGACGTTCAGCGTGAAACGCGAGGCCGAGTAGAAGGCGGCATGATCGGCCGGCGGACAATGTTCGATCCGCTCGACATTGGCGGGCCAGGCAATGTCCTGGGGATATTGCGGGCCGGCGACGACGAACCGCCGGTCGGGGAGCCGCCGCGCCGGTTCCAGCAGCAGCCGTTCCAGGGTCGGCTGACGGTCGGGGCTGTAGGTCCCCAGATAGGAGAGGTCCCAGCGCTTCGGCAGATCGAGCGGCACATAGCTTTCCGGGTCCACCGAGCAATATAGGGGAAGGGCCCTGCGCGCGCCGTAGCGGCTTTCGAGAAGGTCGAGCGTCGGACCGCCGGTGAAGGAAAGATAGAGATCGTAGCCGGATATCACCGCCGGGGAGACATATTCGAATTCGCCGCGCGCCAGCTTGGCGATCGTGACCGGGGTATCGATGTCGTAGAAGGCGGTGACGCCCCGGGCATTGCGCTGGACCCAGGCCCCCACCTCGACCCCGTCCGGCACGTAGGAGCCCACGATCACGACATCCGCTTCGGCTACCACATCCTGCCACCGCTCCAGCCCGGCGAGATCGCGGTAGAAGTGCAGGCGGCAATAGTCGGGTTCGCTGAGATCGCGGTTCGCCGCGTACCAGGGGACCTCCCGCTCCAGGAACAGGATCCAGTGGCCGCGCGCCGCCAGCGCCTTCAGCAGGGCACGGTAGGTCGTGGCATGGCCGTTGCCCCAGGAGGAAGAGAGGCTGAGCCCGAGGCAGACGATGCGAAGCGGCCTCCGGGTCATGCGGCGCTCCTTCGGCCCCGGACATGCGCCTTCAGCAGCGCGTCCACTTCGTCCCCGCGCCGGTTGTAGCTATGCTCCGCCCGGACGCGCGCCAGGGCGGCCCGGCCGATCGCGCGCGCCCGCTCGACCGTCAGCATGCGCAGATGCTCGGCGACATCGATGCCGTCGCGTGCCACGAGCACTTCTTCGCCGGGCTTCAGGAAATGCTCGATTCCCTCCCACGCATCGGTGATCAGGCAGGCCGCGGCCCCCGCGGCTTCGAACACGCGCGTGGCGGGCGAGAAGCCGATGTGCGCCATACTGTCCCGAGCGATGTTGAGCACCGCCAGCGGCGTGCAATTGAAGGCATTGTGCTGGCGCGTATAGACGTGGCCGAGGTGGCGGACGTTGGCAGGCATCGCCTTCGTTTCCCAGCCGTTTCCGCCGATGAGGAACTGGCGCGACGGAAGCAGGCCCGCCGGGCGCAGGAAGAATTCCTCCACCCGCCGCTCGCGGTCCGGCAGGCGGTTTCCGAGAAAGGCCAGGTCGGCTCCGAAGGCGGGATCCGGTTCCACCGGATGATGGGTCTCGGGGTCGAGCGCATTGTAGATCGGCCTGCACAGGCGCGCGCCGAAGGCGCGATAGGCCTCGACCACCGCCGGGCCGCCGCCATAGGTGAGCACCATGTCGAGCTCCGGCAGCAGGCGGCGGACGACATGCCGCTCGTCTCCACGCATCTCGTCGAGCGTCGCTGCGGCATCGACGTCCCAGAAGATGCGGATGGCATCGTCCCGGCTGCGCGCGACGATTCCTTCCAGCAGCTCGATATCGAATACGCCCACGCCGCTCGCCTTGACGACGATATCGGCTGCTCCCGCTTCCGCGAGCACGCGGCGCAGCCCTTCCGGGGTCGCGGGATAGACGACCGATCGCGCCCAGTCGGGCGGGTCGATGTCCCGATGATTCTGCCGGTCGAATGCGTCGGGCTCGTAGAAGCTGATTTGATGGCCGCGCGCCGCCAGATCGCGCAACAGTCCCCGATAGTAGGTCGCGGCCCCGTTCCAGTAGGAGGACAGCAGGCTGGAACCGTAGAAGGCGATCTTCATGCGACGTTCCTGACCGGTTCGGACGCACGCAGCCGTGCGACGATGGAGAGCAGTTCGTCCGCGCGATGGGCACAGCTGTGACGCGCCAGCACGGCCTCCCTGCCATGACGCACCAGCGATTCCCTGAGGTCCGGATCGTCGCGCAGGCGCAGCAGCTGGCGCGTCATTTCGGCGCGATCGCGCGCGACCAGATAGTCCTCGCCCGGCGAGAACAGGCGCTCGCTGTCCTCCCAGGGCGCGCAGACCAGCGGGATGCCGCAGGCCAGCGCTTCGAAGACCCGTATGGTCGGAATTCCCGGAAGGATGGTGGAATAATAGCGTCGCGGGACGTGCACGGTGGCGAGATGACGGGCGAACACGTCCGGCGCCCGCGCATTGGCAAGCCAGCCGCGATAGGATGCGCCATGCGCCCGAAGCCGCCCGCGCGCGGCCGGCGGATAGCGCACCCCGTATATGTCGAGGGGAAGGCCGGCATCGTGCGCCGGCCCCAGCAGAAAGTCCTCCAGTTCCCGGCTGCGCTCGCCGTCGCCCCAATTGCCGATCCAGACGAGACCGCGTCGGGCGCCCTCCGGAGACGGAGGGCGAAAGTGCAGCACGTCGGCAGCCTCGTGCCAGACGAATACCCGATCCCCCCATCCCCAGCCGCGATAGACATCGGCAAGGGTGGCCCCGAAGGCCAGGACCCCGTCGAATCCGGAAAGGTCGACGGCCCGGATCGCCTCGGGATCGCTGACGGCGCGATGATGGGTATCGTGAAAGAGGAGGAGGAAGCGCCCGCCGCGGACCCGGAGCCTGCCCAGCTCGGCAACCAGCGCCGGATCGTTCCATTCGTGAACCAGGACGACGTCGGCACCGTCCACCAGCGCCTCCACGTCCGGCTTTTCGCCATAGCGCCGGGGATGCAGTTCGGGATAGGCGGCACGGAACGCCTGGAGCCCCTCCTCGCCCTGATCGCGAAGCAGGTTCGCCAGGCTCCAGCTTCGTTCCGGCTCGAAGGCCGTCACCGCATGTCCGCGCAGATGCAGCTCGCGGAGCACGCCGCGGAGGAAATGGGCATTGCCATGGTTCCAGCAGGAGGTGAGCGAATGGGTGAAATAGACGATCTTCATGCCGCGGCCCTCGCTGCCCCCGCCGAGGCGACGCGATACAGGCCGGTCATTGCGGCTGCGGCGGCCCGGGGCGTGTAGCGTTCGGCCCGGGTCCGTGCTGCTGCGCCCATCGCCTCGCGCCTGAACGTGTCCCCGGCAATGTCGGCGATCGCATCCGCGAAGGCGCCGGCATCCCTGGGCGGAACGAACAGCGCCGCTCCGTCCCAAAGCTCCCGGAAGCTGGGGATGTCCGCCAGGACGAGCGGACATCCGGCCGCGGCCGCCTCCAGCACGGCCAGCCCGAACGGTTCGTAAACCGCGGTGGAGACGAATACGGGCTTGGCAGCGAGGTGATGCGCCAGCTCCGCCTCGCTCAAGCTTCCGAGCGGGCGGGCGTGACGAAAGTCGACGGACTCGCCGTGGGGGCCAGCCACCGGCCCCGCGGCATAAAATGGTATGGCGAGCCGGCCGGCAACGCGGTCGAGCGTATCCGGATCCTTGGCCCTGTCCCACAGCCTGCCGGCGGTGAAGGCGAAGTCGTGCGAGGCTGCGGCGGGGAGCGGCAGCCGCGCGCGGCCATTGTGGACCGTGGCCGGCGCGCGCGGGAGCTTGTGGACCCGCTGGGTGGCCGTGCCGAACGCGGCCGTGGGCGTCACCACCAGGTCCGCGGCCCGCAGCCCCAGGCCATGAAGCTCGGACCGCCAGGCAAAGTCCCCGTCGGGCGACCCGCCCTGGACCGCCTCCCACCAGGTGGCGAGGCAGCTGTGGCTCACCGCGATCACCGGCGCCCCGAAATCCGCGACGGCGGCCAGCGCCGGCGTGTTGAGATGGATGACGTCGGCCCCGCAGTCATTGCCCAGCGCCGCGACCGCTGCCCCGGCCCGGCAGACCGCATCCCGATCGGGGGCCAGCCAGTCGAGAGGGAGGCCGGTGTCGATCAGGGTAAGGTCGGCAGCCGCCTCACGCTGGGCGGACGTCGGCGGCGGGCCGAGGAGGGCAAGCGCCGTTTCGACTCCGTCCTGCGCCAGGACCCGTGCGAGGTCGGTGGCATATTGCCAGACGCCGCCGACGGCGTCCGAGGTCATCAGGACGCGCAGAGGGCGGGTCATGGCGCTGCTCCCGTGACGACCCGTCCAGGCGCCGCACCGGCCCGGGCGGTCCGCGGCGACGGGCGATGTTCGCGAGCCTGCAGAAGCCATTGGGCGAGACGCGCGACGCCGTCGCGCCACGGCTCGGGAGGGGAGAGGTCGAGCGCGTCGCGAATGGCGCGCGTGTCGGCGACGAAATAGCGCTGGTCTCCGGCCCGCCAGTCGGCGAATTCGACGGCGATCCCGTCTCCGAGCAATTCGGACATATAACCGAGCAACTCGCGCAGGCTCACCGCATTGGCGGGGCCGCCGCCCAGGTTGAAGGCCCGGCCCCGCACCGCCTCGATATTCCGCCAGGCCTCGAGATAGGCCTCTACGGCGTTGGAGACATCAAGAATGTCCCGGACCTGACGGCCGTCCCCATAGAGCGTGATCGGCAGGCCCTCGATCGCGCGGATGAGAAAATGGGCGACCCAGCCCTGGTCCTCGGTGCCCATCTGGCGCTCGCCGTAGATGCAGCTCATCCGCAACACTGCAGCGGGCAGGCCGAAGCTGCGGGCATAATCCAGCACATATTGGTCGGCGCCGCCCTTCGAGCAGCCATAGGGCGTATGAAAATCGAGCGGGCGCGCCTCCCCGATCCCGTTTGCGGCGATTTCGGCCCGCAGCGGCACGTAGCGCTGTCCCTCCAGTCGGAAGTCGAGGTCCCCCAGATCGCCGTAGACCTTGTTGGTCGACGCGAAGATCAGGGGCTTGGCGCCTCCGCCCGAGAGCCGGAGCGCGTCGAGCAGGTTCAGCGTTCCGGTGAGATTGACCTCGAAATCCTCGCGCGGATCCACCAGGCTCGTGGTGACGGCGACCTGCGCCGCCATGTGGAACACGGCCCCGGCTTCGCGCACGGCGCGGACCAGCATGTCCTCGTCCCGGATATCGGCGACGATGCTCGATATCCGCGAGCCGTGCCGCTCCTTCAGCCAGGCGAGATTGGCTTCGACCCCTGGTCGGGACAGCGCGTCATAGACCAGCACCTCATGCCCGAGACCAACCAGCCGATCGGCAATGTTGCAGCCGATGAAGCCGGCTCCGCCGGTGACCAGCACAGGCCGCTGGCCGGCCGCGGGCGAGGCGCCGCCGCGCCTCATGCCACCAGACCCCGCGCCTCGAGTTCGGCGCGGGCCTGATCGACCCGGTCGTCGGCCGTCTGGCGCGCCACCCAGTCGGCAAGCTCCGCAAGGCCTTCGCCAAAATCCTTGCGGGCGCGGAAGCCGAGCGTCTCGGCGGCCCTGCTCGTGTCGCAGAAGCAGTGACGGATGTCCCCGGCGCGCGACTTGCCGACGACTTCGGGGGCGACCTCCTCCTTGCCCATCGCCCGGGCGAGTTCCAGCGCGACTTCGCTGACGGAACGATCCTGGCCAGAGCCGATGTTGAAGACCCCGCCGGCTGCCTGGGGAAGTTCGAGCGCGTCGGCGAAGGCGCGGGCGACGTCACCGACGTGAACGAAGTCGCGGCGCTGCTCTCCGTCTTCGAACACCAGGGGTCGCTGCCCGTTGAGGAGACGGGAGGCAAAGATCGCCAGCACGCCCGTATAGGGGTTGGAGAGCGCCTGGCCGGGACCATAGACGTTGAACAGTCGGAGGCAGACGCCTTCCATCCCATAAGGCTGGGTGAGGATGAAGGTCATCCGCTCCTGGACATATTTTCCGAGAGCATAGACGGAAGCGAGGCTCGGACGCTTCCATTCGGGCGTGGCGATCGGCCTGAGGGGCCTGCCCCGCCCGTCGAGCGGATCCCAGCCCTGCTCCTCGCCGGTGCGTGCCCGGCGCTCGGCTTCCTCCACGAACTCCCCGTCCGCGTCGAGGTAGAGCCCTTCCCCATAGATGCTCATCGACGAGGCGGTGACGACCCTTCGCACCGGCCTTTCGATGAGCTTCTCGAAAAGGACCGCGGTTCCGACATCGTTCGTCGCGGTGTAGCGCTCGACGGCATACATCGACTGCCCCACGCCCACCTCGGCGGCGAGATGGACGATGCTGTCGGCGCCGGCTACCGCGGCTTCGACCGCGTCCGGATCGCGCACGTCGCCGCGGATCAGTTCGGCGCCGTCCGGGAGGTGCGGCGAGCCGGACGCGCCATGCACCTGCTCCACCAGATTATCGAATATGCGGACCCGGTTTCCGCGCTTTAGAAGCTCTTCGGCGACGGTCCTTCCGATGAAACCGGCGCCGCCCGTGATCAAAACCGTTTCGCCCAAGACAACTTTCCTTCTATCCGGCCCCGAGGAGTGATTGGCCTGATGGTCGTTTTATCACCGTCATGACAATGCTGTTCATATTTATGGCAGTGTTGTTCGTTGTCTCTTAGTATTAGACTGAAGGTCTACTGCACGACGCATGACTTCGCTTCAGGGTTACCCGGGGAATGACTTACTTCATCATCTTCTTCATGAACCGATCAGGCGCAAATATTGTTCCTTGATCTGCCGTTACGGGCCCGTTTCGCTCCACGTGGAACCGTTGGTCATGGTTCTTTGTTGTGAGGGCGAAACAGGAGGTTCAACCGTTCAGATGACGAGTCCGGTCCTGGCGTGACGACGAACATCCTGCTCATCCGTCACGCTGCACATGTCGAACTGGGTCGGATCCTGAGCGGTCGGAGACGTGATGTGTCACTCAGTCAGGAAGGCCTGTTGCAGGCCGAAATCATAGCGGATCTGCTCGGGGTGGAGACGCTTGCGGGAGTCTATTCGAGCCCGCGGGAGCGCGCCTATTACACCGCGCGCGACATCGCCGAACCGCATTCGCTGACGGTCGAGATCGCCGAAGGTCTCGACGAGATCGACTTCGGGGAATGGACCGGCCGAAGCTTCGACGACATCGAGGGCGATCCGCTCTGGTGCCAGTGGAACGAGGCGCGGGGCACCGCCCGGCCGCCCGGCGGAGAGAGCATGGACGAGGCGGTCAACCGTGCACGGGATGCGGTGGAGACGATCGCAGGCTGGCACCGGGACCAGAGCGTGGCGCTGGTTACGCATTGCGATGTGATCCGGGGACTGATCGCGCATTATCTGGGCCTTCCGCTCGACAACCTGCTCCGCTTCGATGTCGACCCGGCATCGGTGTCGCGGCTGGCGGTCGGCACCTGGGGCGCCCGCATCGTCAGCGTGAACGAGAGGCTTTACCAATGACCCTGGCGGCCCGAACACTTCCTCCAGGCCCGGCCGAACTGCGTGCACGCGTCGAGGCGCTCGGCCCGTGGTTCCACAATATGAGGCTCGGCGACATCTGGACCGCGCCGGATCACTTCCTCGGCGACTATCCAAATTCCAAATTCCAGCGCTTCGCGCCTTATCTGCCGCCGGATCTCGAGGGGAGATCGGTTCTCGACATCGGCTGCAACGCCGGCTTCTATTCGATGGAGATGAAGCGGCGGGGCGCCGGCCGCGTGCTCGGCATCGACTCCGACGAGCGCTATCTCGCCCAGGCGCGGCTGGCCGGAGAGGCGCTTGGCTACGACAATATCGAATTCAGGAACCTGTCGGTCTACGACGTGGCGGCGCTCGGAGAACGGTTCGACGTCGTCCTGTTCATGGGCGTCCTCTATCATCTCCGCCATCCGCTGCTCGCCCTCGACCTCATTCACGACCATGTCGCCGGCGAACTCCTGATATTCCAGTCGATGCAGCGCGGGTCGGGCCGGTTGATCGAACTGGAGGCAGATTATGCGTTCGAGGAGCGGGACGTCTTCTTCGAGACCGGCTTTCCCAAGCTCCATTTCATCGAGCGCGAATATGCCCATGACTGGACCAACTGGTGGGTCCCGAACCGGGCCTGTGCCGAGGCGATGCTGCGCGCATCCGGCTTCCACATAGAAACCCGCGCAGAAGAGGAGGTCTATATCTGCCGCCGCGCGACACGGCCCTATGAGGACCGGCCGGGGTCGGGGCCCGCCTATCCGGCCCGGGAGGCCGCGCGATGATCGAAGCGGCGATGATCTGGAACGAGCCCAACAACAAGTCGCACTGGGATCCGGAGATCGATCCCGACTGGGCACGCTTTGCCCGAACCGCCATCGAGGCGGCCAAGGCGATCGAGTCCGCCAATCCGGACGTCAAGCGGGTGCTGGGAGGCATTTCGCCGATCGATCCCCATTTCATCGAGCGGCTGAAGGGCCATGGCGTGCTCGACCATGTCGACGTGGTCGCGGTGCACGGTTTCCCGCTCGACTGGAACCTGTGGCCGATCCACGAATGGCAGGATCGTATCGCCGAGATCGAGGCGGTGGCCCCGGATCACGAAATCTGGGCAACCGAAGTCGGGGTCGGCAGCTTCGGCGCCGAGGAGGTCCAGCTCTTCGGGCTCAAGCGCACCGCCGAGCTCCTGATCGGCCGGGTGCCGCGGGTGTTCTGGTACAGCCTGTTCGATCTCCCCCGCAGCTGGGAGGCGACCACCCGCCACCGGGAAGCCGAAGGATCGAGCTACTACCGGCACTTCTACATGGGGCTGATCCGGGAGGACGGCACCCCCAAGCTCGCGCTCGAGCAATTTGCCGAGCACGCCCCCCGGCTGGGAATCATGCAGTGGTTCCATTTCCAGGATCACCGCCTGGAGGATGCCGTCCGCTGGATGAAGCGACTGGGCGTCACGCATCTTCGCACCGGTCTGAGCTGGGCCGACAGCTACCGCCCGGGCTGGGAAGACTGGTTCGACCGCCAGATGGAGGCACTCGCCGACTTCGAGACGACGCTGACCTTCTGCTTCACCCCCGAAAGCGAGGGCATCGCGCCCCACCACACCAGCCCTCCGCGTGATCCGTCGTGCTTCGCCGACTTCTGCGGCCGGATGATCGAGCGCTACGCGCCCGCACAGCGCCGGGCGAGGGTGGCGTAATGGCGCTGCACGATCCCCGGTCGATCAGGGTCGCCCTCGTCGGCGTCGGCAATTGCGCCAGCTCGCTGATCCAGGGAATCGCTCATTATCAGAACGGCGGCGCCAACGAGCAGATCGGCCTGCTGCACTGGGACCTGGGCGGCTATCGCCCGCGCGACATATCCCTGGTCGCTGCATGGGACATCGATCGACGCAAGGTCGGCCGGGACATCGCCGATGCGATATTCACGGCACCCAACTGCACCGCCGTCTTCTGCGATCATGTGCCGGCCACCGGCGCCCGCGTGCGGATGGGCCGCATCCTGGACGGCTATTCCGATCACATGGCAGAGACCGCCCCCGATCGCACCTTCCTTCCCGCGGATGCAGGCCAGCCCGACAAGGCGGAGGTGGTGGAGGTGCTGCGGGAAACGCAGGCGGATGTCCTGCTCAACTATCTTCCGGTGGGAAGCCAGCAGGCGACCGAATTCTATGCCGAATGCGCGCTGGAAGCGAAGGTCGCCTTCGTGAACAACATGCCGGTGTTCATCGGCAGCGACCCCGGCTGGGGCCGGCGTTTCGCCAAGGCGGGCGTCCCGGTAATCGGCGACGACATCAAGGCGCAGCTCGGCGCCACCATCGTCCATCGCGTGCTCACCGATCTTTTCCGCAAGCGCGGCGTGAAGCTGGATCGCACCTATCAGCTGAATACCGGCGGAAACACCGACTTCCTGAACATGGCGAATCGCGCGCGGCTCAAGTCGAAGAAGATATCGAAGACGGAGGCCGTGCAGGCCGTTGCCGAAAGCCGGCTGGAGGACGAGAACATCCATATCGGACCGTCCGACTATGTAGCCTGGCAGAACGACAACAAGGTCTGCTTCATCCGCATGGAAGGGCGGCTGTTCGGCGGGGTGCCGATGAACCTGGAGCTGCGGCTGTCGGTCGAGGACAGCCCGAACAGCGCCGGGGTCGCCATCGACATGATCCGCTGCGCCAAGCTCGCCCGCGACCGGGGCCTGTCCGGACCGATCACCCCGGTGGCAGCCTATTTCTGCAAGCATCCGCCGGTGCAGATGACCGACGATGCGGCCTATGAGGCGCTGGAAAGTTTCATCCGCGACGATGGATGAGGCACGGCCGGATCAGTCGCCGGCGCTGCGATATTCGCCGTTGAGGTAGAGGAGCGGGTGGACGTCCTCGCGGTTCACCACGTCCTCGACAACCCCGATGAAGATGCTGTGGGTCCCGAACACGTGATGATCGATCCTGCGACACAGGATCGAGGTCTGGGCGTCCGGCAGCCGGGGCGGCGCCTCCCGGTCGAAATGCCAGCCGCTGGCGAAGCGCAACTCGCGCATGCTGCGGTCGGCGAACAGGCGGGCAAGATGTTCCTGATCCCGATGCAGGACGTTTACTCCGAAGTGGGACACGTCGGTCATCGAGCCGTGCAGCGAGGCGCTGCGGTTGATGCAGACCAGCAGGCTCGGCGGCTCCATCGCCAGCGACGACATGGCGGTTGCGGTGATGCCCATGGGCTGGCCGTCGACGCAGATGGTGATGATGCTCACCGTCGACGCCACGCGCCGCATGGCCTGGCGAAAATCGTCGCCCAGCTTGGGGTCCGTCTCGATCATCATGGGGCCTTCATGGAGCGGGAGAGGAAATATGCAAGCGACAGTTGGCCGGACCGTTCCGGTCAGGCACCGGGCCGCACCGCGGCTTGGCTTCGCCGCCTCGTTTCTGCAGAGAGGGCCGGGACCCTATGTGCGGAGTGAGGTGATGAACGAGACGATCAGCCGCTTCGGCTATCCGGACACATTGATCGCCGAATATCGGCACTGGGTGGTGCTGCTGCGCCCGGCGCAGCCGACGCTCGGAAGCCTCATCCTGGCGGCGAAGAGCGACGCGACGGCCTTTTCCGGCCTGCCCGACGAGGCCTTTGCCGAATTGGGCAAGACGATCGGCGACATCGAGAATGTGCTCGAGGCCCAGATCCGCTACGCGAAGATCAATTATCTGATGCTGATGATGGTGGACCCGCACGTCCACTATCATGTGATCCCGCGCTACGAGGGAGAACGGCAGGCCTGCGGCCTCGCCGTCACCGATACCGGATGGCCCAAGCTTCCCGTGCTGGGAGACGCGGTCGAGCTGGACGGCGATCAGATTGGCGCGCTGGTGGACTGGTTGAAACAGGCCTGGCCCCGCACCGCCGCCTGAAGGGGCACGGTCAGGCGGCCCGTTCGCCGGTGCCGGCCGCTGCCCAGCGCGCGGTGAGCGCTTCGGCCTTGGCGAGGTCCTCCGGAAAGTCGACCTCCTGCCAATCCTCGCCGCGGATGTTGACGGTGCGCACGTCGACCTGCGGCGCGAGCAGGTCGATCGCGCGCAGATACCAGCGACGCGTGCCTTCCGACGTGTGCATCATCCGGTCCACCTGCTCGGTGAACAGCCGCGGCCCGTCTCCGCGAAAGGCGAGGAAGCCGATCGATTCGGCATTATATTCGCCGGGCTCCAGCGCCTTGCCGATGCGGCGCAGCCGGTCGCCTTCGCGCAGCACCTTCATGTCGTCGGCGTCATAATCGTCCTTCTCGTCGATGGTCACGCAGATCTGGCCGACCTCCGCGGCCAGCACCTTCTCGACGAGCGACGGCGAGACGAGGGTGTCGCCGTTGAGGAGCAGGGTGTCGCGATCGAACTCGCCCCGCGCCAGCCACACCGAACCCAGATTGTCGGCGACATGATAGAAGGGATTGAACAGGGTGCGCACGCCGGGCCGCGCCGCGGCGACGGCATCGACCAGATCGTCGCGAAACCCGGTGACGACGACGACCTCGGATATGCCGTTGGCGGCGAGGGAGTCGAGCTGCCATGCGAGCAGGCTGCGCCCGCTGAATTCGATCAGGCACTTCGGCCGATCCTCGGTCAGCGGCAGGAGACGAGACCCCTTGCCCGCGCTCAGAATAATCGCTTTGGTGATCGGCATGAAGCGACGCCCATGGTTGAATGAGGTGGAGGCGTTGCGCCTGCGCACGGCGCTTAGCGCCTCCGGTGACGGGCGTCATCCCTTGCACGAAAATGCGGCTGGATCGCGGCGACGGACGGCGGAACCCGGACGATGAGCGGCGGCAACTGGACGGCGATCCTCCTGGCGGGGGAGCGGCCGGGTGAGAACCATTTCGCGCGGTCGCAGGGCGTACCGGCCAAGGCGCTGATCCCGGTCGGGGGAGAGCCGATGCTGGAGCGCGTGGTGCGCACGCTGCTCGCCAGCCCCTCGGTAGCGGCGACAGTGATCCTCGCCCAGGATCCCGACGCGTTGCTCACCGGCCCGCTCGGCTGGATCCGCGAGGAGCCGCGCGTCCGCACCGCCCGCAGCGGCGACGGCATTTCGACCAGCATCGCCGCGGTCGCGGGCGGCGCGCAGGCGCCCTATCCGGTGCTCGTCACGACCGCCGATCATGCCCTGCTGACGCCCGAAATGGTCGAGACCTTCCTCGCCGGCGCGGCAGCGACCGACGTCGCCTTCGCCCTGGTCGAAAGGAAGGTCGTGGAAGCCGGCTTCCCCGAAACCCGCAGAACGTGGCTTCGCTTCAGCGACGGCGACTATACTGGCGCCAATCTGTTCGCGCTGCAGACCGAACGGTCGGCCCGGGCGCTGGAGATCTGGTCCCGGATCGAGAAGGATCGCAAGAAGGCGCTCCGCATCCTCTCCTTCTTTGGACCTTTGCTGGCCCTGCGCGCGCTGACCCGCACCATTTCGCTCGACAGCGCGGCCGGCAAGGTCGGCCGGAGGGCCCGCCTTGGCCTCCGCGCGGTTCGCCTTCCCTTCGCCGAGGCCGCGATCGACGTCGACAAGCCGGCGGACCTCGCCCTTGCAAACCGGATCGTTGCCGGCCGCTGACGGTTTGCCCTCCTGCAGCGCGACAGGAGGCCGGATCAGCCCGTGAAAATCGCCACCTTCAACGTCAACGGTATCAACGGCCGCCTGGCCCGGCTGATCGAATGGCTCGAGGAAGCCGAACCGGATGTCGCCTGCCTGCAGGAGCTGAAGACCAGCGACGACAAATTCCCGGCCGCCGCGATCGAGAGGGCCGGCTATGGCGCGATCTGGCACGGGCAGAAGAGCTGGAACGGCGTCGCCATCCTCGCGCGGGGCTGCGAGCCGGTCGAGACGCGCCGCGGCCTCCCCGGGTTGCCGGAGGACAGCCAGAGCCGCTACATCGAAGCGGCGGTGAACGGCATCCTCATTGCCTCGCTCTACCTGCCGAACGGCAATCCGCAGCCGGGGCCGAAGTTCGACTACAAGCTCGCCTGGTTCGAGCGGCTGATCGCCTATGCCGGGGAGCTGCTGGAAACCGGCCTGCCGGTGGTGCTCGCCGGCGACTATAATGTGATCCCGACCGATGCGGACGTCTACAAGCCGGAGCGCTGGGCCAGGGACGCGCTGATGCAGCCGGAGAGCCGGGAGGCCTACCAGCGATTGCTGGCGCAGGGCTGGACCGATGCGATCCGCAAGCTCCACCCGGACGAGACCATCTACACATTCTGGGATTACTGGCGGAACGCCTGGGCCCGCGACGCGGGGTTGCGCATCGACCATCTGCTCCTGAGCCCGGCCGTCGCCGATCACCTGGAAGCCGCCGGCGTCGACCGCTGGGTGCGCGGGCAGGAAGGCGCCAGCGATCATGCCCCGGTCTGGATCGAAATCTCCCCTCTCGCCGGATCGCTCCCCGCCGATTAGAGTGCGGGGCGGGAGACAGGGAAGGGGAGCGGCTGCCATCGACGTCAGCCTCGTCATCTGCACGCGCAATCGCGCCCGATCGCTGCAGCGGATGCTGGCCTCCGCGTGCAAGCTGACGGTCCCGGGATCGGTCAGCTGGGAAGTCGTGGTGGTCGACAACGGATCGCGCGACGAAACCCCGGACGTCGTCGGCAGCTTCGCCGGTCGACTTCCGATCCGGCGGGTTGAGGAACATCGGCCGGGCATCTCCTTCGCCCGCAACCGCGGCGCCGCCGAGGCGCAGGGGCGCTTCCTGTGCTGGACGGATGACGATGTCCTGCTCGATGCCGACTGGCTCACCGCCTATCTCGAGGCCTTTGCCCGCCATCCGGAGGCAGGCGTGTTCGGCGGGCGGATCATCCCCGAGCTGGTCCCGCCGGTCCGGCGCTGGTTCGACCGGTGCCGCCACGACTGGCCGCTCGCCGGCGCCTATGCGTCCCGCGACCTCGGCGACGAACCGTGCCCGCTCTCGACCGAGGGCGGTCGCATTCCCTGGGGCGCGAACATGGCCTTGCGGGCCGAAGCCCAGCGCCGCCACAGCTATGACGAGCAGCTCGGTGCATCGCCCTGCCTCCACCGGCTCGGCGAGGAGACGCTGCACATCTACCGGCTGATGAAGGAGGGTGTGGCCGGCTGGTGGGTGCCGGACAGCCGCGTCCATCACATGATCGAGCGGCCGCGGCAGACCCTGGGCCATCTGTACGATCATTTCGGACGCTGCGGAGAGACGGCGGCCTATCTCCACCACCATTTCCCCGGGGACAATCCGGACCAGATTTCGGAGGACATCGAGGTGCGCGCGGCGCTGGAGTCCAGCGCCCTGCGGTGGAACGCCCTGCGCAGCGGCATCGTCGCCGCGGCGTCCCTGCTGATGCGCGATCCCGAACGCCTGTTCCGGCATGTTGCCAGCGCAGCCTACGATCTCGGAATCCTCACCTATCGCCGCACGGAACCGTCCTTCCGCCCGCGCGAGCGCCCCATGGAGACAGCCGATGCCTAGACGCGTGCTGATGATCGGTCTCGACGGATTCGAACTGTCGGTGGCGGAGCGGCTGATGGCGGAAGGCCGGCTGCCCGGCTTCGCCCGGCTGCAGGAGCATGCGGCGCGGGTCCTGCTCGACCACGGTCCGGCGAAACGCAGCGGCCTGGCCTGGGAGCATGTCAGCAGCGGGCTGTCGCCCGAAGATGCCGGGCGCTGGGCGGCGGTCCACTTCGACGGCGAGTCCTACCGGGCCCGGCAGCGGCCCGCCCTCACCACGCCGTTCCCGGCGCTGCTGGACCGGCGCTGCCTCGTGTTCGACACCCCCTATTTCGATCTGTCCAAGGCGCAGAACACATGCGGGCTGGTCAGCTGGGGCGCGCACGACCCGGGCGTTCCCCGCCAGGCCCGCCCCGAGGAACTCGATGCCGAGATCCGGTCCCGCTTCGGTCCCTATCCGGCCCAGCCCTGGATCTACGGCTTTACCTGGCCTTCGCCCGAGCGGGCGGAAGCCATGGCGCGCGACCTCATTCGGGCCGCCGAGCTGCGCGCAGAGGTGACGGAATGGCTGTTCGGCGAACGGATTCCCGACTGGGACCTCGCGATCGTCACGGTCAGTGAATTCCATTCGGCGATCGAGGCGCTGTGGCACGGCGTCGATCCGGATCATCCGCTCAATCACCTGCCGTCCGCCCCGCTCGCGCGGGCCGGAATCGAAGGCGTCTATGAAGCCGTCGATCGCATGGTCGGCCGGCTGATCGACCGCTTTCCCGACACCATGGTCATCGCCTTCGCGATGCACGGCATGGGCCCCAACAATTCGGACGTGGCGAGCATGGCGCTGCTGCCGGAGCTGCTCTACCGCGATGCGTTCGGCACCCCCTGCATGGGGGAAGGCGCCTGGCCGCTCGCGGCGACCGGAGTGCCGCTGATGGCCGGCGACCGCGGCTGGGAGGAGGAGGTCAATCGCGTCCTGCCGCGCCGGATGCACTATCGTCCGCCGCGCGGCCGTCTCGCCCGCCTGCGCCAGCTCATACGGGGAACGAGGCACGATCCGCTGTCGATCGCCTGGATGCCGGCCAGCCGCTACGCGCCCTTCTGGCCGGACATGCCGGCCTTCGCCCTGCCCTCCTTCTACGACGGGCGGATCCGGATCAACCTGAAGGGGCGGGAAGCCCGGGGCATGGTGGAGCCGGCCGGCCATGCGGCTGCGGTCGACCGCCTGTGCGCCCTGCTGGACGCATGCCGCGACGTGGCAACCGGCGAGCCTGTCGTCGACTCCTACGAGCGCAACGCTGCGCCTCCCCTGGAGATCGGCGAATCGCACGCCGACCTGACCATCCTCTGGCGCGGGGCCCCGCTCGGACTCGTGCATCCGGAGCTCGGACGGATCGGCCCGCTCCCCTATCGCAGGTCGGGCGGCCATAGCGGCCGCACCGGCGTGGCCTGGCTGTTCGGGGAGGGCGTGCCGTCCGGGGACCGCGGCACCAGAAGCGCGTTCGACGTCGTGCCGACCGCGATCGAGGCGATCGGCGCGGCCCCGACCGCTCCGCTCAGCGGCCGCAGCTTCCTGCGCGAGCTCCTTCCGGCGGAACCGGCCCCGACCGCCTGACCTCAGACCCGACGGAAGGGATAGGGCGACGCGCTCCGCTGCAGCGGATGGACCTCCAGCGAACGGGTGACCGGCGGCAGCGCCCGGTCCGGGCAGGACAGCCGCTCGCAGACATGGCAGGTCGGGCCGATGGTGGTCGGCACCGCCCGGTCCGGGACGTGGGCGTCGGCATGGACGATCCGGTCCGCATGCTTGAGCGCGCAGCCAAGGCCAATCGCCGACAGGCTCTCCCGATTCGGCCGGCCATCGTCGGCGATCGCCCGGGACATGGTGAAGAAGCGCTCGCCGTCGGGTGTCTCGACGATCTGGGTGACGATCTCGCCCGGAGAGCGGAACGTCTTGTGGATGTTCCAGCGGGGACAGGCGCCGCCGAAGCGGGCGAAGGGAAAGGAGTCGCCGGCGAAACGCTTCGAGACGATGCCGGCCGGATCCACCTTCAGCATGAAGAAAGGAATGCCGCGAGCGCCGCTTCGCCCCAGGCTGGTGAGGCGATGGGCGACCTGCTCGAACGAGGTGCCGAACCGCGCCTCGAGCAGCCGGAGATCATAGCGGCACGCCTCCGCCGCCGTGCGGAACCTTTCATAGGGCATGACGAGCGCGGCGGCGCCGTAGTTGACGAGGGCGGTCCTGAGCAGATCGCGCGTCTCGGCATCGGGCGGGGCCGCTGCCGCGATCATGTCTTCGGCCACCGCCTCGGTTTCGAGCATCACATAATGATAGGCGGTGGCGAACAGCCGGCTCGGGAAGGCCAGCCGCTCCGAGAGCATCAGGCGCTTGCGGTGGTAATCATAGTGGCGCAGCGCTCCCACGAGGGTGGCTTCCGGCATCACCCGCACGCTGACTCCGTGACGTTCGGAGAGCTGCGCCTGGAGCGCCGCCTGGAGCGCGACCGGATCGTCCGGCAGCCCGGCAGCCAGGGATTCGCAGGCGCCGTCGAGTTCGGGGAAATGGTTGCGATGCTGGTGCACATGGTCGCGCAGCCATTCGAGCGGTGAGCTGATCACCGCCCGGGTCTGCTCGATCCGGTCGATCACGTCTGGCATGCGCCGGAAGTCGGCGAGCGCGCGGTGGAGCCGCAGGATCGCCTCCGCCACGCCGGGATAGTTTTCTGCAACTTCGAGCACCTCGTGCCGCGGCGTCCCAATGTCGCGAATCAGCGGATCGGCGAAGACTTCGTGGAGATTGCCGGCCGAAACCTCCGCCCCGCCGGCGACGAAATCGCGGATGTCGATGTCGTAGGTGCCGGCGAGCCGCAGCAGCATCTGCGCGGTCAGCGGCCGCTGGTTGCGCTCCAGATGATTGAGATAGCTTGGAGAAATGCCCAGCTCCTCCGCCATCCGGGTCTGGTTGATGCCGAGCTCGCGCCGCAGCAGCCGGAGCCGCGGCCCGAGATAGAGCTTCCTGTCGGGAATTTCCGCCATAAGTGAAACTGTCACAATTTTACAAAATGACCAAGTCGAAATGTGACCTGCCGTCACTCTTCGTCATTGTCGCGGTGCATCCAAGCGGGCGATCAGGCGTAGAACCCAGACGAAAGGCGACCCACGTGACCGACTTCACCAAGCTTGTTCCCGCAGCCTCCGGGCGTTTCGACGGCATCCGCCGCAGCTATTCGCCCGCCGATGTCGAGCGGCTGCGCGGCTCGATCGCCGTCGAGCACAGCCTCGCGCGGCGCGGCGCGGAGAAATTGTGGACGCTCCTCAACGAGGAAACCCACGTCCATGCGCTCGGCGCCCTCAGCGGCAACCAGGCGATGCAGATGGTGCGGGCCGGGCTCAAGGCCGTCTATCTGTCCGGCTGGCAGGTCGCGGCGGACGCGAACACCGCCGGGGCGATGTACCCGGACCAGTCGCTCTACCCCGCCAATGCCGGGCCGGAGCTGTGCCGCAAGATCAACCGGACACTGCAGCGCGCCGACCAGATCGAGCATAGCGAAGGCGGCGCCCAGCGCGACTGGTTCGCGCCCATCGTCGCCGATGCAGAGGCCGGCTTCGGCGGGCCGCTCAACTGCTTCGAGATCATGAAGGCCTATATCGAGGCGGGCGCGGCGGGCGTCCATTTCGAGGATCAGCTCGCTTCGGAGAAGAAGTGCGGCCATCTGGGCGGCAAGGTGCTGATTCCCACCCAGGCCCATATCCGCAACCTGCAGGCGGCACGGCTCGCGGCCGACGTCTGCGGCGTCCCGACGGTGCTGATCGCGCGGACGGATGCCGAAAGCGCGCGGCTGCTGACGTCGGATATCGACGAGCGCGACCGCGAATGGCTCACCGGAGAGCGCACCGCCGAGGGCTTCTTCCGCCTGAAGCCGGGCACCGGGCTGGATCATTGCATCAAGCGCGGCATCGCCTTTGCCGAACATGCCGACCTATTGTGGTGGGAGACCAGCCACCCGGATCTCGATGACGCCAGACGTTTCGCCGAAGCCGTGCAGAAGGCCCATCCGGGCAAGATGATGGCCTATAATTGCTCGCCCAGCTTCAATTGGGAGGCGAAGCTCGATCGCGACACGATCGCCCGCTTCCAGCGGGAGCTCGGGGCGATGGGCTACAAGTTCCAGTTCGTCACCCTGGCCGGCTTCCATCAGCTCAACCACGGCATGTTCGAACTGGCCCGCGGCTATCGCGACCGCGGAATGGCGGCCTATGCCGAGCTGCAGCGAGCGGAATTCGCCAGCGAAGCGCAGGGCTATACCGCCACCCGTCACCAGCGCGAGGTGGGCACCGGCTATTTCGACCTGATCGCCCAGGCAGTGTCGGGCGGCGATGCGTCGACGACGGCGCTTGCCGATTCCACCGAAACTGAACAGTTCACAGGAGCGGCTGCGATCGCCGCCGAATGAAGGAGAAGCCCGATGGCCGAACCGCAAAGACCCCGTGCCGTCTTCTCGACCGAGGACTTCCGGCTGATCCGCGAAGCGCTCAGCCACTATCTGAGGGAAGTGCGCGGCCAACCCGAGGAAGTGAAGGCCGCCAACCTCTATCACCGCCTGGGCCGCGTCGCCTGATGGGCGGCGGCCCGAAGCCGGACCTGCGGCATGCCCTCGCCGCAGGCCCGGCTTCCGCCCTGGGGGACCATGTGGAGCGGGCCGGCCTGAAGGTCGCCGCTCCGCTGGCGCGTTTCCTCGAGGAAGAGGCGCTTCCCGGGACCGGTGTGACCCCGGAAGCATTCTGGCAGGGCACGGCAGAGCTGTTCGCCCGGTTCGCCCCGCGCAATCGGGCGCTGCTTGCCGAACGCGATCGGCTGCAGGCAGCGATCGACGCCTGGCATGAAGAACGGCGGGGCAGGCCGTACGATGCCGAGGCCTATCGGAGCTTCCTGCGCGATGTCGGCTATCTCCAGCCGGAGCCGGAGACGTTCACCATCGATCCGGATCGCGTCGATGCTGAGGTGGCGCGGATCGCCGGTCCCCAGCTGGTGGTTCCGATCCTCAATGCGCGATTCCTGCTCAACGCCGCCAATGCGCGGTGGGGCAGCCTCTACGACGCCCTGTACGGAACCGATGCGCTGACACCCGAGCCGCCGGCCGCGGGCTACGACCCGGCACGCGGCGCGCAGGTGATCGCTTACGCCAAGGCGTTCCTCGACGAAGCGGTTCCGCTCGCCGAAGGAAGCCATGCAGGGGCGGGCGGCTATGCGGTGCGGGACGGCCGGCTGGAGCCGGCGCTCCGGGAACCAGCGTCTTTCGCCGGCTATCGCGGCGCGGCCGAAGCTCCGGAAACCGTGCTCCTGAAGCACCACGGCCTCCACATCGAGCTGAAGATCGATCGCGCCCATCCGATCGGACGCAACGACCCCGCCGGCGTAGCGGACCTGATCCTGGAATCGGCGGTCACCACCATCGCCGACCTCGAGGATTCGGTCGCGGCGGTCGACGCCGAGGACAAGGTGGCCGCCTATTCCAACTGGCTCGGCCTGATGCGAGGCGATCTCCAGGCGGATTTCGCGAAGGACGGCCGCCGCATGCTGCGCAGGCTGGAGGAAGATCGCTCCTATCTGTCGCCCGACGGCAAGCCCTTCACCCTGCCGGGGCGCGCCCTGATGTTCGTCCGCAACGTCGGCCTGCTGATGACGACCCCGGCGATCCTGCTCGTCGACGGAAACGAAGCCCCGGAGGGCCTGCTCGACGCGATCGTCACCGGACTCATCGGACTGCACGACCTCAAGCGCCTCGGCCGCTTTACGAACAGCCGCACGGGATCGATCTACATCGTCAAGCCCAAGCTCCACGGGCCTGACGAGGCGGCCTTCGTCGACGATCTGTCCAACGCCGTCGAGGACCTGCTCGGGCTCGAACGCCACACGATCAAGATCGGCCTGATGGACGAGGAACGGCGGACATCGGCCAATCTGGCGGCCTGCATCCAGGGGCTGCGCCACCGGATCGTCTTCATCAACACCGGCTTCCTCGACCGCACCGGCGACGAGATCCATACGTCGATGCGTGCCGGGGCCATGGTCCGCAAGGCCGAGATGAAGAACAGCCGCTGGATAGCGGCCTATGAGGATCGCAACGTCCGCATCGGCCTGGCCTGCGGCTTTGCCGGGCGGGCACAGATCGGCAAGGGAATGTGGGCGGCTCCCGACCGGATGGCGGACATGCTCGAGCAGAAGATCGCCCACCCGCTGAACGGCGCCACCACCGCCTGGGTGCCGAGCCCGACGGCGGCGACGCTGCACGCGCTCCACTATCATCGGGTCGACGTCCATGCGCGCCAGCGGACGCTGGCCGCGGAAGGTCCGCCGCCCCTCGACGAGCTGCTCGTCCTGCCGCACGCCGGCGCCCATAACTGGTCTCCGGAAGAGGTGCGGGCGGAGCTGGAGAACAATGCACAGGGAATCCTGGGCTATGTCGTGCGCTGGATCGACCAGGGCATCGGCTGCTCCAAGGTGCCGGACATCAACGACGTCGGCCTGATGGAGGATCGCGCCACGCTGCGGATCTCCTCGCAGCATATCGCCAACTGGCTGTTCCATGGCGTGACCGACTTCGAGGCGGTGGACGCGGCGCTGCTGCGAATGGCGGAACGGGTCGATGCCCAGAATGGGGGCGACCCGGCGTACCGGCCAATGAGCCAGGACCCGTCGGCCAGCGTCGCCTTCCAAGCCGCACGCGCCCTGATCTTCGAAGGGCTGACCCAGCCCAACGGCTACACCGAGCCCCTGCTCCACCGTTTCCGCAGCCTGCGCAAGCGCCTGCCCTGAGCGGCCGGGAGCCACGGACGACGGAAAGGCCGTCGGATCGGTGAGATCCGGCGGCCTTCCGTGGCGGGTTGCGGAAACCCGGTTCCGTCACTGCCGGAATATTCCGGCCTTCATTCCTCGGCAGCCATTCTCTCCAGATTTGCATCCATGATGTCCGCCGCCTCCACCATCAGGAGGATCTCGCTTTCGGATACACCCTGCAGGAATTGCCGACGCAGATTGCAGTTGATCTCGAACAGGGTGAAGAAGGTCTGCTCTCCCAAGGGGGTCAGGTCGAGAAGCTTGGCACGCCGATCCCTCTCATCGATCTGGCGCTCGATCAGGCCGGCCCCCTCGAGATCGCGCAGGATGCGCACCAGCGTCGCACTGGGGACTCCGAGCCGGGCCGCAATACTGGTCAGCGTTTCGCCCGGATTGCTCACCGCCAGCATGAAGAGCGCCTGCCAGTGCTTGAGGCTGAGCCCGTGCCGCCTGACCGTCCTTTCCAGAAGGTCGTTCCACCGGCGCATGGCGCTGGCCATCCGGCCGCTCAGCAGGCTCTGCATCAGGTCGGTCGACCGGTCCCGGAACACCGCGTGGTAGCGCGCCGCCCCTGTCCCATAAGGTGGTTTGATGTCGACGGGAAAGGCTCGCACGACGGCGGCCAGCAGGTCCTGACGCCTCGCGCGGCAATCCATGGCCCCGCCATTCTCCGCATCCCACCCTGTCTGATCGCCGCCAGTCACCTGAACGATTCTCCCGCGCCCCGAGCCTCACTTGCTCGAGCGGGCGTTGCGCGTGGTTCGATCCCACAACGCCACCCGAGCGTCCAGATCAACAGGATAACCTGAAAATGATTTCATCTGCAGGTACATAGAGCCAAAATGGCGTAAACCTGATTTATAAGTTATTGAAAATAGGTGCTTATAATTTTTCGATCTCGTGCCCGTTCCAGATATGATTATGAAACGCAATTAATTTCCTTAATTAGGCAATGCCTCCGAGGACTGGGACCGAGCGGCAGACCATGCAGCCGAAGCGCCCGAATGCTCGGACAGGCCAATCCAGGAAAAAACCGGGGGAAGGATTATCGATGGGGGTAAGTGCAAATCCGTGCGCCGCGACCGTGTCGGTGCTGGCCTTGGCGATCGCCATGGTCGGACTGGCCGATCAGGCCCAGGCCCAGGCCCAGGCCCAGGACAGTGAGACCAGTGTCGACGCCGAAGCGCCCGCCGCGTCGGACGGCGAGATCATCGTCACCGGTTCGCGCCTCGGCAGAACCAGCTTCAACTCCCCCACGCCCGTCAATGTCGTCGGTCAGGAGCGGCTGGAGGATCTCAACATCACCAATGTCGGCGATGCGCTGAACCAGATTCCGGCCTTTCGCCCTCTCACCTCGCCGGCGACCAACGCCTTCCGGGCCGGCACGAACATCGGCGCCCGCAGCCTCGACCTGCGCGGCCTCGGAACGGCGCGGACGCTGACCCTGATCGACGGCCGACGCAACGTGCCGAGCAGCGACGACAATACGTTCGACCTGAATTCCATCCCCTCGATCCTGATCCAGCGCTCGGAAGTCGTGACGGGCGGCGCATCGGCCGCTTACGGCGCGGACGCGGTCGCCGGTGTGGTGAACCTCATCCTCGACACGCGGTTCGAAGGAGTCCGGGGCGAGCTGAGCTACGGCATCAGCGAGTGGGAGGATTCGCGGCAGATCTATGCCGCAATCGCCGCTGGCACCAGCTTTGCGGGCGGTCGCGGCCATGTCGTGGTGGGCGGCGAATATTCAGACGAGAACGGCACCGGAGACTATAGCTCGCGCGACTGGAGCAAGCGCTATCACAGCTTCATTCCCAATCCCTTCTTCAACACCAACCCGGACCTCAGCAACGGGCAGCCGGCCAACGTCGCGATCGACAATGTGATCTATGTGCTGAACCCGGCGGGTCTCATCTCGGTGGTTCACCCGCTGCAGGGCATGCAGTTCGACGGCGCCGGCAATCTGATTCCGTTCCAGTTCGGCGAACTCTTCAATCCCGCGCGCCCCAGCACGCTGATGGTCGGCGGCGATCCGAGCGTCCAGGACATCTATGGTTTCAACAACACGCCGCTCGTCGTGCCGACGAGCAACAGGTCGGTGCTCGGCCATGTCGAATATGAGCTGACCGACACCATCACGGCGTCTGCCGAGGTCTCCTATGCCTATGTGGTCGGCGGCCCGACCGCCGGCGCGACCCACACGGACCAGAGCGGCGTGCTGCGGATCCAGCGCGACAATCCCTATCTGTCGCCAGCCACCGCCGCGATGATGGACGCGGCGGGTGCCACCTTCCTGCCGATCAGCCGTGCGAACCTCGAACTCGGGAACGCGACCTATGTGACGCGCAACCACACCTGGCGGGCCTTCTTCGCTCTCGAGGGACAGGTGTTCGGCGACTGGCGATGGGACACTTATTATCAGTTCGGCCAGACCCGTGGCAGGCAAACGGGCAGGAACCTGCGCAGGGACCAGCTCTGGCGCGAAGCGGTCGACGCGGTCCGCGCCCCAGCCGGTGTTCCGGGCATTGCAGAAGGCACGATCATCTGCCGTTCGACCATTGCCGATCCGACGAACGGCTGTGTGCCGACCAATGTCATGGGGGCCGGCACGGTGAATGCCGGCACGGCCAACTGGGTCACCGGCGACAGCTGGCAGACGCGCAAATTCACGCAGCACAACGTCGCCCTCAATCTTCGCGGCACCCTTCTTGAAGGCTGGGCCGGACCGATCTCGGCTGCGGTCGGCGTCGAGTATCGCGTCAACAAGTCGCGCGGCGACGCCGATCCGATCAGCCAGGACCGCGGCTTCAGCGCGATCGTGGCCAATGTCCTGCCCGCGATGACCCAGCGCGTGACCGAAGGCTATGCCGAGGTCAACGTGCCGATCTTCAAGGACATGCCGTTCGGCCAGTCGCTCGAAGTGGACGGCGCGATCCGGCGCACCCATTACAGCCGCTCGGGCAATGCGACGACCTGGAAGGTGGGCGCGGTCTATGAGCTCAATGACGATTATATGCTGCGCGTCACCCGCTCCCGGGACATTCGCGCCCCCTCCCCGCTGGAGCTCAATCCCAACACGCGCCTGACCAACTCGACCCTGGCGGACCCCAAATACGGCATTCAATATGTGATGCCGGCCTATGCGGGCGGCAATCCCGATCTAGAGCTGGAAAAGGCGACGACCTTCACGGTGGGCGGGGTGTTCACGCCGCGCTGGCTGCCGCGTTTCCGGCTGGCGATCGACTATTATGACATCAAGGTCACCGGCGCGATCGATATCCTGACCTCGACCCTCGCCGTGACCCTGTGCCGCGCGACGGGCAATCCCTCGATCTGCACGATCGGCACCGATGCGAACGGGAACCCGGATCGCATCCTCCAGCTCAACGCGACCTATCAGAACGTCAACCAGCTGAATGCCCGTGGCTGGGAACTGGTATCGACCTATTCGATGCCGATCGCGGGCGGCGATCTCAACCTGACGCTCAACGGCAATTATGTGGAGACGTTGAAGACCTCGCTGCCCGACGGATCGCGCCAGGAATTTGCCGGCGTGACCGGAAATTCCGGATCGGTGACGACGATCTTCGGTGTGCCCAGATGGCGCGTGGACGGTGTCGTGACCTATTCCCGCCCAACCTGGTCGGTGACGACCCAGTTCCGCTACATTCCCCGCGGCATCCTGAACCGCAACTGGGTCGGGCCGCAGGATGAAGGCTACAGCCCCTATCTCCCCAACAGCGTCAGCGACAATCGCATCGCCTCGCGTTTCTATGTAAACCTGAATGCGCGCGTGAAACTGTTCGGCGAAGGCGAGCAGAGGGTCGAACTTTTCGGCGGCATCAACAATCTGTTCGATAGCGATCCGCCGTCCAATCTGCGCTACACCGGCAACGGGCTCTACTTCGATCCGATCGGGCGCGCCTACCGGGTCGGCGTGCGCGCCAACTGGTGAGCTTCGGCCGTAGCTGCCGGAAGACATGCATGAGCGAGCTGAAGGGGACGAGGATCGTGGTGAGGATTAGGGCATGGGCGATGGCGACGGCGGCACTGGTCATCGTCGCGGGTACAACGGGCCAGGCACAGGTCGTCCTTTCCGCCGAACAATTCCCTTCACCTTCCGAGGCTGACCGACTGCTGCTCGAGGATGCGATCGACGTTCACGCGCATCTCGATCCCGACAGTTTCGGCCCGCACAGCGCGCAGGCCGCCCGCGCGCTCGATTCCATCGACATGGCGCGGCGCGCGAAAGCGGCCGGCATGCGGGGCTTTGTCATCAAGCATCATTATGACGAGACGGCCGGAATCGCCTATCTGACCTCCAAGGAAGTTCCCGGCGTCGAAGCGTTCGGCCAGTTGGGGCTCAACCTGACGGCCGGCGGGCTCAATCCGGCGGCCGTGCATCATTTCGCCGAGATCAAGGGGGGGCATGGACGCATCGTCGCCATGCCGACGTGGGACAGCGAACATAATATCAGGCACTCCCGAAATCCCGACAAGCCGTTCGTCCCCGTCAGCCGCGACGGCGAGCTGCTTCCGGAGACCAGGGCCATCATCGATGCGGTTGCAGCCGCGCGGGTCCGGGACAGCGGAGCGCGCCTTGCCTTGTCGACCGGGCATCTTTCCCCAGCCGAAGCGCTGATGGTGATCCGCTACGCGAAGGAGCAAGGAGTCGACCAGATCATCGTGACCCATGCCATGGGTCATCCGATCAACATGACTATCGACCAGATGAAGGAAGCGGCGGCACTGGGCGCCTTCATCGAGTTCGCCAGCGCCTTCGTCATCGGCTCGCGTGCCGAGTTCACGGTGCAGCAATATTATGATGCCATCCGCGCCATCGGTACCGACCATGTTATCCTGAGCAGCGACAGCGGCCAGATGAACCGGCCGATGCCCGACGACGCAATAGCCTATGTGGCCGGGCAGCTTCGGACAAAGGGCCTGACGGACGCCGAGTTGCGCCAGATCATGATCGACAATCCGGCGCGCCTGCTCGGCCTCACCCAGTCATCCGTACGGTAGCTGCCCGCGAACCGAATGGGTGAACCGGGCGCCTGCTGAAGCGACCCGAGGCACGCATCGGCCCAGGTTGCGATCGCCCCAAACGACAAAAAGGCCGCCGGATCGATGAGATCCGACGGCCTTCCGTACCTGGTTGCGGGAGTAGGATTTGAACCTACGACCTTCAGGTTATGAGCCTGACGAGCTACCGGGCTGCTCCATCCCGCGCCAATAGCAAAGCTTGTGAATGGGTTACATTTCCACATGCACCGGCTTCAAAGCCTGGCGACGACCTACTCTTCCATTGCTTAAGCAATAGTACCATCGGCGCTGTCTGGTTTCACGTCCGAGTTCGGGATGGGATCGGGTGGGTCACAGACGCTATGGTCACCAAGCTATGAAGCCGGTGCATGAGGCTAGAAATCGATGGATCATCAGCTGCGACAGCCAAGACTGTCGTTGATGGTGGGATTCATCAAGCGCGAATAGAGCAATTAGGACCGGTTAGCTCCACAGGTTACCCTGCTTCCACATCCGGCCTATCAACGTCGTGGTCTTCGACGGCTCTATGATACCTAATCTTGAGGGAGGCTTCCCGCTTAGATGCTTTCAGCGGTTATCCCGTCCATGCATAGCTACCCTGCTGCACCGCTGGCGCGATGACAGGTCCACCAGAGGCATGTTCACCCCGGTCCTCTCGTACTAGGGGCAACTCCTCTCAAATATCGACGCCCACGGCAGATAGGGACCAAACTGTCTCGCGACGTTCTGAACCCAGCTCACGTACCACTTTAATTGGCGAACAGCCAAACCCTTGGGACCTGCTCCAGCCCCAGGATGTGATGAG
>Ga0182748_1000118_pt1 | contig 98732 bp, 82 predicted proteins | sample eDN3rd37CKraftOP_FD_128877 | JGI IMG/M metagenome (GOLD analysis project Ga0182748, IMG submission 128877) | Enriched Organic Plus compost microbial communities from Emeryville, California, USA - eDNA 3rd pass 37_C Kraft OP (version 2) (version 2) ... | reverse complement strand
TAGCGGGGACATACAATCCAACTCGGCCACGGCCGCCCCAGTTTGTTGCTTCGACACCAGCAAGTCTGCCGGGTCGGCCGTGTGCCTCTCTCCCCTTAGTTGGGAGAAGAACCTTTTTTTATGGCGCGGTGGCCGCCGGACTCAGCGGCCCAGCTCGAACACCACGTCCAGCGACACCGAGACGCTGCTCTCGCCCGGGGCCACCGGGGTGCTGTCGAACGCCTCGGCCTTCATCGCCCCCATCCGCGGCATCGGCACCGGCATGCCGGCGCCGCCCTCGCCGATGCTGACGATCCGGCGCACGCGCAGGCCCAGCGCCTTGGCATAGGTTTCCGCGCGCGCCTGGGCCAGCTTCAGTGCCTCGATCCGCGCCCGGTCGTACAGCGGCTCGGGCTTGTCGATGCCGAAGCTGGGGCCGTTGATCTGGTTGGCGCCGTTGGCCACCAGTGCGTCCAGCACCTTGCCGATCCTGGCCACGTCGCGCAGCTTCACGCCCACCGTGTTGCTGGCCTGGTAGCCGGTGATCACCGGTGCCTGGTTCTCCACGTAGCGGTACTGCGGGTGCAGGTTCACGCCGCTGGTCTGGATGTCGCGTTCGGCCACGCCGGCGGCCTTGAGCGCGGCCAGTACCCGGTTCATCTGCTCGGCGTTCTGGCGCATGGCGGCGTTGCCGTCGGCGGCCTGGGTGACCACGCCGGCGGACACGCTGGCGATGTCCGGGGCCTGGCTGGCCTGGGCCTGGGCCTGGACCGAGAGCAGGGTGGCGTCGGCCGGCAACGGCGGGACCGTCCCCTGCTGGGCCGCCGCCGGGGCGGCGATGGCCAGGGCCAGCGGGAGGGCGAGCAGGGAGGCGAAAAGGTTGCGCATGCGATGGGTCTCCTTGGATGGGGCCGCGCCGGCCGCGTGAAGAACGGCGGCAGGGTCGGGTTGTACGCATGAACGCGCGGTGAGCCGCTCCGGGGTCGCGGGGCGCCGGTGCCGATCGGACACCGTTCAGCGGGCAGGCGCGGGTTATCCTTTCCGAATGCTCTATCTGGCTTCCAAGTCCCCGCGCCGGGCCGAACTGCTCGAGCGCCTCGGCCTCTCCTACCGCCTGCTCGACGTCGACGTGCCCGAAGTGCGCACCCCCGGCGAGCCGGCGGCCGATTACGTGCGCCGCGTGGCCCGCGACAAGGCCGCCGCCGGCTGGGCCCTGGTATGCGCCGAGCCGGGCGCGCGGGTGCTGGGCGCCGATACCGAGGTGGTGCTGGACGGGGAGGTGTTCGGCAAGCCGGCCGACGCCGACGACGCGGCGGCCATGCTGCGGCGCCTGTCCGGCCGCACCCACCAGGTGCTGTCGGCGGTGGTGGTGCACGACGCCGCCGGTGCGCGCGAGGTGCTGTCGACCACCCAGGTGCGCTTCGCGGCGCTGGACGAGGCGGCCATCGCCGCCTACGTCGCCACCGGCGAGCCGCTGGGCAAGGCCGGGGCCTATGCCATCCAGGGCCGCGCCGAGGCCTTCGTCGAGCACCTGGCCGGCAGCCATTCCGGGGTGATGGGCCTGCCCCTGCACGAAACCGCGCGGCTGCTGGCCGCCGGCCCCGCAACCACGGCCGGCGCCCGCGCCGCGATGGCAGGATAGGAGCGCATGTCCGAGGAGATCCTGGTCAACGTCACGCCGCGCGAGACCCGGGTGGCCGTGGTCGAGAACGGCATGCTGCAGGAACTGCACATCGAGCGCGGCTGGCGCCGCGGCGTGGTCGGCAACATCTACAAGGGGCGGGTGCAGCGGGTGATGCCCGGCATGCAGGCGGCCTTCGTCGAGGTCGGCCTGGAGCGGGCCGCGTTCCTGCACGCCAACGACGTGGTGCGGCCGGCCCCGGTCGACGCCGGGGTGTCCGACGACGCCCCGCCGCAGTCGCTGGCGCCGCCGTCGATCGTGGAGCTGCTGCGCGATGGCCAGGAGATCGTGGTCCAGGTGGTCAAGGACCCGATCGGCACCAAGGGCGCGCGCCTGACCACCCAGATCAGCATCCCCAGCCGCTACCTGGTGCTGCTGCCGCAGTCGCGCACGGTGGGCGTGTCGGCGCGGATCGAGGACGAGGCCGAGCGCCAGCGCCTGAAGACCATTGTTTCCGACCTGGCCACCAGCCACGGCGGCCATGGCTACATCATCCGCACCAACGCCGAGGGCCAGCCGGCCGAGGCCTTGGCCGAGGACATCGCCTACCTGTCGCGGGTATGGAACGTGGTCGAGCGCCGCGGCCGCGAGGCCCCGGCCGGCTCGATCATCTACGAGGACCTGAGCCTGCCGCTGCGCTCGGTGCGCGACCTGATCCGCAAGGACGTGGAAAAGGTGCGGGTCGACTCGCGCGACACCTACGACCGGCTGCAGGCCTTCGTCGCCAAGTACATGCCGGTGCTGGCCCAGAAGCTGGAGCTGTATTCCGGCGACCGCCCGATCTTCGACCTGTACGGGGTCGAGGACGAGATCGGACGCGCCCTGGACAAGCAGGTGCCGCTGAAGTCCGGCGGCTACCTGGTCATCGACCAGACCGAGGCGATGACCACCATCGACGTCAACACCGGCTCGTTCCTCGGCCAGCGCAACCTCGAGGAGACGGTGTACCGCACCAACCTGGAGGCCGCGCAGGCGGTGGCCCGCCAGCTGCGCCTGCGCAACCTGGGCGGGATCATCATCATCGACTTCATCGACATGACCGACCCGGAGCACCGCCGCCAGGTGCTGCGCACGCTGGAGAAGTCGCTGGCGCGCGACCACGCCAAGACCACGGTGTACGACTTCTCGCCGCTGGGCCTGGTCGAGATGACCCGCAAGCGCACGGTCGAGAGCCTGGAGCGGCAGCTGTCGGAGACCTGCCCGCAGTGCGGCGGGCGCGGCACGGTGAAGACCGCCGAGACGGTGACCTACGAGATCTTCCGCGAGATCACCCGCGCCGTGCGCCAGTTCGAGGCCGCGCGCCTGCTGGTGATCGCCTCGCCCAAGGTGGTGGCGCGGATCACCGAGGAGGAATCGGCGGCGGTGGCCGAGCTGGAGGAATTCCTCGGCAAGAGCATCCGCTTCCAGGCGGACGAGCAGTACCTGCAGGAGCAGTTCGATGTGGTCCTGCTCTGAGGCGCGGACCCCAGGGACGATAACGGCCAGGACGGGCAGCGACGGGACGGGGGCGGCGCTGGCCGTTGCCGCGGCGCGCGTGCGCGCCCGCCGGACCCGCGGACGGTGACCACCGTGCTGTCGCGCCACCGCCTGCGCCGGGTGCGCCGCTGGGCCGGATACCTGGCGGCCGTGCTGCTGATCGCGGTGGCGCTGGCGGTCGGCACCACCAGCCAGCTGCTGCCGCTGGCCGAGCGCCATCCGGACAAGGTGGCGGCCTGGCTCAGCGAGAAGGCCGGCCGCCCGGTGCAGTTCGACCAGGTGCGCACGCGCTGGACCCGGCGCGGCCCGCTGCTGCAGCTGGATGGCCTGCGCATCGGCGGCGGCGCCGACGGCGGCGGCGTGCAGGTCGGCCAGGCCGAGGTGCTGGTCTCGCTGTACGCCGGCCTGCTCCCGGGCCGTTCCTTCACCGAGCTGCGCCTGCGTGGCCCGGCCCTGGCCCTGCGCCGCGAAGACGATGGCCGCTGGGCGATCCGCGGCCTGCCGCTGGCCGACGGCGCGCCCCAGGCCGATCCGCTGCAGTACCTGGAAGGGCTGGGCGAGCTGCAGGTGATTGGCGGCCGCCTCGACGTCGAGGCGCCGCAGCTGGGCCTGCAGCTGCGCATCCCGCGCATCGACCTGCGCCTGCGCGTCGACGGCGCGCGGGTCCGCGCCGGTGCCCGCGGCTGGATCGATCCGCAGGCCGAGCCGCTGGCCCTGGCCCTGGAGTTCGAGCGCAGCCGCGGCGATGGCCGCGCCTGGGCGCAGCTGGACGCGGCCGACCTGGCCGCCTGGGCGCCGTTGCTGGGCCAGGCCGGGATCACCCCGCAGGCCGGCAGCGGCAAGGTCCAGGCCTGGGCCGAACTGCGCGGCCGCCGCGTGGTGCTGGCGACCAGCCAGTTCGAGCTGCGCGGCGTGGAGCTGGCCGGAGCCCCGCTGGAAGGCCTCGGCCGTCCGCTGCAGCAGCTGGCCGGGCTGTCCGGACAGCTGACCTGGCGGCTGGTGGCCGGCGGCTGGCGCCTGGACGCGCCGCACCTGCACCTGGAGATGCCCGGCGGCGCGCAGCGGCTGGACGGGCTGGTGCTGGCCGGCGGCCAGCAGTACGCGCTGCGGGTGGACGAGGTCGAGCTGGGGCCGCTGCTGGCGCTGGCCGCGCTGTCCGACCGCCTGCCGCCGGAACGCCGCGCCTGGCTGCTGGAAGCGGCGCCGCATGCGCGCCTGGCCGCGCTGGAGCTGGCCGGCGAGCGCGGCGGCGCGCTGCGCCTGCAGGGCCGGCTGGAAGGCCTGGGCTTTGCCCCGGTCGGCCGCGCCCCCGGCCTGGAAGGCCTGTCCGGCAGCTTCGAGGGCGATGCCCAGGCCATCCACCTGGCGCTGGACCCCGCCACCCCGCTGCGCCTGGACTGGCCGGGCGGCTTCGGCGTGGCCCACGAGGTGCGCCTGGACGGCCACCTGCTGGCCTGGCGCGAAGGCCCGGGCTGGCAGGTCGCCACCCCGGACCTGGCGATCCGCGCCAGCGACTACGGCGCGCGCCTGCGCGGCGGCCTGCACTTCCAGGGCGATGGCACCCGGCCGTGGATGGACGTGGCCGCCGAACTGGACGATGCCGCGGTGCCGGCGGCCAAGAAGTTCTGGCTGCGCCAGTCGATGCCGCCGGCGGCGGTGCAGTGGCTGGACATGGCCCTGGAGGACGGCGTGGTGCGCGATGGCCGCGCGCTGGTGGCCGGCGACCTGGATGACTGGCCGTTCGTGCACGACAACGGCCTGTTCGACGCGCGCGGGCGGATCGAGGGCGGCCGTTTCCGCTTCCAGGCCGAATGGCCGGCGCTGGAATCGACCCAGGCCGAGGTTGCCTTTGTCGGCAACGGCTTCCAGGTGCGCGGCAGCGGCGAACTGGGCGGGGTGCCGGTGGAGCGCTTCGAGGCGGGGATCGCCGACTACGGCGACGCGCCGTTGCTGGTGCGCGCCAGCGCCCGCGCCGACGCCGGCCGCTTCGTCGAGCTGCTGCGCGCCAGCCCGCTGTACGAGGCCCAGGCCGAGACCCTGGACAACCTGCAGGCCTCCGGCCCGGCGCGGGCCAGCTTCGCGCTCAACCTGCCGCTGAAGCACGACCAGCCCGGGCGCCTGTCCGGCAGCGTCGAACTGGCCGGCACCCGGCTGGTGGAGAAGCGCTGGAACCTGGCCTTCGACGGCGTGCGCGGCGAGGTCCGCTACGACGGCAACGGCTTTACCGCCGGGGACCTTGCGGTCGCCTACGAAGGCCAGCCCGGGCGCCTGTCGCTGCGCGCCGGCCGCGGCCACGTGCAGGACCCGGCGCAGGCCTTCGAGGCCGAGCTGGCCGCGCCGATGGATGCCAGCCGCCTGCTGGCGCGCGCCCCGGAGCTGGACTGGATGCGCCCCTACGTGCACGGCCGCTCCGCCTGGATCCTGGGCCTGGCGGTGCCGGCCAATGCCCCGGCCGGCACCCCGGCGGCACGGTTGCGGCTGGATTCGGACCTGGCCGGAACCACCCTGGACTTCCCCGCGCCACTGGCCAAGCCGGCGCCGGCCACCCTGCCGACCCGGGTGCAGCTGGGCCTGCCGTTCGGCAGCGGCCCGATCGATCTGGCCTTCGGCCAGCGCCTGGCCCTGCGCGCGCGCCAGCACAATGGCGCCACCGGGGTGATGGTGACCCTGGGCAGCGCCGTGGTCGCCGGCGAGCCGCCGGCCAGCGGCATGGCCATCGGCGGCCACACCGCCGAGCTGGATGCGCTGGAATGGATTGGCCTGGCGCGCGGCGGTGGCGGCGACGGGCTGCCGCTGCGCCGGGTCGACGTGCTGGCCCAGCAGCTGTACCTGCTGGGCGGGCAGTTCGCGCAGACCCGGCTGCAGCTGGAACCGCGGGCCGGGATGCTGGCGGTGGAGGTGGACGGCCCGGCCCTGGCCGGCCACCTGCAGGTGCCGGATGCGGCGGGCGAGCCGGTGCAGGGCCGCTTCGCGCGGCTGCACTGGCAGCCGGTGGCGCGCGCGCAGGCGGAAGCGCCGGCCGCCGCGGCAGCGCAGACCACGCCCGCGGCCGACCCTGGTCCGACCGCCGCCGGGGCCGCCACGCCGGCTGCGGCGTCCGTGGCCGCTGCCGGCAACCCTGCCGCGGACCTGCCCGCGGCGCCGGAGCCAACGGCGCCGGAAAGCTTCGACCCGGCCGCGGTACCGCCGCTGGCGATCGAGGTCGAGGACCTGCGCTACCGCGGCGCGCGTCTGGGCCGCGCCAGCCTGCGCACCACACCGGTGGCCGACGGCATGCGCCTGGAGCGGCTGCAGCTGCGCGCCGACTGGCAGCAGGCCGACATCAGCGGCGAATGGACCGGCCGCGGCGCCGACGCACGCACCCGGCTGCAGGTGGACGTGCGCAGCGAGGACATGGGCCGGCTGGTCTCGGCCCTGGGCTATGCCGACTTCCTCGCCCGCGGCGAGGGCACCCTGCGCCTGCAGGCCGGCTGGCCCGGGCCGCCGGACGGTTTCAGCCTGGGCGCGCTGGAGGGCAACCTGCGCATCGACGTGCGCAATGGCCAGCTGCTGGAGGTCGAGCCCGGCGCCGGCCGCGTGCTGGGCCTGCTGAGCGTGGCCCAGCTGCCGCGGCGGCTGATGCTGGACTTCCGCGACTTCTTCTTCCGCGGCCTGGCGTTCAACCGCCTGGAAGGCCAGGTACAGGTGGGCGGCGGCCATGCCGCCACCCCGGACATGCTGATCGACGGCCCGGCCGCCGAGATCCGCATCCGCGGCCGCACCGACCTGGTGGCGCAGCAGTTCGACCAGACCATCGACGTCCAGCCCAAGTCCGGCAACCTGCTGACCGTGGTCGGCGCGGTCGCCGGCGGACCGATGGGCGCGGCGGTCGGCGCCGCGGCCAATGCCGTGCTGGGCCGGCCGCTGGGCGGCATCGCCGCGCGCACCTACCACGTCAGCGGGCCCTGGAAGGAGCCCCGGGTCGAGGTGGTGGAGCGCGAGCCGGCGGCGGGCGCGCCGGCCGGTGGCGCGCCGACGCCCCCCGAACCCGCCGCGCCAGGCACGGCGGGTCCCGACCTGGCCCGCTGAGCGCCGGCGCCAGGCCGGATCCGGCCGCCCCCGTCCGCGGCGGCCACCTGCCTGGGTGGCCGCCGGACATCGGCGGTGCAGGGCCCAGGTGTCATCATGCACACCCCCGGCTTGCCCTGGCCGGCGACCGTCCCCATCCAGCCACCATGACCGAATCCTCCCTGATCCTCGCCCAGTCCCGCCTGCTGCAGCCCGGCGGGCTGGATCCCGCCGCCCTCGACCGCGCCTTCGGCACCCTGCTGGGGCCGGGCATCGACTTCGGCGACCTGTACTTCCAGCACAGCCGCCGCGAGAGCTGGACGGTGGAGGACGGCATCGTCAAGGACGGTGCCCACTCGATCGAGCAGGGCGTTGGCGTGCGGGCGATCTCCGGCGAGAAGACCGGCTTCGCCTATTCGGACGACATCAACGCCGAGGCCCTGCGCCTGGCCGCCGGCTCGGCCCGGGCGATCGCCCGCGACGGCCGCGCCCACGCCCCGCGCCAGCTGGTGCGCAGCGGCGGCCACGCCCTGTACCCGGCGCTGGACCCGGTGGACGGCATGCGCAACGAGGACAAGGTCGAGCTGCTGCGCGCGCTGGACCGCCTGCTGCGCGCCGCCGACCCGCGCGTGCAGCAGGTCACCGCCAGCCTGTCCGGCGGCGTGGACACCGTGCTGGTGGCGCGCAGCGACGGCGTGCTGGCCGCGGACGTGCGCCCGCTGGTGCGGCTCAACGTGCAGGTGATCGTCGAGCACAATGGCCGCCGCGAGTCCGGCTACGCCGGCGGCGGCGGGCGCTATTCCTACGAGGAGCTGTTCGCCGGCGGGCGCCCCGAGCGGCTGGCGCGCGAGGCCCTGCGCCAGGCCCTGGTGAACCTGGAGGCGGTGGACGCCCCGGCCGGCACCATGCCGGTGGTGCTGGGCGCCGGCTGGCCGGGCGTGCTGCTGCACGAGGCGGTCGGCCACGGCCTGGAGGGCGACTTCAACCGCAAGGGCACCTCGACCTACGCCGGCCGCATCGGCCAGCGCGTGGCCGCCCCGGGCGTGACCATTGTCGACGACGGCACCCTGGAAGGCCGCCGCGGCTCGCTCAACATCGACGACGAGGGCGAGCCCACCCGCTGCACCACCCTGATCGAGGACGGCGTGCTGGTCGGCTACATGCAGGACAGCCTCAATGCCCGGCTGATGGGCATGGCCCCGACCGGCAACGGCCGCCGCGAGTCGTTCGCGCACCTGGTGATGCCGCGCATGACCAATACCTACATGCTCGCCGGCCGGCACGATCCGCAGGAAATGATCGCTTCGGTGAAGCGCGGCCTGTACGCGGTCAATTTCGGCGGCGGCCAGGTCGACATCACCAGCGGCAAGTACGTGTTCTCGGCGACCGAGGCCTACCTGATCGAGGACGGCAAGGTCACCGCGCCGGTCAAGGGCGCGACCCTGATCGGCAACGGCCCGGAGACCATGCAGAAGGTGCGCATGGTCGGCCACGACCTGGCCCTGGACGAGGGCGTGGGCATCTGCGGCAAGGACGGGCAGAGCGTGCCGGTCGGCGTCGGCCAGCCCTCGCTGCTGATCGACGGCCTGACCGTCGGCGGGACGCGGGCGTGATGGCCCGCGCGTGAGGCCGGCGATGCAGGACGCAGGCGCGTGGCGGCGCGGTCAGTCGTCCTGGCCGGGCTCGAAGCCGGCGTCGTCGAACTCGAGCTCGTCGTCGACGGAGGCCGCGGCGTCCGCGCCGTACCCGGCCGCCTCGCCGGCGGCCGCGCCGCCCAGCAGCGCCTTCAGTTCGCGGAACAGCTCGCGGAACGCGCGCGGCGGCTTGTTGCGCTTGCGCTCCTCCAGCGTGTTGCGCACCAGGGTGCGCAGGCGCTGGCGGTCGGCGTGCGGATGTTCGTCCAGCAGCTGGCCGAGGGCGGCGTCGCCTTCCTCCAGCAGCCGCTCGCGCCAGCCTTCCACCCGGTGCATCAGTGCCACCTCGCGGCGCGCGGCCACGCCATCCTCGTCCAGCGCGTCGCGGATCGCGTCCAGCGCGGCCTCGTCCTCGCGCCGCATCTGCTTGGCCAGGAACGCCAGCTGGCGCTTGCGCGCGATGTGTGCGGTGATCTTCCGGGTCTGCTCGATGTGCGGCAGCAGGTCCTCGGGGATGGGCAGCTTCGACAGCTGGGTGGGGGTCAGGCCGGCCAGCTTCTCGGCCAGCTCCAGCACGCCCAGCGCTTCGCGGCGCTTCTGGCTGCGGCTGGGGGAAAGGTATTCGCCGGTTTCTTCGTCGCGTCCGCGCATGGGGTGGGGGCTCGTTCGGATGGGCGCGATTCTACCCGCATGGCCACCGGCGCCATGCATCGCCGGCGCCGGGTGCGGCCCGGCACACTATCGGATTGCCTGTTGAGGATGGGAACGTGAACGACATCGTGCGCAACGACGACAGCCAGCAGCGGCTGGACCGCCTGGCCGAGATCTCGCAGCGGCTGCTGGCCCGCGCCCGCGCGCTGGGCGCCAGCCAGGCCGAGGTCAGCTGCAGCGAGGAGCGCGGGCTCAACGTGTCCGTGCGCATGGGCGAGGTGGAGACGGTGGAGTCGTCCAACGACCGCGGCATCGCCGTGACCGTGTACTTCGGCAAGCGCAAGGGCAGTGCCAGCACCGCCGACCTGCACGAATCCAGCCTGGAGGCCACGGTCGAGCAGGCCTGCGCGATCGCCCGCCACACCGAGGACGACGAGGCCGCCGGCCTGGCCGACCCGGAGCTGATGGCGCGCGAATTCCCCGACCTGGACACCTGGCACCCGTGGCGGCTGGACGCGGACGAGGCGGTGGAACTGGCCCTGGCCTGCGAGGCCGCCGGGCGCGAGGCCGACCCGCGCGTGGCCAATTCCGATGGCGCCTCCTTCGGCAGCGGCGAGAGCCTGGCGGTGTACGCCAACAGCCACGGCTTCGTCGGCCGCGAGCGCGAGACCCAGCATTCGCTGGGCCTGGCCCTGATCGCCGGGCACGGCGAGGCGATGCAGCGCGACGGCTGGTACAGCATCGGCCTGGCGCGCCAGGACCTGGAAAGCCCGGCGGCGATCGGCCGCCGCGCCGCCGAGCGCGCGGTCTCGCGCCTGGATCCGCGCAGCGTGGCCACCGGCCAATACCCGGTGCTGTTCTCCGCCGAGGTCGCCCGCTCGCTGGTCGGCCACCTGCTGGGCGCGGTCTCCGGCGGCGCGCTGTACCGCAAGGCGAGCTTCCTGCTGGACAGCGTCGGCACCCGCCTGTTCCCGGAATGGCTGTCGATCCATGAGCGTCCGTTGCTGCCGCACGGCCTGCGCTCGGCCGCGTTCGACGCCGACGGCGTGGCCACCCGCGACAACCCGCTGGTGGTCGACGGCGTGCTCCGCCGCTACGTGCTGGGCAGCTACTCGGCGCGCAAGCTGGGCCTGCAGACCACCGGCAACGCAGGCGGCGTGCACAACCTGGAGGTCTCGGCCAACGCCGGCACCCTGCAGGACATGCTGCGCGGCATGGGCCGCGGCCTGCTGGTCACCGAGCTGATGGGGCAGGGCGTCAACCCGGTGACCGGCGACTATTCGCGCGGCGCGGCCGGGTTCTGGGTGGAGGACGGGCAGATCGCGTTCCCGGTGGACGAGCTGACCATCGCCGGCAACCTGCGGACGATGTTCGCCGCGGTCGAGGCAGTGGGCAGCGAGGTCGACCCGCGCTCGCACATCCGCACCGGCCCGATCCTGGTCGGGAAGATGACCGTGGCCGGCGGGGACTGAGCCGCGCGCGGCGCGGCGGGAGGATGGGCGCGGCCGGCCCGGATTGCTATCCTTCGGCCGCTTCACCCATTGCACCGTGCGGTGCCTTTCCGACTACTTACAGGGGAAAAACGAATGAACGACTACAACAGCACCGCGGTGAGCGCCGACGAGCGCCTGTGGGGCCTGTTCGCCCACCTGTCCACCTTCATCGGCCTGGTCATCCCGCTGGGCTCGCTGCTGGGTCCGCTGGTGGTGTGGCTGATCAAGAAGGACACCATGCCCTTCGTCAACGACCAGGGCAAGGAAGCGCTGAACTTCAACATCACCGTGCTGATCGCCGCGGTCGTCTCGGGCGTGCTGACCCTGGTGCTGATCGGCTTCCTGCTGCTGATGGTCGTGGCCCTGGGCTGGATCGTGCTGTCGATCATCGCCGCCATGGCCGCCAACCGCGGCGAGGCCTACCGCTATCCGTTCACCCTGCGCCTGGTGAAGTAAGCGCCGGCGCGCGAGCGCCAATGCAAAGGGCCCGGCAACGCCGGGCCCTTTGCTTTTTCCGGCCTGCGATGGCGCGGCCTTCAGTGGTTGCGGCGCACCGCCAGCTCGCCGAGCGCCTGCAGCAGGTCGCTGCCGCCGCCCAGCCCGGCCAGCGCGGCCTGCATCTGCAGCGCCAGCTGCTCCAGCTTGGCGCGCGCGCCGTCCACGCCCAGCAGGGCGGGGTAGGTGGACTTGGCCTGGGCCACGTCCTTGCCCGCGGTCTTGCCCAGGGTCTCGCTGCTGGCCTCGATGTCCAGCAAGTCGTCGCGCACCTGGAAGGCCAGGCCCAGCGCGTCGGCGTAGTGGTCCAGCTGCTGCAGGGTCGGCTCGTCGGCGCCGGCGCCCAGCGCGCCCATGCGCACCGCGGCGCGGATCAGCGCCCCGGTCTTGAGCGAATGCATGCGCTGCAGCGCCTCCAGCGGCAGCTGGCTGCCGGTGGCGTCGATGTCCAGGGCCTGGCCGCCGCACATGCCGCGCGCGCCGGAGGCGCGCGCCAGTGCCTGCATCCAGGCCGCGCGCAGCGCGGCCGGCGCCTGTGCCTCGGCCAGCGCCTCGAAGGCCAGGGTCTGCAGCGCGTCGCCGGCCAGGATCGCGGTGGCCTCGTCGAAGGCCACGTGCACGGTGGGACGGCCGCGGCGCAGGTCGTCGTCGTCCATCGCCGGCAGGTCGTCGTGCACCAGCGAATAGGCGTGGACCAGTTCCACCGCCGCGGCCGGGGCGTCCAGCAGTGTTTCGTCCGCGCCCAGCGCGGTGCCGGCGGCGTACACCAGCAGCGGACGCATGCGCTTGCCGCCGCCGAGGGTGGCGTGGCGCATGGCCGCGTGCAGGCGCCGCGGCTCGGCGGCATCGTCCGGGAGCAAGCGTTCGAGGGTGGCTTCGGTGCGCGCGGCCCAGCGCCTGAAAACCTCAGGCGCCATCGTCGGCGCCGAACGGCTGGGCGTCCTCGGGACGGTCGGGGTCGGAGAGCAGGCGCACGCGCAGCTCGGCCTGCTCCAGCGCGCCCTGGCAGCGGCGGTACAGGCCGACCCCGCGCTCGTAGGCGGCCAGCGAATCCTCAAGGCTCATTTCGCCCTGTTCCATCTTCTCGACCAGCTGCTCCAGCTCGTCCAGCGATTGCTCGAACCGGGCGACGGGGGAGGCGTCGAGGGCATCGTTCTTCGGCATGCGGCAAGTGTGCGCGGTGGGGCGGAAGGGGTCAACGCGGCGCGCGCGGCGGCTGCCAGCGCAGGACCAGGGCGTGCGCTTCCAGCCACTGCTCCAGCGGGGCGGCCAGGACGATGTCGGCGGCCGCCAGCACGCTGCCGCCGGCATCGCACAGCAGCGGCAGCTGAGTGCGCCGCCACGGCGGCACGCCACGTTCCTGCAGCAGGTGCTTGAGCGCGTGCGAATGCGCGCGGCCGCGCAGGCGGATGCGCTCGCCGCCGCGGCGCGCGCGCGCCAGCAACGGCGCCGCGAACGCGGCCTGCGCCGGCTGCCCGGTGGCATCGGCCAGCCACAGGCGGCCCCCGTCCGGCAGTTCCAGTGGCGCGCGGCCGTCCCACCCGGCCTGCCAGTGGGCGGGCAGCGGCGCGCGCTCCACATCGGCATGCAGCAGCCCGCGCCAGCGCAGCACGCGCGCGCCCGACCAGGCGAAGCGTGCCCCGGCGTCGGGCCGTGCCGGCAGCAGCTCGCGCTCGATCCGTTCCACCCCGCGCGCCGGCAGCGGCGGCAGGCCCAGGCCGCGGATCCACGCCCGCAGCAGGCGCGCGCGGCGCGCGGCGGGCAGGGCCTGCAGCGGTTCCACCGGCAGCACCTGGCCGTCGTCGCCGGCAAGCTGGTCCAGCAGGGCCGCGTCGTCGGCCCGGAGCAGGGCGTCGGCCTGGGCGCTCAGCGTGGCGCTGCGGGCCAGGGCCGCGGCCGCGTGCGGCCAGCGCCGGCGCAGCAGCGGCAACACTTCCAGGCGCAGGAAATTGCGCTCGGCCTCGGCCAGCGCATTGCTGGGGTCGTCGATCCAGCCCAGGCCGTGGGCGCGGGCATAGGCCTCCAGCGCCTGGCGCGGCAGCTGCAGCAGCGGCCGCCAGTGCCAGCCCCCGCCGAACCGGCGCAGCGGGCGCATCGCGCCCAGGCCCTCCGGACCGGAGGCGCGCAGGGCGCGCAGCAGGAAGGTCTCGGCCTGGTCGTCCTGGTGGTGGGCGGTGGCCAGCACGCCGCCGCGCGGCAGGGCCGCGGCCAGGGCGGCGTAGCGCGCCTCGCGCGCGGCCGCTTCCAGGCCCAGTCCGGCGTCCAGCGCCGGCGCCACCCGGCGCACCTCGCAGGGCACGCCCAGCGCCGCGGCCACCTCCAGGCAATGCGCGGCCCAGGCATCGGCCTGCGGTTGCAGGCCGTGGTGCACGTGCACGGCGCGCAGGCCACGGGCGCGGAGCGCCGGCTCCGCGGCCAGGCGGTGCAGCAGCACGGTGGAGTCCAGCCCGCCGCTGAAGCCCGCCAGCAGCGGGCCGTCGCATTCCGGCGGCAGGTCGGGCAGCGGCAGGCGGTCGGGCATGGCCGCTATCGTACGCGGCGGCCCGGGCCGGGCCGCCGCCGTGGCTCAGGCCGCCTCGTAGGCGCCGTAGCCGTGCAGGCGCTGGTAGCGGCGCTGCACCAGCTGCTCGAGCGGCAGCTTCTCCAGTTCGTCCAGCTGGTTGAGCAGCACCGCCTTCAGCCGGCGCGCCATCTGCCGCGGGTTGCGGTGGGCGCCGCCGGTGGGCTCGCGCACCACCTTGTCGACCAGGCCCAGGCTGTGCAGGCGGCGCGCGGTCAGGCCCAGCTGCTCGGCCGCATCCTTGGCCTTGGCCGCGTCCTTCCACAGGATCGAGGCGCAGCCTTCGGGCGAGATCACCGAGTAGGTGCTGTACTCGAGCATGATCGTGCAGTCGCCCACGCCGATGGCCAGGGCGCCGCCGGAGCCGCCTTCGCCGATCACGGTGCACACCACCGGGACCTTCAGTTCGGCCATCTCCAGCAGGTTGCGGGCGATGGCCTCGGACTGGCCGCGCTCCTCGGCGTCGATGCCCGGCCAGGCGCCGGGGGTGTCGATGAAGGTCAGCACCGGCAGGCCGAAGCGCTCGGCCAGCTTCATCAGGCGCAGCGCCTTGCGGTAGCCCTCGGGCTTGGGCATGCCGAAGTTGCGGCGGATCTTCTCTTTGGTGTCGCGGCCCTTCTGGTGGCCGATCACGACCACCGCGCGGCCGTCGATCCGGGCCAGGCCGCCGACGATGGCCTTGTCGTCGGCGAAGGCGCGGTCGCCGGCCAGCTCCTGGAACTCGTCGCAGATGATCTGCACGTAGTCCAGGGTGTAGGGGCGCTGGGGGTGGCGGGCCATCTGCGAGACCTGCCACGGGGTCAGGTCGCGGAAGATCTGCGCGGTGCGGAGCCGGAGCTTGTCCTGCAGCGCCTTGACCTCGGCGTCGACGTTCACCGCCGGGCCGGTGCTGGCATTGCGCAGTTCCTGGATCTTGGCCTCCAGGTCCGCGATGGGCTGCTCGAAATCGAGGTAGTTCGGATTCATCCGTTGTCCGGCGTGCCGGGTAGTACAGGAAGGCGGGGAGTGTAGCCGAACACACGTGATTGGACCGGACCGTACGGTATGGGGCTCAGGCCGCCTGTGGCATCCGCGCCACCGCCTTGATCTCGAAACGGAAGCCGTACAGCCACTCCACGCCGATGCCGGTGAGGGCCGGATAGGGCGGCCCGCCCCAGTACTCGGCGGCGACCTGCCAGGCGCGCTCGAAGTCGCGCTCGGCGTCGACCATGAACACGGTCACGTCAACCACGTCCTCGAAGCTGCAGCCGGCCGCGGCCAGCACCGCCTCCAGGTTGGCGAAGGCGCGTCGCACCTGCCGTTCCAGGTCCGGCTCCGGCGAGCCGTCCTCGCGGCTGCCCACCTGCCCGGACACGAACAGCAGGTCGCCGGCGCGTACCGCCGCCGAGTAGCGGTTGCGTGTGTACAGGTCCTGCCGTCCTTCGGGGAATACCGCCACGCGGGTTGCCATCGTCGTTGCTCCATCGGTGGCCGTCCGGGATGGATGGCCCGCGGTCACTGTAGGAAGCCGGCCCCGGCGGATATACCGCGCAGCCCCGGCCAGACTGTTTGTAAAATCCAAACAATCCACGCCACCTGACGGGCCCATGGACCGTTTCGACGCGATGCAGGCCTTCGTCCGGGTTGCCGAAACCGGCAGCTTCACCCGCGCGGCGACCGACCTGGGCCTGGCCCGGGCCACCGTGACCCAGCTGGTGCAGCAGCTGGAGGCACGGCTGCGGGTGCGGCTGCTGGACCGCACCACCCGGCGGGTGAGCCTGACCGCCGACGGCAGCGCCTTCCTCGAGCGCGCGCTGCGCCTGCTCGCCGACCTGGACGACGCCGAGACCGGACTGCCGGGCCAGGCCGCCGCCGCCCGCGGACGCCTGCGGGTGGACATGCCGAGCCCGCTGGCGCGGCTGGTGGTGGTGCCGGCGCTGCCGGCGTTCCACGCGCGCCATCCGGAGATAGAGCTGGTGCTGGGTGCCAGCGACCGCGTGGTGGACCTGATGGGCGCCAATGTCGACTGCGTGGTCCGTGGTGGCGAGCTGGCCGACGGCTCGCTGGTGGCACGCCGCCTGGCGCGGCTGGCGCTGGGCGTGTACGCCGCTCCGGCCTATCTGGAAAGGCATGGCACCCCGGCGCATCCGGGCGAGCTGGAAGGCGCCGCGCACCGTAGCGTGGGCTTCCTGTGGGCCAGCAGCGGCCGCCCGCTGCAGCCGGTCCTGCGCCGCGGCACCGAGCAGGTGCAGGTGCGCGCCCGGCCGCGGCTGGCCGTGGACGACGGGAATGCCTACCAGGCCGCGGTCCTGGCCGGGCTGGGCGTGGCCTGGATGCCGCGCTACATGGCCGACGCGCATGTGGCGCGCGGCGAGCTGGTGGAGCTGTTCGCGGACTGGCGGCTGGCGCCGATGCCGCTGTCGCTGGCCTGGCGTCCGCGACCGCAGGTCGGGGCGCGCCTGCGTGCCTTCATCGACTGGATGGTGGAACTGATGGCGCCGTACGACGCCGGCTGAGGCTCAGTTGACCCAGGGCCGGCCGATGGCGACCTTGACCGCGCGCACCACCGGCAGGCCGCGCAGCGCGTCCAGCAGCGGCGGCGCCACCCGCACCGAGTTGCCACCGTTGAGGTCGAGCACGCCGGTGGCGCCCTGGCCCTTGCCGCCGACCTGCACGTGCAGGCGCAGCGGGGTGGGGCCGGGGCGGTGGCGGGCCAGCACCTCGTCGACCCGGTTCCAGGCGCGCGGGTCGCGCAGGTCCAGGCGCAGGGCCAGGCGCTGGGCGTGGTTGGCGCACAGCTGCTCGAAGTCCCAGGCCTGCTTCAGGCGCAGGCTCCAGCCGCCGTTGAACTCGTCCTCGCGCAGGCCGCCCTGCACGACCAGCACGCGGTCGCGCACCAGCAGGCTGGCCATCTCCGCGGCGGCCTCGGCGAACACGCCGCACTCCAGCCGGCCGCGGCCGTCCTCCAGCTGCACGAACACCTGGCTGTCGCCCTTGCGGCGCAGGCCCACGACCATGCCGGCCACCACCACCTGCACCTCCGGGCGCCAGCTGCGCTTCTCGTTGGCGCCGCTGGTGCCGGCGGCCCACAGCTTGTCCAGGTCGCCCAGGTCGTTGCCGACCAGGGCGCGCACGTCCTCGCGGTAGGGGTCGAACGGGTGGCCGCTGAGGTAGTGGCCGAGGGTCTCGCGTTCGCCGTCCAGCTTCTGCCGCAGCGGCCACTCGGCGCATTCGGGCAGGTCCAGCTGCAGCGCCGGGCCGGCGTCGGCCGAGGGCATGCCGAACAGCGAGGTCTGGCCGGCGGCGGCTTCCCTGGCCATCTGGTCGGTGGCCTTGAGCACTTCCGGCAGCTGCAGCATCAGGGTGGCGCGGTTGCGGCCCAGTGCGTCCAGCGCGCCGGCGTTGATCATCGCCTCCAGCGCGCGGCGGTTGAGCTTGGTCGAGTCCACCCGGCGGCAGAAGTCGAGCAGGTCGCGGTACTCGCCGCCCGCCTCGCGCTCGGCCACGATCGCCTCGCACAGGCCGCGGCCCACGCCCTTGATCGCGCCCAGGCCGTAGCGGATGGTGTCGGCGCTCACCGCCTCGAACATGTACGGCGAGTCGTTGACCGTCGGCGGCAGGATGGTCAGGCCGAGGTTGCGCGCCTCGGCCAGGAAGCCGACCACCTTGTCGGTGTTGTCCATGTCCGAGGACATGGTCGCGGCCATGAACTCGGCCGGGTAGTGCCGCTTGAGCCAGGCGGTCTGGTAGGAGACCAGCGCGTACGCGGCGGCGTGCGACTTGTTGAAGCCATAGCCGGCGAACTTCTCCATCAGGTCGAAGATCTCGTCGGCCTTCTTCTCGTCGACGCCGCCCTTGGCCGCACCCTCGCGGAACATCTCGCGGTGCTTGGCCATCTCCGCCGGGATCTTCTTGCCCATCGCGCGGCGCAGCAGGTCGGCGCCGCCGAGCGAGTAGCCGCCGACGATCTGCGCCATCTGCATGACCTGCTCCTGGTACACCATGATGCCGTAGGTGTCCTTGAGGATGGCCTCGGTGCGCGGGTCGGGGTAGACGATCTCCTGCTGGCCGTGCTTGCGCGCGTTGAAGTCCGGGATCAGGTCCATCGGGCCCGGGCGGTACAGCGACACCAGCGCGATCAGGTCCTCGAAGCGGTCCGGGCGCGCGTCCTTCAGCAGGCGGCGCATGCCCGAGGATTCGAACTGGAACACCGCGCCGGTGTTGCCGCTGGCGAAGATGTCCTTGTAGGTGGCCTCGTCGTCCAGCGGCAGCGCGGCGATGTCCAGCGGCGGGATGCCGGCGCGCTCGTGGCGGCGGTTGATGGCCTTCACCGCCCAGTCGATGATCGTCAGCGTGCGCAGGCCCAGGAAGTCGAACTTCACCAGGCCCACTTCCTCCACGTCGTTCTTGTCGAACTGGGTGACCGGGTTCTTGCCCAGGCCGTCGTGGTCGTGTTCGGCGAACAGCGGGCAGAAGGTGTACAGCGGGGCCGGCGCGATCACCACGCCGCCGGCGTGCTTGCCGGCGTTGCGGGTCAGGTCCTCCAGCTGGCGCGCCAGGTCGATCAGGTCGCGCACTTCCTCCTCGGACTGGTAGCGCTGGATCAGCTCGGGCGAGGCCATTTCCTCGTCCTTGCCTTCGCCCATCGCGTCCTTGAGGGAGATGCCGAGGATGTTGGGGATCAGCTTGGCCACGCCGTCGACGAAGCCGTACGGGAAGCCCAGCACGCGGCCGGCGTCGCGCACCACGGCCTTGGCCGCCATGGTGCCGTAGGTGATGATCTGGCTGACCCGCTCGCGCCCGTACTTGCGGGCGACGTAGTCGATCACCTCGTCGCGCCGGTCCATGCAGAAGTCGATGTCGAAGTCGGGCATCGACACGCGTTCCGGGTTGAGGAAGCGCTCGAACAGCAGGTTGTAGGGCAGCGGATCGAGGTCGGTGATCTTCAGCGCCCAGGCCACCAGCGAGCCGGCGCCCGAACCACGCCCCGGGCCGATCGGGATGCCCTGGTTCTTGCCCCACTGGATGAAGTCGGCAACGATCAGGAAGTAGCCGGGGAACCCCATCTTGATGATGGTGTCCAGCTCGAAGTCCAGCCGCTTGAAGTAGTCCTCGCGGGTCTTGCCCGGCGCCAGCGGGTTCTTCGCCAGGCGCTCCTCCAGGCCTTCGTAGGCCTGCTTGCGGATCCAGCTGTCCAGGGTCTCGTCGTCCGGCACCGGGTAGGCCGGCAGCGCGTACTTGCCCAGGGTCAGTTCGAGGTTGCAGCGGCGCGCCAGCTCGACGGTGTTGGAGATCGCGTCGGGGATGTCGGCGAACAGCGCGGCCATCTCCTCCGGCGACTTCAGGTACTGCTCGGGGCTGTACTCGCGCGGGCGCTTGGGATCGTCCAGCACCCGGCCGGAAGCGATGCACACGCGCGCCTCGTGCGCGTCGAAGCCGGCGCGGTCGAGGAAGCGCACGTCGTTGGACGCCACCACCGGGATCCCGCGCGCCGCCGAGGCGTGCAGGGCGAAGCTGTTGAACGCCTCCTCGCCGTCGCGCCCGGTGCGGGTCAGCTCCAGGCACAGGTTGCCGTCGAAGTCGCGCTGCCAGTCGGCCAGCTGCTGCTGGGCCAGGTCGTGGCGGTTCTCCAGCGCCAGGCGGCCGGCCAGGCTCTCGCGCCCGGCCAGCAGGATCAGGCCGCTGCCGCACTCGCGCACCCATTCCGGGCGCACGGCAACGCCGCCCTCGGGGCGGTGGCCTTCCATCCAGGCCCTGGTGAGCAGCTTGGACAGGTTGAGGTAGCCGCCGTGGTCGCGCACCAGCGCGGTCAGCCGCCACGGGGCCTCCCCGGGGGCGGTGGCCACCATCAGGTCGGCGCCGGCCACCGGCTTGATGCCCACCGCCTCGCACGCCTTGTAGAACTTGATCAGCGCGAACAGGTTGTTGAGGTCGGTGACCGCCAGCGCCGGCAGCCCCAGCTCCACCGCCCGGCTCAGCAGGTTGGGCCGCTTGGCCTTGGCCGGGTCCGCCTGGTCCGGTTTCTCGGGCACGCGGATGATCGAGTCCGCAAGCGAGTACTCGGTATGGATATGGAGGTGGACGAAGCCGGACATGCGGCGGTCAGGGTACCGGGGGGGCAGGGGGCCAACAAGGCTTGACGCCGGGGCCGCGGCGCGGACCGCAGGCGCGGCGGGCTCCGGCGGGGGGCAGACCGGACGGGCGGGATCGGCGATCATCGCCGCCTCCGATCCATGGAATGGAGTCCCACGTGACCGCAACCGACCTGCGTCCACTCGCACCCGGCGAGCGCAACCCGACCCTCGATGCGCTGCGTGGCACCGCGCTGCTGGGCATCCTGCTGATGAACATGGAGGGCTTCAACGGCCCGGTGCTGGCGGCCGGCAGCGGCTTGGACCCGAGCCTGGCCGGCGCCGACCGGGCGGTCGACGCGCTGGTCTATTTCTTCGTGCAGGGCAAGTTCTTCACCCTGTTCTCGCTGCTGTTCGGCATGGGCTTCATGGTCATGTCGCAGCGCGCCGAGGAGGCCGGGCGTGCGTTCGCCGGCCTGTACCTGCGGCGCATGGGGGTGTTGCTGTGCATCGGCCTGGCCCACGGCGTGCTGGTCTGGTCCGGCGACATCCTGCTGGCCTACGCCCTGCTGGGCATGCCGCTGCTGCTGGTGCGCAACGCCCCGCCGCTGTGGCTGGCGCTGCCGGGCGTGCTGCTGTTCCTGGTCGGCCCGGGCATGCTGCTGCTGTACGCGCTGGCCCTGGCCGTCTCCGGCCCGGCCATGCAGGCCGCCATCGACCAGCAGATGGCGCCGATGGTGGAGCTGGTCGCCCGCGCCAGCGAGGTCTACGCCCACGGTAGCTGGGGCGAGGCGGTGGCCGTGCGCGCCACCGAGGTGGCGGTCAGCCTGTCCGGCCTGCCGCTCATGGGCGGGGCGGTGCTGGGCATGTTCCTGGTCGGCGCGGCGCTCGCGCGCAGCGGCGCGCTGGCCACCCCGGAGCGCTTCCCGCGGCTGTTCGCCCTGCTGCGCTGGGGGCTGATGCCGCTGGGCGTGGCGGTCATGGCCGGGTCGATGGCGATCAATCCCGGGGCGAGCTTCGGCCAGTTCAACGCGCGCATCGGCCTGGCCCAGGCCCTGGGCCTGCTGGCCGGCGGACTGATGTGCATGGGCTACGTGGGCTGGCTGGTGGCCCTGTTCCGCAGCCGCGCCGGCGCCGGCCTGGCGCGCTGGCTGGCCCCGGCCGGGCGCATGGCGCTGACCAACTACCTGCTGCAATCGGTGGTCTGCACCCTGGTGTTCTACAACTACGGCCTGGGCTACTTCGGGCAGATGCCCCGCGCCTGGCAGGCGGTGTTCGCGCTGGTGCTGTTCGTGCTGCAGGTGCTCCTCAGCCACGTCTGGCTGGCGCGCTTCCGCTTCGGACCGATGGAGTGGCTGTGGCGCTCGGCCACCTACCTGCGCGCGCAGCCGATGCGCCTGCGCGCGCAGCCCGCGGCCGGCCACGCCTGACGACCGTCCCGTCCTCCGCCGTCGTCCCGGCCCGGGGCCGGGACGCGGCGGCATTGCTTCCGCGCGCACGCGCCTGCCGCTAACCTCGCGCCACTCACCAGGAGCGGGTCATGGACAAGGTCGCGGCCGCGGGCCGGCGCAAGGGCAGGATCCTCCAACGCGGCGCGGCCGCACGCTGGCTGCTGGCCGCATGCATGGCACTGGCGGCCACCGCCGCCGCCGGCACGCCCGACCCCGCGGCGCCGGTCGCCGCGCCCGGCACCTCCTGCCCGCAGCGCGATGGCGACACCTCGCGCCCGCGCGTGGGCCTGGCCCTGGGCGGCGGCGGCGCGCGCGGCGTGGCCCACCTGGGCGTGCTGCGCAAGCTGGAGGAACTGGGCGTGCCGGTGGACTGCATCGCCGGCACCAGCATGGGCTCGCTGGTCGGCGGCCTGTACGCGGCCGGGGTGCCGCTGGAGGAGATGGAACAGCTGGTCCTTGAAGCGGACTGGAAGCAGCTGTTCGACGACTCCATCCCGCGCCGCGAGCGCAGCTACCGGCGCAAGCAGGACGACCGCGAAGGCCTGGCCACCCTGGGCCTGGGCGTGGGCGCGCGCGGGGTGCGGCTGGCGCCGGGGGTGCTGCAGGGCGAGCGCATCCTCTCCCTGTTCCAGCGCAAGACCCTGCACGTGGCCGCGGTGCGCGACTTCAACCGGCTGCCGATCCCGTTCCGCGCGGTGGCCACCGACCTCAACACCGGGCAGCCGGTGGAACTGGGCGCCGGCAGCCTGGCCCAGGCCATGCGCGCCTCGATGTCGCTGCCGGGCATCTTCCAGCCGGTGCGGATCGATGGCCGTGTGCTGATCGACGGCGGCATCGCCGAGCAGGTGCCGATCGACACCGTGCGGCGCATGGGTGCCGACGTGGTGGTGGCGGTGGACGTGGGCACCCCGCTGATGGAGCTGGACAGCGATGCCAGCGTGCTGCAGGTGGTCTCCCAGCTGACCGGCATGCTGACCGTGGGCAATACCCGCGACTCGACCTCGCGCCTGCGCGAGGGCGACGTGCTGGTGGTGCCCGGGCTGGGCGAGGACGTGGCCACCGGCGACTTCGCCAAGGCCGCCGAGGCCCTGCGCATCGGCCGCGAGGCCGCCGAGGCGGCGGCCGCGCAGCTGGCCGCGCTGCCGCGCTGGCAGGCCGCGCCGCCGGCAGTGCCGGAGGCCGAGGCCCCGGCGCGGATCGACTACGTGCGCCTGGAGAACGGCAGCCGCTACGACGACCAGGTGCTGGCGGCGATCCTCGACATCCCCACCGGCCAGGCGCTGGACGCCGACCACCTCGAGCGCGCGACCCTGCGCGCCTACAACGAGGGCACCTTCGCCAGCGTCACCTACGAGGTCGAGCGCAATGCCGACGGCCTCACCGGGGTGGTGGTGCGCGCGCGGGAGAAGCCGCAGGGCCCGAACTACCTGCAGGCCGGCTTCCGCACCGTCACCGACTTCAGCGGCACCAACGAGACCAGCCTGCGCCTGGCCGTGCTGCGCTCGCCGGCCACCGCCTACGGCGCCGAGGCGCGCGCCCTGGTGGGGGTGGGCAGCGACCCGGAACTGCAGGGCGAGTACTACCACCCGTTCGACCCGCAGGCGCGCTGGTACCTGTACGGCCGCGCCGGCGCGCGCCGGACCACGGTGCCGGTGTTCGGGCGCGGCAACCGCCTGGCCAGCTACGAGGCCAAGGTCGCCAGCGCCCTGCTGAGCCTGGGCCGCACCTTCGGCCGCTACGGCGCCGCCGAGGTGGGCGTGGAGCGCAGCGTCGGCGAGGCGCAGGTGGAAGTGGGCGACCCGGCGCTGCCGGACGTGGACGTGGATGCCGGCAGCTGGTACGCGCAGCTGGCGGTGGACCGCCTGGACAGCCTGTACTTCCCGCGCGAGGGCCACTGGTCGCGCCTGACCTACCGCCGCAGCGCCGGCTGGCTGGGCGGCGACGCCCGCTTCCAGGAGGCCGGGCTGGACGTGCTGGCGGCGATGCCGTTCGGCCGCCACGCGGTGCAGGGTTCGCTGGCGTACCACGCCACCCTGTCCGGCGAACTGCCGCTGCACCTGCGCCACCGCCTGGGCGGACGCGGGCGCCTGGCCGGCTTCCACTACAACGAGCTGGCCGGCGAACACTATGCGGTGCTGATGGCCGGCTACAGCTACCAGCTGGCCTCGTTCTTCCGCCGCTCGGCGGTGGCCGGGGCCACGCTGGAGTACGGCAACGCCTGGGAACGCCGCGGCGACATGCGCCTGGGCGACGGCATCTGGAACGGCAGCCTGTACCTGGGCTTCGACTCGGCGATGGGGCCGATGCTGTTCGGCTACGGCCGCCGCGAGGGCGGCGAGGCGGTGCTGTTCCTGGAGATCGGCAAGCCGTTCTAGCGGCGGTTGCGGCGGCAACGACGCGCCGCAGGCGCGGCGCGCCGGCGTAGACTTGCGCGGGTGAACAACCCCGACGACGTCCTCATCCTCGGTGGCGGAGCCATCGGCCTGGCCACCGCGCTGTCGCTGCTGGAGGCCGGTCGCGGGGTGCGGGTCCTGGAGGCGGGCCGCGTCGGCGGCGCCACTTCGCACGGCAACTGCGGCACCGTCACCCCCAGCCATGCGCCGCCGCTGGCCGCGCCCGGCGTGCCCTGGCGCGCGCTGCGCTGGATGCTCAGCCCCGATGCCCCGCTGTACCTCAAGCCGCGCCTGGACCCGGAGCTGTGGCGCTGGCTGCTGCACTTCGCCCGCCGCTGCAACCAGCGCGACTGGATGCAAAGCGCGCGTGGCCGCGCCGCGATCCTGCGCGACTCGCGCGCGCGCCTGGCGCAGTGGATCGAGCGCTACGGCCTGGATTGCCAGTTCACCGCCTCCGGCCTGGACTACGTGTTCCGCGACCGGCGCAACTTCGAGGCCTACGTGGCCGAATGCGGGCCGCTGGCGGATATGGGCATCGCCACCGAAGTGGTCGACGGGCCGGACTACCTGCGCCAGGAGCCATCGCTGCGCGAAGGCGTGGTCGGCGCGATCCGGTTCCCCGACGACGCCCACCTGCGCCCGGACCGCTACACCGCCGGCCTGGCGCGCGCGATCCGCGAGCGCGGCGGGTTGATCGAGGAGCAGGCGCCGGTGCGCGCGCTGCTGCCCGATGCCAGCGGCGCCAGCGTCGAGCTGGAGGACGGCAGCCGCCGCCGCGGCCGCGAGGTGGTGGTGGCGATGGCGGCCTGGACCCCGCGGCTGCTGCGCCCGCTGGGCGTGCGCCTGCCGATCCAGCCCGGCAAGGGCTACTCGATCACCTACGGCCCGCAGGCCGGCGCGCCACGGCGCCCGCTGGTGCTCAAGGACCGCCAGGTGTTCGTCACCCCCTGGGTGGACGGCTTCCGCCTGGGCAGCACGATGGAGTTCTCCGGCCAGGACACCAGCCTCAATCCGGTGCGCCTGGGCGCGCTGGAACGCGCCGCGCGCGAATACCTGCGCCAGCCGCCGCCGGCCGGGGCGGCGCTGGAGAAGTGGTACGGCTGGCGGCCGATGACGTACGACGACCTGCCGGCGCTGGGCCGCGCTCCCGGCCATCCTCACGTCTGGATCGCGGCCGGGCACGGCATGCTGGGCATCAGCATGAGCGCGGCCAGCGGCCAGCTGGTGGCCGACCTGGTCACCGGCCGCACGCCCGCGATCGATCCCGCGCCCTACCGGGTCGAACGCTTCCAGTAGAGGAGGAGCCATGAGCCAGACCGCCGTCCACCGCCCGCAGGCCGGGTTCGACCTGGTGGTGATCGGTGGAGGCTCCGGCGGGCTGGCCGGCGCGTTCGCCGCCGCCGCGCACGGGGCGCGGGTGGCGCTACTGGAGCCGGGCGAACTGGGCGGCACCTGCGTCAATGCCGGGTGCGTGCCGAAGAAGGCGATGTGGCTGGCGGCCGGGCTGGCCGAGCGCATGGCCCTGGCCGCCGACCTCGGCTTCGACCTGCCGCAGTCGCCGCCGGCGCTGGACTGGCCGGCCTTCATCGCCCACCGCCAGCGCTACATCGCCGGCATCCACGCCAGCTACCGCCGCCGCCTGGACGCGGCCGGCATCGCGTTGATGCCCTGCCGCGGCCGCCTGCGCGACGCACACACCGTGGACACCGACACCGGCGTGCGCCTGCGTGCCGGGCGCGTGCTGCTGGCCACCGGCGCGCATCCGCTGCGCCCGGACATCCCCGGCGCGGAACTGGCCGGGGTGTCGGACGATTTCTTCGAGCTGTCGCAGCCCCCCGCGCACGTGGCCCTGGTCGGCGGCGGCTACATCGCGGTGGAACTGGCCGGGGTGCTGCAGGCACTGGGCAGCCGGGTCGAGGTGTTCGCGCGCGGCCCGCGCCTGCTGTCGGGCATGGACGCGGAAGTGGTGGCCACGCTGCAGGCCAACATGCAGGCGCGCGGCGTGCGCCTGCACCTGGAGGCGCCGGTCAGCGCGCTGCACGCGACCGGGGGCGGGGTGCGCGTGGTGCACAAGGGCCAGGAACAGGGCGTGGTGGCGGAGGTGTTCGACCGCGTGCTGTTCGCCACCGGGCGCCGGCCCAATACCGCCGGCCTCGGCCTGGAGGAAGCCGGGGTGGAGCTGGGCGGGCACGGCGAGGTGGTGGTCGACCAATGGCAGGACACCTCGCTGGAGGGCGTGCACGCCGTGGGCGACGTCACCGGCAGGCTGGCCCTGACCCCGGTGGCGATCGCCGCCGCGCGCCGGCTGATGGCGCGGCTGTTCGGCGGCCAGGCCGACGCGAAGCTGGACTATGCCGACGTGCCCACCGTGGTGTTCTCGCATCCGCCGCTGGCCACCGTGGGCCTGACCGAGGAACAGGCGCGCGAGCGCTACGGCGATGCGGTGCGGGTGCATGCCAGCAACTTCCGGCCGATGCTGACCGCGCTGGCCGACTCGCCGCAGCGCAGCCTGTTCAAGCTCGTGTGCGTGGGCGAAGAGGAGCGGGTGGTGGGCATCCACCTGCTGGGCGAGGCGGTGGACGAGATCCTGCAGGGCTTCGCGGTGGCGCTGAAGCTGGGCGTCACCCGCGCCCGGCTGCACCAGGTGGTGGCGATCCACCCGACCTCGGCCGAGGAGCTGGTGCTGCTCTGACGGTGCGCGCACGCGCCTACAATCGGCGCATGGACGACATCTTCCACCTGCACCAGGGCGACGCGCCGCTGCTGATCAGCCTGCCGCACGACGGCAGCGAACTTCCCGCCGACATCGCCGCGCGCCTGACCGACAGCGCCCGCCGCGTGCCGGATACCGACTGGCACGTCTCGCGCCTGTACGCCTTCGCCCGCGAGCTGGGCGCCTCGATCATCCGCCCGCGCTACTCGCGCTACGTGATCGACCTCAACCGCCCGCCGGACGACGCCTCGCTGTATCCCGGCCAGAACACCACCGGCCTGTGCCCCACGGTGCAGTTCAGCGGCGAACCGGTGTACCAGCCCGGCGCCGAGCCGGACCAGGCCGAGATCGCCCGCCGGCTGGAGGCGTACTGGCGCCCGTACCACGACAACCTCGACGCCGAGCTGCAGCGCATCCGCGGCCAGCATGGCCGGGTGGTGCTGTGGGAAGGGCATTCGATCCGCGGCCGCCTGCCGTACCTGTTCGAAGGCGCGCTGCCGGACCTCAACCTCGGCACCGCCGGAGGCCACAGCTGTTCCCCGGCCCTGCGCCAGCGCCTGGAAGAAGTGCTGGCCGCACATCCGCAGTACAGCCACGTGGTCGACGGCCGCTTCAAGGGCGGCTACATCACCCGCCACTACGCCGCGCCGGAGACCGGCGTGCAGGCGGTGCAGCTGGAACTGGCCCAGCGCACCTACATGGACGAGGACAGCTTCGCCTACGACCCTATGCGCGCCGAGGCGCTGCAACAGGTGCTGCGCGCGCTGCTGCAGGCGGTGCTGGCATGAGCGGACGCGGCCCGGCCCTGGCCGCTGCGGCCGGCGAGGGCGCGGAGGAACCGGCGCCAGCCCGGCCTGCGGCCGCCACCGCGGGCGGGGACGACGCACGCAAGGCCCGCGCGCGGCAGCGCTGGGGCCTGCTGTATGCCGCGCTGGGCGCCGTCCTGTTCTCGGGCAAGGCGATCATCGTCAAGCTCGGCTACCGCCATGGCGCCGACGCGGTCACCCTGCTGGCGCTGCGCATGCTGGTGGCGTTCCCGTTCTTCCTGCTGATGGGCGCATGGGCGACCCGGAGCGCACGGACCACGCTGCACCGCGGCCACTACCTGAGGATCCTGGTGCTGGGGGCGCTGGGCTATTACCTGGCCAGCTTCCTGGACTTCGCCGGACTGGCCTACATCACCGCCACCCTGGAGCGGCTGATCCTGTACCTCACCCCGACCCTGGTCCTGCTGATCGGCTGGCTGGCGTTCGGCCGCCGCCCGGGGCGGCTGCAGTGGATCGCGCTGGCGGTGAGCTACGCCGGCGTGGCCCTGGCCTTCGGCCACGACCTGATGGCCGGCGGCGAGGGCATCGTGCTGGGTGGCGTGCTGGTGTTCGGTAGCGCGCTGACCTATGCGCTGTACCTGGCCGGCAGCGGCGAACTGGTGGGCAAGGTCGGCGCGGTGCGGCTGACCGCGCTGTGCAGCTCGGTGGCCTGCTTGCTGTGCATCGGCCAGTTCCTGCTGCTGCGGCCATTGTCGGCGTTGGCCCTGCCGGCCGAGGTGTACTGGCTGTCGCTGGCCAACGGCACGCTGTGCACGGTGGCGCCGGTGCTGCTGGTGATGCTGGGGATCTCCCGGGTCGGCTCCGGCCATGCCTCGCAGATCGGCATGCTCGGCCCGGTCTCGACCATCGTGCTGAGCCTGCTGCTGCTGGACGAGCCGATGGGCGCCTGGCAGGTGGCCGGCACGGTGCTGGTGCTGGGAGGCGTGCTGCTGGTCTCCCGCGCTCCGGTGGCACGCCGCACGGCCTGATCTTCCCCACGCCGGCCTGCAAAGGCTTTGCGTAGCCCGGGCAAGCGAAGCGCATCCCGGTTCACCCCTTCCTTGTCCGGGCCACGCAAGCATGCGGGCCCTCAATCCTCCTCCGGCTTCGGCTTCCACCCCTCCACCAGCTTCTGCTGCACGTTGGGCGGCACCGGCTCGTAGTGGCTGAAGTCCAGCGCATAGCGGCCCTTGCCGGCGGTCAGCGACTTCAGCTCGGCGGCAAACCCCTCCAGCTCGGCCTGCGGCACCTGGGCGCGGACGATGCTCTCCGCGCGCAGGCCGTCGCCGCTGTCGGTGCCGACGATGCGCGCGCGGCGGGTGGCCAGCGCGCCGGTGACGTCGCCCACCTGCGCCTCGGGCACCGACACCTCCAGCGCCACCACCGGCTCCAGGACCAGCGGCCTGGCCTTGGCCACCGCATCGAGGAAGGCCTTGCGCCCGGCGGTGACGAAGGCGATCTCCTTGCTGTCCACCGGATGGTGGCGGCCGTCGTACACCACCACGCGCACGTCCTGCACCGGATGGCCGCTGATCGCGCCGCCCTGCAACGCCATGCGCACGCCTTTCTCCACCGCCGGGATGAATTGCCCCGGGATCACGCCGCCCTTGACCTCGTCCACGAACTGGAAGCCGGCGCCGCGCTCCAGCGGCTCCACCCGCAGGAAGACCTCCGCGAACTGCCCGGCGCCGCCGGTCTGCTTCTTGTGCCGGCAATGCCCTTCGGCCGCGATCGAGATGGTCTCGCGATAGGCGATGCGCGGGGGGCGCGTGACCACCTCCAGGCCGAAGCGCTCCTTCAGCCGCTCCAGCATCACCCGCAGGTGCAGCTCCGACAGGCCGCGGATCACCGTCTCGTTGACCTCGACGTTGTGCTCGACCACGAAGGCCGGGTCTTCCTCGGCCAGCTTGCGCAGCGCCTGCGACAGCTTCTGCTCCTGGCCGCGGCTGGTGGCCTGCACCGCCAGCCCGAACATCGGCTTGGGGAAGGACACCGGCGCCAGGTGCACGCCGTCCTCGTCGTGGCTGTCGTGCAGCACCGCGTCGAAATGCACTTCCTCGATCTTGCCCACCGCGGCGATGTCGCCGGCGATGGCCTGCTCGATCTCCACGTGCTCGCGCCCGCGCAGCGCGAACAGGTGGCCCACGCGGAACGGCTTGCGCCCGCCGTCCACGAACAGCTGGGTGTCGCGCCTGACCGTGCCCTGGTAGACGCGGAACACGCCCAGCTTGCCCACGAAAGGGTCGTTGACCACCTTGAAGACGTCGGCGATCACGTGGCCGTCGGCGTCCGGGTGCACCGGCACCGGGCGCTGGCCGCCGCCATCGCCGGCCACCAGCGGCGGCGGGTTGGCCTCGGTGGGATCGGGGAACAGCCGCGCCACCAGCTGCAGCAGCTCGCGCACGCCCACGCCGCTGCGCGCGGAGACGAAGCACACCGGGACCAGGTGCCCCTCGCGCAGCGCCTTTTCGAAGGCGTCGTGCAGCTCGCCCGGCGCGAGCCCGGCCTCGCCGTTCTCCAGGTAGCGGTCCATCGCCTCCGGATCGACCTCCACCACCTGGTCGAGGATGCGCTGGTGCCACTCGGATACCGGCCCCAGGTCGGAGTCGCCGGCGCCGGCGTCGAAGCAGTCGACCACGCGCCGGCCCCAGTCCGCCGGCAGGTTCAGCGGCAGCACTTCCGGGCCGAAGGTCTCGCGCAGCTGCATCAGCACCCGGCCGCAGTCGGCGTGCTCGTGGTCGATCTTGTTGACCACGATCGCCCGGCACAGGCCGCGCTCGCGCGCGCGCTCCATCAGCCGCAGGGTGCCGTGCTCCACGCCGGTGTCCGCGTCGACCACCACCAGCGCGGTCTCCACCGCCGAGAGCGCCGACAGCGCCGGACCACGGAAGTCCGGATAGCCGGGCGTGTCGATGAAGTTGAGGTGGGCACGGCCGGCGCCGTTGGCCAGGTCGATGCTGGCGATGGCGATGTCCAGCGAGTGGCCGCGCTGCTTTTCCAGTGGATCGGAGTCGGACACGGTGTTGCCGCGTTCGACGCTGCCTGCCGTAGCGAGGACGCCGCCGGCATGCAGCAGGGCTTCGAAAAGGGTTGTTTTGCCGGCGCCGGGGTGGCCTGCGAGGGCCACGTTGCGGATGTCGTGGGTGGTGTAGGGCATGTGCCGTCCTCCTGGGGGGGATTGGAGGCCGTCATGGCAGTCCGGCACGCGCCGATCCATGGAGGACGGCCCGGGCTCGTGCCGCGGGCGGTCATGGCGGAAGCCACACCATCGCGCCTTGCGCGCGCGCGGGCACGTTGCGTCGCACAAGCACGCACGCCGGCCCGCGCACGGCCCGCTAACGGACCGGCCGCTACGCTGCGCGTTCCCTCCACGGATCGAAAGGAACAACGCCATGGGCATCTCGCGCCACGCCACCGCGCACTGGGAAGGCGACCTCAAGAGCGGCAAGGGCATCCTGGACACGCCGCAGAGCGGCCTGCTGGCCGGCACCCGCTACGGCTTCAACAGCCGCTTCGGCGAGGAGAAGGGCACCAATCCCGAGGAACTGATCGCCGCCGCGCACGCCGGCTGCTTCACCATGGCCCTGTCGGCCAAGCTGGGCGAAGCCGGGTTCACGCCGGCCGCGCTGGACACCCGCGCCGAGGTCGACCTGTCGCTGGAAGGCGGTCCGGCGCTGTCGCAGATCCGGCTCAAGCTGAAAGCGAAGGTTCCCGGCATCGACGAAAAGCAGTTCCGCGCCATCGCCGACGACGCCAAGCAGAACTGCCCGGTCTCCAAGGCCCTGTCCGCGGTGCCGATCAGCCTGGAAGCCGAGCTGGTCGACTGAATCCGCCCCGGCGGCGCGACGGGGCCTTGCCGTCGCAACGACCGTAGCGTGGCGCTTGCGTAGGCCGGATGAGGCCACAGGCCGCATCCGGGGCCCCGCCACGCACGTACTCCCCCTCGGACAAGGGCCGGGGGCGCGGTTCCGGCGCACGGCGGCGGTCGCGACGGAAGCAAGCTCACCGGATTGCCGCGTTTGCCCCCGCTACCCACCCCCGGCATAGTCCCCGGCATCCCCATCCGCAGGACGACGCCATGCACCGACGCGTGACCCGCGCCCTCCCGCTGCTGCTTGCCGCCTTCGCCAGTGCCATGGCGCTGGCCTCCCCGCAGTCTCCCGCACCGCAACCCGCGCCGCCGTTCTATGCCGGCACCACCGCCGAAGCGGTGCTAACCGCGCGCCGCATCCACACCCTCGACGCCGCCCATCCGCAGGCCACCGCCATCGCCTGGGACAAGGACGGACGCATCCTCGCCACCGGCGAGGCTGCCGAGCTGCGCCACCGCTATCCGCAGGCGCGGCATATCGATGCCGGCGACGCCACCGTCATCCCCGGCCTGATCGACGCCCACGCCCATCTGATGGAGCTGGGCTACGCCCTGCTGCGCGCCGACCTGTCCGGCGCGCGCAGCGTGGGGGAAGTGGTGCAGCGCCTGCAGGCCCATGCCGCCACTGCGCCGGAAGACGCCTGGATCGTCGGCTGGGGCTGGGACCAGAACCTGTGGCCCGGCGCGCGTTTCCCCACCGCCGCCGACCTCGACGCCGCCTTCCCGGATCGCCCGGTGTGGCTGTCGCGCATCGACGGCCATGCCGCCTGGGCCAACACCGCCGCCATGCGCGCGGCCGAGGCGCTCGAAGGCGCGCGCCGCTTCGACGGCGACTGGCAGCCCGAGGGCGGCCGCATCGAGCGCGGGCACGGCCGTGCCACCGGCGTGTTCGTGGACGGGGCCATGCGCCTGGTCGAGCGCGCCATGCCGCCGCCGGACGAGGCCTGGCGCGCCCGCGCCCTGGAGCAGGCCCTGGCCCTGGCCGTGGCCAACGGCCTGACCGGCGTGCATGACATGGGCGTGTCGCGCGCCGACCTGGCGCTGATGCGCCGCTTCGCCGACGAGGGCCGCCTGCCGCTGCGCATCAGCGCCTATGCCGACGGCGACCGCGAGGCGCTGGCCGACCTGTGCGAACACGGCGCCTACCAGCACCCTGGCGGCCGCCTGCAGATGAAGGGCGTGAAGCTGTTCGTCGACGGCGCCCTCGGCAGCCGCGGCGCCGCCCTGCTGCAGGACTACAGCGATGCCCCCGGCAACCGCGGCCTGCTGGTCACCGACCCGGCCGCCTACGGCGCGGCGGTGATCCGCGCCCGCGACTGCGGCCTGCAGGTGGCCACCCACGCCATCGGCGACCGCGGCAACCGCATCGTGCTGGACACCTACCAGCAGGCCCTTGCCGGGCTGGGCGCCCGCGCCGACCACCGCTGGCGGGTCGAACACGCCCAGGTGGTGGCGCCGGAGGACTTCCCGCGCTTTGCCGCGCTGCGCCTGGTGGCCTCGATGCAGCCCACCCACGCCACCTCGGACATGGGCTGGGCCGGCGCCCGCCTGGGCGAGGAGCGCCTGGCCGGCGCCTATGCCTGGCGCCGCTTCCTGGACCTGGGCGTGCCGCTGGCCCTGGGCTCGGACTTCCCGGTGGAACAGGTCGACCCGCGCCTGGGCCTGCTGGCGGCGGTCACCCGCCAGGACCGCGACGGCCAGCCGCCCGGCGGCTGGCTGCCCGGCCAGCGCCTGGGCGCGCTGGAGGCCCTGCGCGGCTTCACCGTGGATGCCGCCCGCGCCGGCCACGACGAGTCCAGGGTCGGCCGCCTGGCCCCGGGCCTGCGCGCCGACTTCGTGGTCCTGGACCGCGATCCGCTGGCCATTCCCGGCGCCGAGCTGGATGCGCTGCAGGTCCGCGCCACCTGGGTCGACGGCCAGCCGGTCTTCACCGCCGAGTGAGGCCCGGCGGGGCGGGCAGGGCGCCGTTCACCTTCCCGGTGGCCCCGCCGGTGCAAAACCCGGATAATCCGCAAAAGCCGGTCGGGCACGCTTCCCAAGTGGATGCCTCCGACCGGCTTTTTCCGTGTCTGGACCGCCGCATGTCCGCAACGCCCCGATGGCGTTCCGTCCCCGCAGGGGAACGGCCAGGCGGTGCCCCGGCACGGTTCCATCCCGCGGCCCCGATGGCCGCCAGATAAAGGAGTTGCGGCCATGGGCCAGTCAGTCGTCGTCCTCGGTGCCCAGTGGGGCGATGAGGGCAAGGGCAAGATCGTCGACCTGCTTACCGAGGAGATCGGCGCCGTCGTGCGCTTCCAGGGCGGCCACAACGCCGGCCATACCCTGGTCATCAACGGCAAGAAGACCGTCCTGCACCTGATCCCGTCCGGCATCCTGCGCGACGACGCGCTGTGCCTGATCGGCAACGGCGTGGTGATCTCCCCGGCCGCGCTGCGCAAGGAGATCGAGGAGCTGGAAGCCTCCGGCGTGGAGGTGCGCAGCCGCCTGAAGATCAGCCCGGCCGCGCCGCTGATCATGCCGTACCACATCGCCCTGGACCAGGCGCGCGAGAAGGCCGCCGGCGGCAAGGCCATCGGCACCACCGGCCGCGGCATCGGCCCGGCGTACGAGGACAAGGTCGCCCGCCGCGGCATCCGCATCGCCGACCTGCACTATCCCGACCAGCTGGCCGAGAAGCTCAAGAGCGCGCTGGACTACCACAACTTCGTCCTCACCCAGTACCTGGGCGTGGAGCCGGTGGACTTCGAGGCCACCTACAAGGAAGCGCTGGAGTTCGGCGAGTACGTCGAATCGATGAAGTCCGACGTGGCCGGCATCTGCCACGACCTGCGCAAGCAGGGCAAGCGCGTGCTGTTCGAGGGCGCCCAGGGCGCGCTGCTGGACATCGACCACGGCACCTACCCGTACGTCACCAGCTCCAACACCACCATTGGCGGTGCCCTGGCCGGCACCGGCGTGGGCGCGCAGGACATCGACTACGTGCTGGGCATCGCCAAGGCCTACGCCACCCGCGTCGGCGGCGGCCCGTTCCCGACCGAGCTGGACGACGAGATCGGCCAGGGCATCCGCGACCGCGGCGCCGAGTACGGCGCCTCCACCGGCCGCCCGCGCCGCTGCGGCTGGATGGACATCGTCGCCCTCAAGCGCGCGGTGGCCATCAACGGCATCACCGGCCTGTGCATCACCAAGCTCGACGTGCTCGACGGCATGGAGAAGCTGAAGGTGTGCATCGCCTACGAGTACCGCGGCAAGCGCACCGAGTACGCCCCGCTGGACGCCCAGGGCTGGGAGGAGATCACCCCGGTCTACCTGGAGTTCCCGGGCTGGAGCGAGAACACCCACGGCATCACCAACTGGGACGACCTGCCGCCCGCCGCCCGCGCCTACCTGCGCGCGCTGGAGGAACTGGCCGGCTGCCCGATCAGCATCGTCTCCACCGGCCCGGACCGCGAACACACCATGATCCTGCAGGATCCGTTCGCCTGAGCCCTCGTCCCGCGCGTAGCCCGGATAAGGCGAAGCCGCATCCGGGACCTCCGCGGCGTCGTCCCGGCGGCCGTTAGACGAATGTCTGATCACGCCGGGACCAGGTGACGTGAGGAAGCCCCGCGCAAGCGGGGCTTCTGCGTTGAGCGCCTCCCGCTTGGCGCGTAGAGTCATGACGCGTATCGATCAGCCAGGGAAAGGGGGGCGAAGGATGAGCAAGGACGTCGTACCCACCATGGACGGTGAGTTGCTGATCTACCCGGTGGGAGGCAACGACAGGGGCATCCGGGTGTTACTGGTCGGGGAGACCGTCTGGCTGACCCAGCGGCAGATGGCCGAGCTCTATGGGGTTTCGGTGCCCACGATCAACGAGCACTTGGCGGGCGCCCAGGAGGAAGGCGAGATCGAAGCTGAACGAACTATTCGGAAATTCCGAATAGTTCAGCTGGAAGGCTCCCGTAGCGTGCGTCGCCAAGTGGACCATTACAGCCTGGAAGCCATCCTCGCCGTTGGTTACCGCGTCCGCTCCAGCCGCGGCACCGAATTCCGCCAATGGGCAACGGCGCGCCTCTCCGAATACCTGGTCAAGGGTTTCGTCCTAGATGACGAACGCCTCAAGGGCACCGCGAGTCCAGTCGACCATTTCGATGAACTGCTGGCGCGCATCCGCGACATCCGTGCCAGCGAAGCACGGGTCTACCAGCGCATCCGCGAGATTTTCGCCATGGCCGTGGACTACCGCGAGGGCGAGCAGGCCACGCAGCGCTTCTTCGCGATCATGCAGAACAAGATGCACTTCGCTGCCACCGGCCTGACCGCTGCCGAGATCATCCGCCAGCGCGCCGACGCCGGCCAATCCAACATGGGGCTGACCACATGGAAGGGCGGCCGGGTGTTCAAGCACGACGTCGGCACCGACAAGAACTACCTTGATGGGCGGGAAGTCGACACGCTCAACCGGATCACGGTGATGTTCCTGGACCAGGCCGAGTTCCGTGCGATGCGCAGGCAGGACATCCGCCTGGCGGACTGGGACGGCTTTCTGGACAAGTTTCTGCGCGACACCGAGCTGCCGGTGCTGGACAACGCCGGGAAGATCAGCCGCCAGCAGGCCCAGGAATGGGCCGAGCGCCAGTACGAGGTTTTCGCCGAACGGCGCCGCCTGGAGGCCGAGCAGGCGGCCGAGGCACGGTACCTGGGCGACCTGCAGGACGCAGCCAAGGCACTTGCGAGGCCGGCTGCGAAGGCAAAGCCGACCGGACGCCAGCGCGGCGGGAAGTAGCCGCTCCCCCCAAGTGCTGTGGCGTAGCCCGGATAACGCCGAAGGCCGCATCCGGGGCCCGACGCGCCGTACACATCCCGGCCCCCTCCCGGGTGCGCTCCGCTTACCCGGGCTGTGCCCTTCCTGAGCCGGCCGCTGTTCCGCGACCCGCCTGCGCATGCCTGGATGACAAAGCGGCTCCGTTGACCGCGAGCGTCCGGCTCTCCACATTGCGTCGTAGGTGCGATGCATGAGGTGCTACATGAAAAGCGCCACGTTTCCGCCCCTTCGGGTCGAGCCGGAACTGCGCGAAGCGGTCGAAGCGGTGCTGCAGGAAGGCGAGACCGTCTCCAGCTTCATGGAGCAATCGATCCGCGCCATGGTCGGGCGTCGCCAGCTGCAGGAGGCCTTCATCGCCCGTGGACTCGGGTCGCGCGAAGCCGCGCGCCGCAGCGGCCGGTACACACCGGCCGACGAAGTTCTCGCCGACCTGCAGAAGCGGCTGGCCCGCCGCTGCCTGTAGGCCGCGCCTGCCTGGCTGTGTGCCGCGCCCGCCGGCTGCCATCGCCGCAGGCCCCGCCGCCCCGCCACTGATTCCACTAACCTCCCCCGCGGGGAACAACGGCTCGATCCAAAGGGGCAGGGGATAAAGCACCTTCTGGCAGTGTGCTTGCCTGTGCGTGCATCGCGCCGCACGCGCAGGGCGCCGACGGCACCGGCGGCTCCAATGGCGCGGCCGTCGCGCTGCCGGCCATGCCCGCCGCGGCCTACCGCAGCGCCGGCTGGGAGCGCGTGGTCTACCTCACCCAGGTCCTGCGCTTCCGCCAGGACCACCGCGACGCCCGCCAGGCCCGCCACGCCGGCATGTCCGGCGCCGGCCTGCGCGATTGGGTCGAGGTCGACGACACATGGCTGCGCGGGCACGCCCCCAGGCCCCGGAATAGCGCACGCCACCGCTGCCGGGCCCCGGATAAAGCCAGAGGTCGCCTCCGGGCCCGGCAGGTGATGGAGATCCCGCACTCCCGGGTGTGCTGCGCTTACTGCGTCCGTGCGCCTTTGAAGCGCGGAGACGCCTGTGCACTCGCTACGGCGTGGTCCCCTTGGAACGCGAGCCTTCGGCATCAAAGCGGGTCACATCCCGACCCGCCGGAACCGGGCGGCTCGGGTTTCTGCGGCATAGCGGCAGCCCCAGCCCTCGCTTCCCGCTGGCTGGCCTCCATCGACCCCCGCAGCAAGGGACTGCCGGACCGGCTGGCCGCCCAGCTGCAATGCGGCGCCGACGCGTTTCTGCGGCACCGTGCGCGTGGCCGACTGGCTGGACTTCGCCGACCGGGTGCGCGCCGCCTTTCTCGCCGGCGAGCACTACGCGGACGACCACCTCCACGTCCACGGCGTCAACTTCGGCCTCAGCGCCGCCACCTACCAGGCCGTAGGCGGGTTCCCCGCGCTGGTGGCCCACGAGGACCGCGGGTTGTTGGATGCGCTGGAGCGGGCGGGCTACGCCATCGCCCGCAGGGCTAATCCGGCGGTTACGACCAGCGCCCGACGGGACGCGCGGGCGCGGCAGGGGTTTGGGGATTACCTGTTGGCGATTGAGACAGCCGTGGCGCGGGCGGCGGAGGGGCTGCCCGGGGCGTAGACCCCCGTATCAAACGCTCGCCATCGCGAGCCTCAAGTTTTCCTATCCCCGGCCGCTAACCCCCGGATGGTATGGGCGGCCGCATCGGGTGATGCCGCCTGCATATTTTGGGGGCCTGGGAAATGCTCGGCGAATCTATCGAGGCTTTACTGCGTGGAATGTCTGCGGATGCGGCGACGGAGGCCTTCTGTTGGCTGATCGTGGGCATCCTGCTGGTCGCCTTGTACCAGGCGTCGAAGGGTCGCCACACGCGATTCGTGCAGCACGCGCCCAACCTGATGACCTCGCTCGGCATCCTGGGCACGTTCGTCGGCATCGTGATCGGCTTGCTCGGGTTCGACGTCACCTCCATCGACACGAGCATCCGGCAGCTTCTGGAGGGCATGAAGACTGCGTTTATCACCAGTCTGGCGGGCATGCTGTCCTCGATCATCTTCAAGTCCCTGGACAACTGGAAGTTTGCGGCCAAGCGGGAAGTATCCGCCGCCCCTGAGGAAGTCACTCCGGCACACATCTTTGGCTCACTGGAGAAGCAGAACCAGACCCTCGAGCAGGTAGCCCGCTGTCTCTCGGCGTCGGAAGAAGGGTCTGTCGTCGGTCAGCTGAAAATGGTCCGTACCGACCTTTCGGATGGGCTCAACCAGCAACGCAAGGCTCGGGAGACCTTCGAGGCCAAGTTGTTCGGGGAGATGCAGAACTTCGCCGATCTACTGTCGAAGTCCGCAACTGAGGTCGTGATCGAGGCGCTGCGCCAGGTGATTGTCGATTTCAACAAGAACCTGACGGAGCAGTTCGGCGAGAACTTCAAGGCACTTGATGAGTCGGTCAAGAAGCTCGTGGATTGGCAGGCCGAATACCGCGTCCAGGTCGAGCATATGGGGCAGCAGTTCCAGCGCAGCGTCGATGCAGTCGACAGTACGAAGGATGCGATCCAGAGGATTGGCGAAGACTGCCAGCGCATCCCCGTGGTGATGGGTGAGCTGCGGGATATCCTTGAGGTCAACCAGCATCAGATCCAAGAGCTCCAGCGACACCTGGAGGCCTTCGTCACCATGCGTGACAAGGCGGTGGAGGCTGTCCCGGAAATCCAGCGCCAGGTTGTCGGCGTGGCCGATCAGCTGGGTGCTGCGGCCGTCGAGATGGGGGAGGTCCTGGCGCAGAAGTCCGAGCTGTTCGCCAACCATGTCAACAGCACGAGCCGAGCTGTGCTCGAGATGGCCACCGAGGTTGCCAACTCCAGCGACAAGATCCGCGATGACCTGGTCAGCTCCGCGAAGGAGCTGGAGGCCGCGACCCGCGAGATGGTCCGCGGCCTGGAAATGGCAGGAAAGGAAGTGCACGAACAGGTCAGTGCTTGCACCACGGCAATGGCCGAGGCTGTCGAGCGCGATACCAGCAAGGCCCTGCAGGGCGTCGAACAGCAGGTCAAGGCTGCCGTCGATCGTACGGGCGAGGCGGTCAATACCCAGATGGCCGCGCTCGACAAGGCGGTGGCCCAGGAGCTGGAACGCGTAATGAGTCGCTTCGGACAGTCACTTGTGCGCATCTCCGAGGCATTCACGTCGGACTACGAGCGGCTGACCCGGCGTCTCTCTGAAATGTCGCGCGCGCTCAACTGAGGCATAGGCCATGGACAAGATCCTGGGCACGCCTGTCTCCGAGGCGCCCGAGAACGATCACTGGATGAGTGTTTCCGACCTTATGGCCGGCCTCATGATCGTCTTCCTGTTTGTCGCCGTCGCCATGATGCATTTCGTGCGGATCGAGCGCGATCGCATCAAGGAAATCGCCATGGCTTACCGCGACACGCAGGTAAGCCTGTACAAGGACCTCCAGGCCGAGTTTGAGCAGGATCTCCAGGGCTGGGGTGCCGAGATCGATCCGCAGACGCTGGAGGTCCGGTTCCTCAACCCGGACATGCTCTTCGAGCCGGGTCGAGCGCAGATGCGATCCAGCTTCCGCGATGTCATGCGGGACTTCATCCCCCGCTACTTCAGCGTGGTACTCCGTTACAAGGAGAAGGTCGAGGAAGTGCGTATCGAAGGCCACACCAGTAGCGACTGGGGTGGCGTGGCCTCGGTCGACGAGGCCTACTTCAACAACATGGCACTCGCCCAGTCGCGAACCCGGGAGGTGCTGACGCTTGCTTATGCGCTGGCGCGGGATGACGGGGAGCGCAGCTGGGTCCGGAAGAAGATCGCCGCGGTCGGTTACTCGTCGGCCCGTCCCGTCACCGACGACGCCGGCAACGAGGACGTGCGTCGTTCAAGGCGAGTTTCCTTCAGGGTGATCACGGACTCCGAGACCCAGATCAAGCGCATCATCCACGACTCGCCCGAGGGCTGACATGCAGCTGAAGGTGGATTTCACCGCGCTCGAAGCCATCGCGTCGCGGTTCCGGTCGGATCGAAAGTTCGAGGTCGACATCGAATCCGGAGATGCCTGGGAGCCGATCGATGTGCAGCTCCAGTCGGGCATCGAGGTCTCGATCGATCAGGTCGTTGTCGTGGACAACCTCCTGTCCTATCAGGGCCGCCATGTCATCCTCTACATCCGCGACCACGGCAGAGGTGTCATGAAGGCACTTGAACATCCTGCTTCGGGTCGCAAGTACCACCTGGCAGACTGCACGACGCTCCAGGAGATGCGTGCGGATGGACGCTTTGACAGGTATGTCGTGACCCAGTCGATATCGGGCGAGTTCGACATATCGGGCATCGAACCTGTCACCAGGCGGGAGATCCAGGGCAAGGCGCGGCTCCAGGTCTGCATGAATTGCCTCCGGCTTCTCAACTACAAGTCCTATCTTCTGGCTGCTCCCCAGGAGCGTGGGAAGATCAGGGACAGTTTCGCCCTGCTTGAGTTCTTCGAGACGTACAGCACGCGGTTCAAGCACTTGCCCTCAGGTCTCAGTGAAAAGGCCGGCGCCTCGGTGTACTCGGAGGATTGGACGGAGATATCGCAACGGCTTCGCGCAGAGACGGGGTTCACTTGCGAGTCCTGTAGCGTTTGCCTGGAGGAGAATCGCTCCCTCCTGCACGTTCACCACGTGAATGGCGTAAAGAGCGATAACCGGCGCGCGAATCTCCAGGTGCTGTGCAAGGACTGCCACCGCAAGCAGCCGAACCACCAGCACATCTTTATGCGTCTGGCCGAGATGAACCTGATCAACGAGCTGAGGCGGCGCCAGGGCCGGGTCCAGCGAGGCTGGACTGATGCCAAGCGATATGCCGACCTGGCTGTGCGGCCTTTGCTTGAGGTGGCGGAACGGGTGGGCTGGTCGGCGCCCGAGATCGGACTGGAAGACAAGAACGCCACCCAGGGGCCGTTTGACGCAGCATGGCCGGAGGAGCGCCTGGCAGTTTCCTCCGTCCACGATCCCAAGAAGGTTCCGGGATGGAAGGTGACCCGGCCAGGGTCGCTTCTGTCTGAACTGGCCAAGAAGCTGCCACCAGGGCGTTGATCCTAGCCCCCAATGGGAGGTGCCAAGAGTGCTCCAGAAGGTTAGCCGATGGCCGGTCGAAGCCGGGGGGCTACCCGATAGCTAACTGGTCGCCCCGTATCCACACGCACGAGGTTGAAGAGGGTGTACCGACGGGGGGGCGGATCTCAACTTCTGAGAAGCGGGCGTGCATACTGGGGTCGATGCAATTCCTCTGGGGGGAGGGGTGGTCTACCTGTTTGGAACAAGGGGTGGGGTAAGAGTTGCGGGTCCGATGGGCGCGCCCGCATCGGAGTATGACCACGACCGCATTTCGCTGGATGATCTAAGGGAGCTCGGTCTCGCTTCGGGAGTCTGTGGTGCTTCCTCGGGGTCGGTGGACCCTAGCGACTTTGTGCCAGCGAGCTCGGACAACGGAGGCGACACCTTCGTCGTGGACACATCCGACGAAGGTGATGCCGCGGGCGGGCTCATTCCAGTGGATATCTCCGTGACCCCCCTGCTCGAGGCGGGGCCAGGCTTGCCTGGAAGGGCGGAGACAGCAGTCTCAAGACAGCCCGATCAGGCGCTGGGCATCCCGGGCGGTCCAGGTTTGGGCACTGGCCAGCGGGGTGAGGTCACGGTCGAAGATTCCCCGGCTGGTGGGTACGACGAGTACGCATCGGCGGACGAAGAGTGGCTGGAAAGCGACGACCTCCTTGGCGGGCTCTGGTACGAGGAGGTTCCGGACGCACCAGAAGAAAAGCTCCCCGAGACCCGTCGGGACGGTGTCGGTCATGAAGAGCGCGCCGCCCAGCTCGCGACCATGTTCTTGCGTCGGGAGGATCTGCCGATAGCTGGCAACCTGGATCTACTGGTCGACATCATCCGTCATAGGGGGTGGAGCTCGGTACAGGCCCAGGTTCGCGGTCTGGTCGAGGCCGGGTACGAGATCTGGCAGATCTACCGGATGTTCGAACTCACCGAGGCCTGGTTGCACTGTGTGGGGAGCGACGAGCTCGTCCCGGAGTTCTGGCGGACTAGCAATCGGCTGACCTGGCTCGAGGCTGCGCAGCTTCTTGATTTCATTGGGTACGAGGCCGAGCTGGAACAGGTCGCCGACTTCCTGTCGGTCGAACACGAGATCTGGCAGGGCCTGAGGCGTCCAACCGGGCAGCTGGCGAGTTTCAAGGGCTACCTTTTCCGATACCGACTGTCCAGCCGAACCCATGTGGATGAGGACATCTGGCAGACGAACCTCGATGCGCGGGATGGGCGGTCTTTCGACGGCACCCGCAATCCACTGCACGAGTGGAGCTGGTGGGAAGACCCGCACAACCAGGACTTGAACGATCTCCGGATGCTTTTCGGTGTGGCGCCTGATGTGGCACGCATAGCCGATTGGCTCGCGGCCGATCAGCAGGGGATTCTTTGATGGAACATTTGTTGCCGGCTACTGGCGCATGGGTGGTGCGCGTTGGCGAGGAGCCCGCGCGCCCGGGGGTGGTGCGGGTGGCCCATGCCTCCTCGCGAGGTGTTTCGGTCAGCGTGGAATGGATCGGGGGCGGACAGGAAGTCGTTCCCCTTGAACAGCTGAAATGTGGCCTACAGGTGGGCTTCGAGGTGCTTCATAGGCCTGGGGTGTCCTTTGAAACGTCACTTGGCTATGGCGTCGTCGAGGGCCTGCGCACAATCGGGGGACGCACGCAGGCGCTCGTGGATTTCGTAGCAGACGGAAGGCGGGCATGGATTCCATGGGAGCGCTTGAAGTTCATCAAGGGCGCGCGTTTCCGTTTCCGCACGCTGGATCAAGGCGGCCCCGAGGCGGCTGAGCGTCTCAGGCTACGCAGCCTGGCTCATGCCCTGGCGCTTTGGAACGAGAACACGGGAGCACTTTCCCGCTTCGATATAGACCCGCTCCCGCATCAGATCCATCTGGTCCACCACATACTCGGCTCGGGCAACCTGAACTGGCTGATCGCCGATGATGTCGGCCTCGGCAAGACGATCGAGGCGGGGCTGCTGATTGCGGCTTTGCGCCAGCGTGGCATTGCGCGTCGCGTGCTCCTCGTCGTGCCTGCGGGTCTGACGCGGCAATGGCAAGAAGACCTCAAGCATAAGTTCGGACTCGGCGATTTCCGTATCTATGGTGCCGAGTTCACGATCGATGACCCGGATCATTGGGGTATCTATAAACATGTCATTGTCTCGATGGATCTCGCCAAGGGCGAGGTGCATAAGGAAATCCTGCTCAAGGCAGAGCCCTGGGACCTGGTGATCTTTGACGAAGCCCACCGGCTGACACGGCGCCAGAGTGGAAGGAAGTTCGAGAAGAGCGACCGATACAAGCTGGCCGAGGAGCTACGCCAACGCACTGGCCATATGGTCCTGTTAACCGCTACTCCTCATCAGGGGAACCAGAGCCAGTTCCAGGCACTGCTGGAGCTGTTGCGCCCGGAGCTCCAGGATCGCATCGCTCGCCTGGAGCATGACCCGGGTGTGCTGGCCGGCATGGTGTTCCGTAACCGCAAGTCGGACGTGACCGATATCGATGGCAACTTCGTATTCCACGGCCAGACCTCGAGGATGGTGCAGGTCGATGCCAATGCGGAGTTGATGGAGCTTGAGGCCCAGCTACAGGCCTACCTGAAACTGGGCTACCAGGCGGCGAATGCCGCCGGGCGCGTCCAGGGCAACGCCATTGGCTTCGTGATGACTGTCTATCGCAAGCTCGCGGCTTCTTCTATTCGTGCCTTGCAGCTTGCGCTCACCCGGCGTCTTGCTCGCCTGACCTCCGAGGCAGCGTCTTTGGGATTCCTTGAAAGCCTGGGTGATGAGCGATTCGCCGGCGAGTACGAGGAGGCAAGGATCGGGGCCGACCAGGGCGCAGAGGAGTTCTTCGCTGGCGAAACCGAGCGCCTCAAGACCTTGATCGAGGAGTGCCGGGTTGCCTGCGAGGAGGACGTAAAGATGGATGCCTTCCTCGACCAGGTGATTGCACCGATTGTCCAGACCAACTCGGAAGAGCGCGTCCTGATTTTCACCGAGTATCGTGGAACCCAGGACTACATCGTCGAGCAGCTGTCCCGGCGCTACGGGGCGCATCACGTCGATGTGATCAATGGCGGGATGACCGTCGAGGAGCGTCGGGATGCCATCGCCCATTTCGAGAGTTCAGGCCAGTTCCTGGTCTCCACCGAGGCGGGCGGCGAGGGCATCAACCTGCATCGTCGTTGCCACATCCTGGTGAACTACGACCTGCCCTGGAACCCGATGCGTCTGGCTCAGCGTATTGGTCGCCTCTATCGATATGGACAGAAGAAGCATGTCGTGGCGATCAATCTGCAAAGTCTCGCCTCGGCGGACGAGCAGGTTGTCAGCAACATGTACGCCCGCCTGGAGCGGGTTGCGGCGGATATGGCCGGGGTCGACCAGGCTTCGTCCGAGAACCTTGTCAACGAGATCGTGGGTGAGCTTGCCGGCCTGCTGGACGTGGAAGCTATCCTGGAAGAAGCAGCGAGCGCAGGTGTCCGGCGCACCGAGGAGAGCATTGAGGAGGCCATGCGCCGCGCACGTGAGACGGCACGATTGCAGCGCGATCTGTTCCAGCACGCGGTGAGCTACGACGCCGAGGAGCTCCGGTCCGGCTTCCGTGTGGGGGGCGAGCACCTGCATGCTTTCGTGGTGGGGATGGTAGGCCTGCTAGGCGGCCGCCTGCAGGAGAGCCGGCGATATCCCGGGCGGGCGTGGCGTGTGGAAATGCCGCCGCACAAGGACGTGGCTCGACTGCCGGGGGAGGGGCGTATCACCTTCAGCCGCGAACTCGGACGGGAGGCGCCTGAGCTGGAGGTGATGGACTTGGACCATCCCTTCGTGGTTTCGCTCCTGAAGATGGCGCGAAGCTACGACTTCCAGGGCCTGACCGCTGGTACGACCCTGTCCGGGTTCAGGCACCTGGTAGCGGCCATGCTGCGGTGGCAGGACGAGCGCGGCCAGCGCCTGCGGCAGGAATTTCTCGTCGCGGCAGTGGACGAGGGCGGCGAACTGGTCGCCAATACCCCCGGGCTGGTGGCCAGCTTCCTGTCGCCATGGGAGACCGAGCGTTGCGCCGTGGATCGAGAGTCCACCCAGCTAGCTCACGACCAGTTCGAGCGGTTCATCAGCCACCAGCTGGCGCGAAAGTCGAACGCCAGTCTTCATCCCGAGAACCGGGAATGGCTGGCTGCGGCGTGGGGTAGTCCCAGGGGTACATGAGGCGGGTCCCCGTGAGTCGCGCGGCGTAGCCGCGGACAGCATGGATACCAGCGCGCCAGAGAGCCGTGGTGCCTCTATCATTCTCACCTCTGGATCCCGGGCCGGGCGGCCCGACTCATTGTTGAACCGGGAAATCCCTTGAACCAGCAAGCTCTTTCTGCCTTCATCTGGTCCGTCGCGGACCTGCTCCGCGGCGATTACAAGCAATCCGAGTACGGCAAGGTCATCCTGCCGTTCACCGTGCTGCGCCGCCTGGACTGCGTACTGGCGCCGACCAAAGCCAAGGTGCTGGCCGAGTACAAGAAGAGGGCTGACGCTGGAGTCAACCCGGACCCGTTCCTCAAGCGCATCGTCGGCAGTGCTGGCTTCTACAACACCAGTCCCCTGGACCTGCCCACCCTGATCGGCGACCAGGACCACATCCGCGAGAACCTGTACCAGTACGTGCAGGGCTTCTCGCCCGAGGCGCGCGACATTTTCGAGCGCTTTGAGTTTCACGCCCAGGTCGAGCGCCTGGCCAAGGCCAACCTGCTTTACCTGGTCACCGAGAAGTTTGCCGGTATCGACCTGCACCCCGACCGGGTGGACAACGCGCAGATGGGGCACGTGTTCGAGGAGCTGATCCGCCGGTTCTCGGAATTGTCCAACGAGACCGCCGGTGAACACTTCACGCCTCGTGAGGTGATCAAGCTGATGGTCAACCTCATCTTCATCGAGGACAGCGACGTGCTCACCCCGGGCAATGCCGTGGTGCGCACCGTGTACGACCCGACCGCAGGCACGGGCGGGATGCTCTCGGTGGCCGCCGAGCACCTGCTGGGACATAACCCGTCCGCGCGTCTCACCCTGTACGGACAGGAGCTCAATCCCGAGTCCTACGCGATCTGCAAGGCCGACATGCTGATCCGCGGCCAGGACGTGGCCAATATCGCCTTCGGCAACACATTGAGTGAGGACGGCTTTCCGACCCGCAAGTTCGACTACATGCTCTCCAATCCGCCGTTCGGCGTGGAGTGGAAGAAGGTCGAGAAGGCGATACGTGCGGAGCATGAACAGCAGGGCTTCGCCGGCCGTTTCGGCCCTGGCCTGCCGCGCGTGTCTGACGGTTCCATGCTGTTCCTGCTGCACCTGGTGTCGAAAATGGCGCCGGTGGTGGACGGGCAGGGCGGCAGCCGCTTCGGCATCGTGCTCAACGGCTCGCCGCTGTTCACCGGCGGCGCCGGCAGCGGCGAGAGCGAGATCCGCCGCTACCTGCTGGAGAACGACCTGGTGGAGGCCATCATCGGCCTGCCGACCGACATGTTCTACAACACCGGCATCGCCACCTATGTCTGGATCGTCTCCAACAGGAAGGACGACGACCGTCGCGGCCATGTGCAGCTGATCGACGCCAGCGGCTTCTGGCGCAAGATGCGCAAGAGCCTGGGCTCCAAGCGCAAGGAGATGGGCGAGGAGCACATCGCCACCGTCACCCGCCTGTTCGGCGAGTTTACCGAGGCCGAGCTTGTCACCGCGCTGGATGCCAAGGGCCAGCCGCTGGGCGAGCCGGTGCTGGTCACCGCCACCGGTGCCGAATCGCCGCCAGCAGTGCCCGAAGGCGGTCGCCTCAAGCGCGTGCCGATCAGCCGCGTGTTCGCCAACGAGGAGTTCGGCTACACCACCATCACCGTCGAGCGCCCGCTGCGCGACGAGGCCGGCAACATCGTGCTGGGCCAGAAGGGGAAGCAGAAAGGCAAGCCGCAGCCGGACAGCGCCCTGCGCGATACCGAGAACGTGCCGCTGGGGCAGGACATCCAGGCCTATTTCGAGCGTGAGGTGCTGCCGCATGCGCCGGACGCCTGGATCGACGAGGCGAAGAGCAAGGTGGGCTACGAGATTCCGTTCAACCGCCACTTCTATGTGTTCGAGCCGCCGCGCCCGCTGGAGGTGATCGATGCGGAGCTGAAGGAGGTCGCCGCCAACATCATGCGGATGCTGGGGGAGATGGCGGAATGAGTCTGCCGAGGTATCCGGAGTACAAGGACAGTGGGGTGGAGTGGCTGGGAGACGTGCCAGCACATTGGCAGCTGGCGAAGATTCGCTCATTCACCCGCTTTCGCGGCGGCGGAACCCCCTCGCGCGACAATCCCAGTTACTGGAATGGCGACATTCCGTGGGTTTCGCCAAAGGATATGAAGGTCGAACGTATCGCTTGCGCGGCGGAGTGCATCACCGAGAAGGGCCTTCGCGCTAGCACTTCTTCGATGGTTGACGCGGGCAGCCTGCTCATCGTCGTCCGGTCTGGGATTCTGAAGCACACGATTCCTGTGGCCATCAACGAGGTGCCTGTAGCGTTAAATCAAGACATGAAGGCGCTCAGCTTTGACAGGAACTTCGCGACGAGCGAGTTCCTCATGCGCTGGGTACAGGGCTTAAACGAATTGTTGCTCCTTGCATGGGCGAAGCAGGGTGCAACCGTGGAGAGCATTGAGCACGCCTATTTGGCGGAGACTGTGGTGCCTCTTCCTTCGCGGGAAGAGCAGGCCCAGATCACGACCTTCCTCGGCCGCGAAACCGCCAGGATCGACGCGCTGATCGCCGAGCAGGAGAAGCTGCTGGCGCTGCTGGTCGAGAAGCGTCAGGCCACCATCTCCCACGCCGTCACCCGCGGCTTGGACCCCAACGTCCCGATGAAGGACTCCGGCATCGCCTGGCTGGGCGAGGTGCCGGCGCATTGGTCGATTTTCCCAATCAAGTGGGCGACCAGTTCGATCGAGCAAGGCTGGAGCCCGCAATGTGAAAGCCACCCTGTGGACTCGCCTGACGAGTGGGGCGTGATGAAGGTCGGCTGCGTTAATGGGGGAATTTTCGATCCGGCAGAGAACAAGAAGCTTCCCGCAGAACTTGAGCCTGTGCCTGCGTATGCGTTGAAGCGCGGTGATCTCCTGGTTTCGCGTGCAAACACGCGGGATCTGGTTGGCAGTGCTGCGGTCGTGCCAGAAGATCACCCGAACTTGTTGCTGTGCGACAAGCTGTATCGGATGCGGACCGATCACAACATCTGCGAGCCAAGGTTCGTCGCAGCCTTCTTGGGAACTCCCCAGGCACGCTCTCAGATCGAGCTTCAGGCAACCGGCGCAAGCAGTTCCATGTTGAATATTGGTCAGTCGACGATCTTGGATATGCCACTTCCATTACCTCCGATATCTGAGCAGATCGAGATCCTCAATTGGCTGGAATCTCAGGTGCTCAAGTTGGATGAGACGCGAGCGCGCGTCGAGCACGCCATCTGTCTTCTCAAAGAGCGCAGGGGCGCCCTTATCTCTGCTGCTGTGACCGGTCAGGTCGATGTACGAGGATTGTCGTGAGCGAGACTTCGGAGGCCGACTTCTACCTGATAGATGTCAATGGAAACCGGAGGGTACCGGTCAAACAGCGCAGTCATGCTGGTGGCCGTTTCGGGTATTTGATCTTGCCGCCTGGCAAGGGAAATGACTCGTCTGCAGGCGAGTACACAGAGGACGTTGAGCGCCTGATCCAGTGCGTAGTGCTGGATCGTAGGCTCGTGCGTGCCAAGGTGATCGGTGGCGACAAGGATGGGCAGATCAATTCTGTTGGCCTTGGGCGACGGGTGATCCGGGGGTACTGGGTCGCTCCGTCATTGCGTCACCTCATTGAACGTGGCAACAACGTCATTTCTAGCCCGGCTCCTGAGTTTGACGCCGAAGCAAAGGTGTTTCTCGATGGGTTCCTTGCCCCCGACAACCCGCAGTTCGCGCATTGGTTGCCTCGATACCGGAGTACACTTCGGCTGGTAGCTGAGGCCTTGGACCGCGGGGCGCCCGAGACGGTGTTCGACCTGGTCTGGAAGTCGGTCGACAACGCCGTCAGCAATGCGGGCCAAGGTGTTCTTGCTTTCAAGGACGCAGATCGGGCCCGCGACGCACTAGTTCAAGTTATCTGCGAGATTGGTAGGGATGGCAGTGCCAGCCAGTTCGACCAGTTGATCAACCAGATGGAGCGGTGGAAGCAGGCTGGCGACCTATCCAAAGTGCCGCGCCTGCTGCTGGCGCGCGCATTCGCCGCGATCCATCCGGACCGCTACCACACCACGGTGGACGTAGCGAAGCAGGACGCCGTCCTCCCCTGGTTTGAGGCTCATACCGGGTTTGTCGCGCCGCCCGGGAACTGGGCAGTACGTGCCGAGGCCCTTACCCGCCACCTGGACCGTTGCGGCGTGTTCCAAGGCGACCGGGAGCGGCGCAACATGTTCCCCTGGTATGTCTTCGACCAGCTGCGCGATGCCAGTGGGGAGCTGCCGTTCCGTCACGGCCATACCTCGCGGCCACCGACCGGAGAGGCGCAGGGCACGAGCGGGACGCGTTCCATCGAATACCGCCATAACGTGATCCAGGACGCCTTGGTTGAGTTGCTTCGCGACCGTCATGGGTTGGCCGCCGTGGCAAGCGAGCACCCGACCGGAACAGGAGGGCGGGCGGACGCGCTGGTGAGGCGCGAAGATGGACGCTACGAGCTGTACGAGATCAAGCCCGCCGCTAGCGCTGCGGACGCAGTGAGGCAGGCGATGGGGCAGTTGCTGGAGTACGCCTATCGTCGCGGTGGTCTTGAGCCGGCGGCGATGCACGTCGTGTCCGACGCGGCGCTGGACGATGTCACCTCTACGTATCTATCCCGGCTTCAGTCCGAATTCGGCTTGCCGATCAGTTATCTGCAGGTCCCGTGTGACATGGAGGGGGCGTGAGTGATATCCAGCTTTTCCGCTTGAACGCAGGCAGGGCTGTCGAGCTTCCGGGACGCGCTGCCTCCATCGAGAGGCAGCTGCAGTCACTGATCGAGGCGCAGATGCCTGCCTTCCTCGGCGTGCGCTTCCTGGCCAGCGAGTACGCCACCGGCAAGACCCACAAGGGGCGCATCGACTCGCTGGGGATCGACGAGAACAACTGCCCGGTCATCGTCGAGTACAAGCGCCACAGCAACGAGAACGTCATCAACCAGGGCCTGTTCTACCTGGACTGGCTGCTTGACCACCAGGCGGAGTTCCGCTGGCTGGTGATGGAGAAGCTGGGCAAGGACGTGGCCGATGCCATCGACTGGGCGGGTACGCGCCTGCTATGCATCGCTGCCGACTTCACCCGTTATGACCAGCACGCGGTGCAGCAGATCCCGCGCAACGTCGAGCTGATCCGTTACAAGCTTTTCGGCGAAGACCTGTTGCTGTTCGAGCTGGTGAATGCGGTCAGCGTCAGCGATGCCATCGCAAGCAAGGCCGAAGCCGGGGCGCCGTCCGGAAAATCCCGCGCAGGTGGCAAGGACAAGACCGCGGAAGAACAGCTGGCGCAGGCCCAGCCAGTGATCCGCCAGCTCTATGATTCGTTGGCTGGCTACCTGTCGGCGCTGGGCGACGACGTGCAGGAGAAGCACCTCAAGCTCTATGTCGCGTTCCGCCGCCTGAAGAATTTCGCCTGCGTCATTCCCTACCGGGACAAGCTGCTGCTGATGCTCAAGGTGGATCCGGACACCGTGGTGCTGGAGGAAGGCTTCAGCCGCGACACGCGCAATATCGGCACGTGGGGAACGGGGGACCTTGAGCTGACCCTCCGGACAGCTGCCGATCTGGAGAAGGCCAAGCCGCTGATCGACCGCAGCTATGCGGAAAGCTGACACGCATGGCGATGGTGCACTGGTGTTTGTCCGGTCGGGCGCCAATCCGCTCCATATGACATGCCCATTGCATGTGCGGGGCCTGCCCCATGTCCAAGTCGGTGCGTTGGGCGAGGGAACCGGGGCGGGCGGCAGCCCACCAGAACCAGGTGCAGGCTTGCGCCATGTTGCCATTAGGGCAACAATTGTCGCTGCATGAGCAACACAACAGCCCTGATGAATCTTTTCTTCGGCCAGACCCGCCAGGCGGTTCTGGCCGTCCTGCTGCTGCAGCCGGAGACCAGCTTCCACCTGAGGGAGCTGGCCAGGCTCACCGGCAGCCACGCCGGCACGCTGGGGCGTGAGCTGGAGAAGCTGGTCGGCGCCGGGCTGCTGGTCCGGCGCGAGCAGGGTAACCAGGTGCGCTACCAGGCCAACCGGGCGTGCCTGCTGTACGACGAGCTGGCAGGGATGTTCCGCAAGACCCATGGCGCCGTGCCGGTCCTGCGCGAGGTGCTCGCGCCGCTGGCCTCCGCGATCGAGGCAGCCTGGATATTCGGTTCCGTGGCCCGGGGCACCGAAGTGGCCGGCAGCGATGTGGACCTGCTGGTGCTCGGGGACGTGGGGTTTGCCGACATCGTGCGCGCCATCCACCCGGCGCAGGCCGAACTGGGTCGGGAGATCAATCCTGTGGTGTACTCGGGCCAGGAGTTCCGGCGCAAGCTGGCCGCAGGCGATGCATTTGCCAGGCAACTGCTGGACGGGCCGAAGCTGATGGTGTTGGGGGACAGGGATGACATTGGAGAACCTGCTGGCGATCCGCCAGCTGCAGACGCACGCGGCTGAGCCGGCTGCGATCCGGAGGCTGCTGGAAGCGGCACGCCGCAACCTGGCCGATGCGCGGGTGGAGAGCATCAGTGCGGACAGCCGCTTCGACGCGGCCTACAAGTGCGCGATGCAATGCGCGATGCTCGGGCTGTGGGCGCGGGGCTACCGTACCTCCACCAGCCAGCCGGGCCACCACCAGACCGCGATCCAGTGCCTGGGACACACGATGGGCGTGGCGGCCGAAGACATCATCGTGCTCGATGCCTTGCGCAGGAAGCGCAACCTGAGCGACTACGAAGGCGACCCGGTCTCCGAGGCCACGCTGGCCGAAGCGCTATCGCAAGCCGCGCGGCTGCTGGCGCACACCGAGGCGTGGCTGCGCGCCAACCTGCCCGACGCGATGGGGGATGCATGAACCTGCACCAGGAACACCACTTCGAGCGCGAGATCTGCGAGCACCTGGCCCGCAGTGGCTGGCTATACGCCGAAGGCGACGCGGCGCATTACGACCGGCAGCACGCCCTGTACCCGCCGGATCTGGTCGCCTGGCTCCAGGCCACCCAGCCGGACAGCTGGCAGGCCCTGGCAAAGGCCCACGGCCCGCAGGCCCAGGCCGTGCTGGTGCAGCGCATCCGCAAGAACCTGGACGAACGCGGCACCCTGGAGGTGCTGCGTCGTGGGGTGGAAATGGTGGGGCTCAAGCGTCCGCTGTCACTGGTGCAGTTCCGACCAGCCCTCGCGCTGAACCCGGTGATCGAGCAGCACTATGCGGCCAACCGGCTGCGCGTGGTGCGTCAGGTCAAGCACTCGGCCAACAAGCCCAATGACTGTGTCGACCTGGTGTTGTTCGTCAACGGCATCGCCGTGGCCACGGCCGAGCTGAAATCCGACTTCACCCAGTCCGTGGGCGATGCGGTCGACCAGTACCGGTTCGATCGTGATCCGCATCCCAAGGGCGGCTTGGCGGAGCCGCTGCTGGCCTTCCCAGGCGGGGCACTGGTGCATTTCGCGGTAAGTCAGTCCGAAGTGATGATGACGACACGGCTTGCGGGCGCGGGAACGACTTTCTTGCCGTTCAATCGCGGCAATGCCGGCGGTGCGGGCAATCCGCCGGATCCCGAGGGTCCAGCCACCCGTTACCTGTGGGAGGAGGTGTGGGGCCGGGACAGCTGGCTGGAAATCCTGGGGCGCTACCTGATCGGAAAGCGCGACAGCAAGAAGCAGCTGAAGACGATCATCTTCCCGCGCTACCACCAGTTGGATGCGACCCGGAAGCTGGTGGCCGATGTGCGCACCAATGGGCCTGGGCAACGCTACCTGATCCAGCACTCGGCCGGTTCTGGAAAAACCAACTCGATCGCCTGGTCGGCACACTTCCTCGCCGACCTGCATGATGCCGCCAATGCGAAGATGTTCGACAGCGTGCTGGTGGTGTCCGACCGCACGGTGCTGGACTCGCAGTTGCAGGAAGCGATCTTCGACTTCGAGCGCACGACAGGCGTCGTGGCTTCCATTACCGGCGAGCAAGGTAGCAAGAGCGCCCAGCTGGGCGAGGCGCTCAAGGCTGGCAAGAAGATCATCGTCTGCACCATCCAGACGTTCCCGTTTGCGCTCAAGGCCGTACAGGAGCTGGCCGCCACCGAGGGGAAGAGGTTTGCGGTCATCGCCGACGAAGCGCATAGCTCGCAGACCGGACAGGCGGCAGCGAAGCTCAAGGAGCTGCTGAGCGCGAAGGAATGGGAAGAACTGCAGGACGGCGGCGAGGTCGACACCGAAACGCTGCTTGCCGCGCAAATGGAGGCACGCAGTGCGCAGTCCGGTCTGACCTACGTCGCCTTCACCGCCACCCCCAAGGCCAAGACGCTCGAACTGTTCGGACGCACCGGGCCCGATGGCCTGCCGCAGCCGTTTCATGTGTACTCGATGCGCCAGGCCATCGAGGAAGGTTTCATTCTCGATGTCCTGAGGAACTACACGCCCTACAGCCTGGCTTTCCGGCTGGCCCACAACGGCAAGGAGTTCGACAACGCCGAGGTGGAGCGCAGCACGGCCATGAAGGGGATCATGCAGTGGGTTCGCCTGCACCCCTACAACATCGCGGCCAAGGTCCAGGTCGTGGTGGAGCATTACCGCGAGAACGTGCAGCCGCTACTGGAAGGCCGGGCAAAGGCCATGGTGGTGGTAGCCTCGCGCCGCGAGGCTGTGCGCTGGCAAAAAGCCATCCGCGAGTACATCACTCGATGTGGCTACCCGTTGGACGTGCTGGTGGCGTTCTCCGGTGAGGTGGACGATCCGGAGACGTTCCCCGAGCCGGTGACTGAGGGTAGTGCGCTCCTTAATCCGGGCTTGAAAGGCCGCGATATCCGGGAGGCGTTCGCTCTCCCCGAGTATCACCTGTTGCTGGTGGCCAACAAGTTCCAGACAGGATTCGACCAGCCTCTGCTATGTGGCATGTACGTGGACAAGAAGCTGGGAGGCATCCAGGCCGTGCAGACCCTGTCGCGGCTCAATCGTGCTTATCCGGGCAAGGACACCACCTACATCCTGGATTTCCAGAACGACACGGACGAGATCCTGCAGGCGTTCCGGACCTACTACGAGACGGCTGAGCTGGAAGCGACAACCGATCCGGATCTGGTGTTCAGCTTGCGGGCCAAGCTCGACGCTGCCGGCCACTACGACGACTACGAGGTTGAACGCGTGGTCAAGGTCGAGCTTGACCCTGACGCAAAGCAATCGCAGCTGGTGGCTGCCATCCAGCCCGTCGCGGATCGCCTGCTCAAGCGGTACAAGGCTGCTGCCCAGGATTTGGCCAGGGCGGAGGCGGCAGGACAGTCGCAGGCTGCGGACGAGGCCAAGGACAAGCTGGATGCGTTGCTGCTGTTCAAGGGCGACATGGGGGCATTCATCAGGATCTACGCGTTCCTGTCGCAGATGTTCGATTACGGCAATACCGACATCGAGAAGCGGTTCCTGTTCTATCGCCGTCTTTTGCCGCTGTTGGAGTTCGGGCGCGAGCGCGAAACGGTGGATCTGTCCAAGGTGGTCCTGACCCACCACACGCTGCGTAACCGCGGTAAGCAGGCGCTTTCCCTCTCCAGCGCGGAACCGTATCCGCTTTCGCCAATGGAGGCGGTAGGCAGTGGTGGGGTGCGGGAGAAGGAGCACGCCTACCTTGCGGAGATCATTGAACGGGTCAACGGCTTGTTCGAAGGGCAGATCACGGACGATGACCAGCTGCAGTACGTGAATGGAGCGATCAAGGGCAAGTTGCTGCAGAACGCGACCTTGGCGCAGCAGGCGGCCTCCAACTCCAAGGAGCAGTTCGGGAATTCTCCGGATCTGTCCCGTGCCCTGGTGGACGCGATCATCGACGCATTCGAGGCCCACGCCACGATGAGCCAGCAGGCGCTGGACTCCAAGCGCGTCCAGGATGGATTGAAGGACATTCTCCTGGGGCCGGGACAACTGTACGAATCTCTCCGGGCGCGTGCCGGTTCCGGACAGAGCGCAGGACTGTCCCGCTAGGCCGGCTAGTCCGGCTTGTGCGGCTCGCGCCGTGGGCGCTGGCGTATGGGTTTGCTACTTGGTCGCGTTCCAGCACATCAGTGCATGGCTCGGAGCTTCGCCCTCAAGGCTCCGGAGCCTCGTGATCGAGGTTCTGGGCTTTGGCCACAGGTCTTCGTGCCTTGCGATCAAGGCTCCAAGCCTTACGCACAAGCCTCTGAGCCTCGCCCGCAAGCCAAAACGCTCCGGACTCCAAGGCTTTTCGGCTCGCGCTCGGGGCTTTGAGCCCTGCGCTTGGGGCTGGTGAGCCTTGCGCGCAAGGCTCCGGGCTTTGCGATTGAGGCTCCGAGCCTTGCGCCTGGACCTCGGAGCCTTGCGTTTGCAAGGCCCGAAGCCTTGCGCACAAGGGCCCGGGCGTCGACTGCAAGGCTCCAAGCTTCGCGTGCAAGGCTCCGGGCTTTGGGCGCAAGGCTGGGGAGCCTGACGGTCGGGGTTCGGAGCCTTGCGGTTAGGGCCCGGGCAGCGGTGCGCGGAGACCGGATCCGGCGTGGATGTCGGGCTTTTCCGACAGCACCCAACACGGCGCACGGGTGCAAGCAGGATTGACCGGGGGGCCTTTTGCGGCAGTAACTTGCGTTTGTCTGATGCCGCGATTGGAGGCTTTCTGGCAAGCCGATGCACCGGAATCTGACAGGACGTTTGGAGTGGGTTTGGCACGGGGCGCCTTGAAGGTGCCGGAATTTTCCGAGGCGACTTCGGCAATTTCCGGCACGAAATTCAGTCGCCCGCTGATGGCGGGAGCGCGGAGAGGCCGCCAGCGTCTGCGGGCCGGCATGAGGACCGGTATCACTGACAAGGAGATGAAATGAGCCAGAACCTCATCGACTTCGAGCTGTCCCCCGAGTCCCTGGCCGGGATCGACGAGGCCATCAGCCGGCTGGAGACGCACCTGGTGATGCTGCGCGACCTGGACCCGACCATGCGTCGCAACCTCACCAAGATGGGCGACAAGTCCGAAGCGTTCTGCCGCCAGGCGCTGGTGGCCTTCGAACAGAACCCGGAGGTCCTGCCGCGCAACTTCAACCTCGATGGCTACCGCCGCGATCTGGCGGCGTTCGACGCGGTGCGACCGCTGCGTCAGCGCCTGGCGCGCCTGCTCGAGCGCCTCTCAGACACCGAGATGGCCCTCGGTAGCGACCTGATGACCGCTTCCCTCGAGGGCTACGCGGTGCTGAAGGTCTCCGGCAAGGGCGAAGGTCTGGACCACCTGCGCCAGGCCCTGTCGGCCCGCTTCGCCCGCCGCCGGCGCAGCAGCAACGATCAGACGTCGGAACCGGCGCCCGAACCGGTGCAGTGACCGGGGGAAGGGCCTTGGAAGGCCACCTTCGGGTGGCCTTCTTTGGCTGCTCCGGATACCTGTTGACGACTTGCTGGCTCCCGAAGAATGCTGCCGGCCAATCGCAGCACACGGGGGCAGGGGATGAGCATGGAATTGACGGGGACGGGTGGCTTGATCGATCTCAACGATCTGCTCGGGAAGGCAGGCATCGATCCGCAAGCCACCCTGGTGATGCGGCACCGGCCCGCGGAGAAGACGCTCCGCGAAGTGCTCCCATGGTTGGCCGCCGATCGCCACGACCTCTACAACGCCTACCAGAGCCAGCACGGCCCGCGGGTGGAGGCCGCCTTGCAGCGGGCCACTTACCTGGTTTCCCTGATAGGGCATGAGGCCGGTGCTGCGCTTTTTGTGGGGATCTATCGCGTGGCTGGGGCGCAGGTCGTCAGCCGGGAGGCCCTGGAGGCCACGCCGCACATGCAGGAGCTTTTTGCGCTCGGATGCGCTGTGCCGGGGCGGGAATCGTTGGTGCGCTTCGACTTGCAGCTGGAGCCGGTGCTTGCGGCGTGGAAGGGCCGGCTGGTGCTGACCTGGCCTGGTATCGAGCGTTCCTGGTGGCGCTGGGCGGATCGCAACGTCATCCCGGTTCGGGCGATCCACGAGGAAAGCATGCTGGTCCGCAAGGTGCCGGACTGGCAGCAGCTGGTGCTGCGCTGGGAGGAGCTGGCGGTACTGCCGACGAGCTGGAAGGCGGCGCTGTGCCAGTGGCGCGGCATCTACTACATCTTCGACCGTCAATCCGGAAAGGGTTACGTCGGATCGGCCTACGGCGCGGACAATATCCTCGGCCGCTGGCAGGGATACGCGAAGGACGGACACGGCGGCAACAAGCTCCTGCGCGGATGCCGCAAGGAGAACCTGGAGTTCTCGATCCTGCAGCGCGTCGGACCGGATATGCCTGCGGCCGAGGTGATCGAGATCGAAGGCCACTGGAAGCAGCGCCTGCATACCCGCGCGCCCTACGGTTTGAACGACAACTGATCCTTGCTGCCTGCGGCAGCGCGGCCTCGGGGCGGGTATCCTGATCCGCCTTTCAGAACACGCGGTGCCCGCCATGGCCAAGACCATCAACCCCCTCCAGGAACAGCTGCTCAAGGCCGGGCTGGTCAAGAAGTCCAAGGTGGCGCAGGTGGTGCGCGAGCAGGCCAAGGCGCGCAATGCCAAGGGCGGCGGGGCCGGCCCCAGCGAGATCGAGCTGGAGGCGCAGCGTGCGCGGGCCGAGAAGGCCGAGCGCGACCGCGCGCTGGAGGCCGAGCGCAAGCTGCAGGCGCAGCAGAAGGAAATGCTGGCGCAGGCGCGGCAGATCATCCGCGAGCGCAAGGTGCCGCGCAGCGGCGAGTCGGAGTACCGCTTCACCGCCGACGGCGCGATCCGCACCCTGCTGATCGACGCCGACCAGCGCCGCAAGCTCGCCGCCGGCGCGCTGGTGATCGTGGCCTCCGGCGACAGCTACGACCTGCTGCCGCGGGTGGCCGCCGACCAGGTGCTGGCGCGCGCGCCACAGCTGGTGGTGCTTGACCACGGCCAGGCCGAGGCCGACGCCGAGACGCCGACCAGCGAGGACGACGCCTATTACGCCCAGTTCAAGGTGCCGGACGACCTGATCTGGTAAGCCCAAAACCGGGGTCAGAGTGCATTTTCTCATCTGGTAGTCCGGGATGAGATGGCCAGGTCTGAATGAGCCGCTTTCGCCACGGCAGGGGGATTAGAGAGAGGACCGGTATAGAGGCTTGGCTGGCCTCGCTGCGAAATTGCACTCTGACCCCGGTTCTCAACTGTGGCTCCGGGTGCCACGCAGGGCCACGTCCACCGCGTCGACCCGCCAGTTCATCGACCGTGCGAGCTGCCTGATCTCTTCGGCCTGCGCAGCGCTGAGGCTGGTGTTGTCCAGCAGCACGATGCCGGAAAGATGGAAACCTTCCTCGTGCAGGCGCACGGCGCAGCCTTCGACCCAGGGCAGGGCGGCGACCTTGCGGCGCAGTTCTTCGGGCAGGGGATCGGGGTCGCTGCGGTCCAGCTTCTGCGGGCGGGCGTCGTGCAGGTCGCGCACCGCGGCCCGCAGGTTGCTGGCACCGTCGTGCAGCACGCTGCCGGCGATGAACAGCGCCGCGGCCGCGTCGGCCCACCACCAGCCCATGCCGATCCCGGCCACGCCGGCGATGCCGGCCAGGCCGGTCATCCAGTCGGCCTTGCCCACGTCGGCGTCGGTGTGCAGCGGCTTGAGGCTCAGCTGTTCGGCCAGCTCCATCTTCTTGCGGCCCAGGATCACCGGCGGCACCACCGAGACCACCATGGCGCCCATCATGATCCAGCCCTGCCACACCACGTGGCCGCCAAACACCATCGTGCCCACCACCGGGCGGGTGGCGGTGAGCAGGGTATGCAGGCCGTCGTAGACCAGGGCCAGGCCCACGCCGGTCAGCGCCACGGAGGAGATCAGGAAGTTGATGTCGAACGCGCGCTCGCGGCCGGTGATGTATTCGGCGTCCACGCCCTTGCGGCGGAAGCGGCTGGCCACGAGGAAGGCCGCCGGCGGCACCAGGCTGAGGATGTCCTCGACCAGCGCGGTCTTCATCGCCTGCGAGCCGCCCATCACGAAGTACATCATGGTCGCGACCAGGCCCATTACCAGCAGCGTCCACCAGCACAGGTGCTCGGCGCGGCGCAGGGCCCGGCGCTGTTCGCCGGGGAGCTCGCGCGCCGGCGGGCGCAGGGCGATGGGGTTCATTGCGCGCCCTCCTGGTCCACCAGGTACTGGTCGAAGGACAGGTGCCAGGCCGGCTGCCCGGGCGGCAGGGCGACGCGGCGCTCGGGCATGGGACCGTCGACCCCGGCGCGCAGGCCCAGCCGGCGCGACCAGCCGACCTTGGGCTGCCACGGCGAGTCGGGGTGGTAGCCGCCGATCACCGCATGCAGGCGCGCGTGTTCCAGGTCGCCCAGCAGCGCGTCGTGGCCGCCGGGCTTCCATTCCACGCGGTAGCCATGCGCGGCGGCGAAGCGCTGCACCAGTTCCGCTTCCGGGCCGGAAACGCTGCCGTCGGGCGCGATCCGTACCCACGGCGGATCGTCGCTGGCGCCCACGCGCATGGCGTCCTGCGCGGCCTGCCGGCTGAGATCGTCGGCATCGCGCGGGTACGGGCCGCAGCCGGCCAGAGCGGCCAGCGCCACCACGCATGCCAGGGCAGGGATGCGATGCATGGACGCTCTTATGGGCGCTGCGGGGTGAACGCGATGTCAGGTCGGCGGAGTCTGGAGCTTGCCGGTGTTGGCGTCCCGGATGCGGCCTTCGGCCGCGCGCACCCGCGTCCTCCAGGCGCACGACGCCCGTGCCGTCGCCACGGCCCCGCCACCTTGAAGGCGACGCTCTTGCAGGGCCCGGAAGCGAAGCGCACCCGGCTTCCCCCCTCCCCGTGGTCCTGGAACGCCACCGGGCCCCGGCTCACCCCGGGGCGACATTGAGGGATGGTGCGCGGGCCGACGGGCACTGGATCACATGCCGGCAACACCCGCGGTGGGAGCCTGCGGCCAAAGCCAGGCCCCATCCATGCACCTGATCCAGCTGTTCCTGCCGCTGCGCGACAACGATGGCCAGGCGTTCCCGCGGGCCCTGTATGACGAGGTCCGCGCGGCGCTGGCCGAGCGCTTCGGCGGGGTGACCGCGTTCGTGCGTTCGCCGGCGGTCGGGCTGTGGGAGGACGACGAGGGCGACGTGCAGCGTGACGACGTGGTGCTGCTGGAGGTGATGGCCGACCACGTGGACCACGGCTGGTGGGTGTCCTACCGCAAGGGCCTGGAGCGCCGCTTCCGCCAGGACGAGGTGCTGGTGCGGGCGACGCGGGTGGAGCGGCTGTAGGCGTCATCGGAGTGCAGCCGGGACGCGCCTGGCAATGCCGCGACCAGGGAGGCTGTATCGGAGCACGGGTGTGCTACGCCTATCCGGGCTACGCTTTGCACCCTGCGCACGAGCTGGAGCTGTTGATGGCCTATACCAACCACTACCTGGAAGCCGAACCTTCCCGCGCCGAGGTGGACGCGCGCGAGGGCCCGCTGTTGCTCGAGTTCGGTGCGCCGTGGTGCCCGCACTGCCAGGGGGCGCAGCCGGCGATCGAGGCGCTGGCCTCCGAGCATCCGCAGCTGCAGCACCTGAAGATCGAGGACGGCCGCGGCAAGCCGCTGGGACGCTCGTTCAAGGTGAAGCTGTGGCCGACCCTGGTGCTGCTGCTCGATGGCCAGGAACTGGCGCGGGTGGTACGGCCCGTGGCCGGCGAGGACCTGCAGCCGCTGCGCGCGGCCCTGGTGGGCGGCTGAGCGGGGGCATGGCGATGGACGCGATGAAGTACGCGCGGGTGGCGCTGCTGGCGCTTGCGCAGGCGGGCGCGGCGCTGGCCGGCGAGGGGAAGGACGCCGCGCCAGCGCAAGCGGCCGCGGTGCTGGAGCGGTTCCGCACGCCCGCCGAGGGGATCCGTTCCGGCGGCCGCATCCAGGCCGCCGACCTGCCGGCCTTGCAGGCAGCCGGCATCGTGCGGGTGATCGACCTCACGCCCGATGCCGAGACACCGGATTTCGACGAGGCCGCCGCGGTGCGCGCGGCCGGACTGCACTACGCCAACCTGCCGATCGCCGGGCCGCAGGACATCGACCGCGAGGCGGTGCTGGCCTTCGACGCGCTGCTGGCCGGAAGCGGGGGGCCGACCCTGGTGCATTGCGCCAGCGGCAACCGCGTGGGGGCCCTGGCGGCCCTGCGCGCGGCCTGGCTGCACGGTGCCGACGAGGAGGCCGCGATCGACGAGGGCCGGCGCTGGGGCCTCACCGGGCTGGAACCGGTGGTACGCCAACGCCTGCGCCAGGCCCGCTGCATTGCCGATGCCGCCGATGTGGCGGCCTGCGCGGACGGCGGCTGAGCCGGCTCAGCGCCTGCGCGCGCTGAGGAAGGTCCACAGGTCCTGGTAGGACGGCACCAGCACGTCCTGCTCGCAGCGCTCCACGAAATGCGCGTCTACCGCCTGCCGGATCAGCGGCAGCACCTCGCGGCGCAGGGCGCGGTCGGCGGCATCGTCGCGGCCATGGCCGCAGCACTGCATGCTCAGCACGCCGCCGGGGCGCAGGGCGCGCGCGATGTGGCCGATGATGCCGGTGATGAATTCGGCGCGGGACTGGCCCTCGCGCACCGGGTCCATGGTCAGGTCGTAGACCACGGCATCCAGGTCGCGTGCCTGCGCGATCCAGGCGAAGGCATCGCCGGTGACGATGCGCGCGTGCGGGCTGTCGAAGGCGTCGCCGCACAGCGCCGGCAGGTGCTGGCGGCAGAGCTCCATGACCCGCGGGTCGATCTCGACCATGGTCAGCTCGGACGGCAGCGCGTCCAGCGGTTCGAGGGTGCGGATCAGCTCGGCAAGCACGCCGCCGTCGCCGCCGCCGAGGATGGCGACGCGTTCCAGGCGCGGATGGGCCAGCAGCGGGCTGGTCATGGCGACGCCGTAGGCGACGTCGGATTCGGAGATCTGGAGGTCGCCGTCGAGGAAGAGCTGGCCTCCGAAGCGCGGGTGGCGGGTGACGACGACGTGCTGCAGGCCGGTGTGCTCGTCGGCGAGCAGGTGGTTGGAAGCGGCCGGTGCAACCGGCGGGAGATGCAGGCGGAGACCGGCGCGGTGGCCGTTGGATGGAATCAATCCGGGTTCCTCCTGTTGCGGTGGATGGACCCCCATGCTGGTCAATCCGGGCGGAGGGTTCAAGTTCCGCTCCATCGCGGCCGCATCGCGCGGGGCGGGGCGGTAACCACGATGGCGGGACGATCCGTCGCATCCGTGGCCCGTTGACCACATCCGATGCACGGGAGCAGACTGCGCGCCGCCGGTGGCGGCACGCCGCCGGTGCGTCGTTCCGCGACGCTTTCGCGCAGGCGCCGCACGTGGCGTGCAGGCGCCTTTCGGAGTCCAGATACCAATGTCCAGCGACAGTCATCCCGGCCCCGGGCCGCTGACGGTGCTGGCGACCGCCTGAGCGATCGGGATCGGTTCGCCGCCGCTGCCGCCGGCCCGTGGCCGAAACGAGGCGAACCCGATGAAGAACCCGATCCTGCTGCGGCAGCCCGGCGCGGCGGCCGTCACCCTCGCTGCACCCCTGGCCGCGCTCGACACCGCCGATGCGGTGGAGCATCTCAACAGCATGGACCGCGACGATGCGGCGGCGGTGCTCGCGGCGCTGCCGGTGCCACGCGCGGTGGAACTCCTGGAGCAGCCCGAGCTGCGCGACGCCAGCGTGCTGGTGGCGCGGCAGGACTTGGCGCTGGCGGCCGGCTGGCTCGGGCAGATGGCCCATGATCGCGCCACCGACATCTTCCAGGGCCTGGACGCGAAGCACCGCGACCAGCTGCTGTGGCGGCTGGATCCGGACACCCGCGATGCGATCCGCAAGCTGCTGCGCTACCCGCCCAACACCGCCGGTGCGCTGATGACCACCGAGTTCGTGGCAGTGCCGGCGGACTGGACCGTCGGCCGCACCCTGCAATACGTGCGCGAGGTCGAGCGCAGCCGCGAGACCGTCTACGCCATCTACCTGCTCGATCCGCGGGAACAGACCCTGGTGCAGGTGGTGACCATGCGCCGCCTGATCACCGGCGAGCCGGACGCGCCGATCCTGCAGGTGGCCCAGGCCACGCCGCCGGTCGCGGTGGACGCGCAGATGGACCAGGAGGAGGTGGCGCGCCTGATCCGGCGCCACGACCTGCTGGCGATCCCGGTGGTGGACGCGCGCGGGCACGTGCTGGGCATCGTCACCGTGGACGACGTGCTCGATGCGCTGATCGCCGAGTCCACCGAGGACGTGCACAAGTTCGGCGGCATGGAGGCGCTGGACAAGCCGTACATGCGCATCGGCTTCGGCGAGATGATCCGCAAGCGCGCCGGCTGGCTGGGCGTGCTGTTCCTGGGCGAGATGCTGACCGCCAGCGCGATGCAGCACTTCGAGGACCAGCTGGCGCGGGCGGTGGTGCTGACCCTGTTCATCCCGCTGATCATGAGCTCCGGCGGCAACTCCGGCTCGCAGGCCACCTCGCTGCTGATCCGCGCGCTGGCGTTGCGCGAATTGCGCCTGGGCGACTGGTGGAAGGTGGCCCTGCGCGAGATCCCCACCGGCGCGGTGCTGGGCGCCATCCTTGGCCTGCTGGCGATCGCGCGCATTGCCGTGTGGCAGTACGCCGGGCTGTACGACTACGGCCCGCACTGGGGGATGGTGGCGCTGACCATCGCCGCGGCGCTGGTCGGGATCGTGGGCTTCGGCTCGCTGTCCGGCTCGATGCTGCCGTTCGTGCTGCAGCGCCTGGGCTTCGACCCGGCCAGCGCCTCTGCGCCGTTCGTGGCCACGCTGGTCGACGTCACCGGGCTCGTGATCTATTTCAGCATCGCCGCGCTGATCCTGGGCGGCACGCTGCTGTAGCCGGCTGTCCGGAGCCCGTGCCCCGCGTAGCCCCGGCAAGGCCGCATCCACGACCCCGCGCGCTGGAAGCCGCGCCATTGCAGCCGTCGATGGCCCGGCTTCCTGCCGCCTTGCTTGCCACCCGGAGTCACCGGGCCACGACCCAAGGACGGGACGACGCTGGGGACGCGTCCGGGCTGCGCCCGCCATCCGGCATCATTCGCGCATGTCCGCATCCGAAGCTTCCGGCTCCACGCCGCTGACCCGCGCCGCCATCGCCCGCAAGGCCTGGCCGATCATCCTGGCCAATGCCTCGGTGCCCCTGCTGGGGCTGGTCGATACCGCGGTGATCGGCCGCTACGGCAGCACCGCCGACCTTGGCGCCCTGGCGCTGGGCGCGCTGCTTTTCAACTTCGTCTACTGGAGCTTCGGCTTCCTGCGCATGGCCACCACCGGCTTCGTGGCCCAGGCCGCCGGCGCCGGCGACGAGGCCGAGGTGCGCGCGGCGCTGGCGCGGCCGCTGCTGCTGGGCGCGGGCCTGGGCGTGGCCATCTGGTTGCTGCAGTGGCCGCTGGTGGCGGGCTACTTCGCGTTGATGGATGCGAGCGCGGCGGTCGCGGGTACCGGCGCGGACTACTTCGCCGCGCGGGTATGGGGCGCGCCGGCGGCGCTGGCGCTGTATGCGTTGTGCGGCGCGCTGGTGGGGCTCGGACGCAGCCGCACGCTGCTGGCGGTGCAGCTGCTGCTCAATGGGCTAAACGCCGCATTGGACGTCTACCTGGCCGGCGTGCTCGACCTCGGCGCACGCGGCATCGGTTACGGCACGGCCATCGCCGAGTGGACCACCTGCCTGGTCGCCGCGGTGGTGGTGTGGCGGATGCTGCGGGCCCGCCATCGCGACGGCGAGCCGTTCCTGCCCTGGGCACGCATCGGCGACCGCGCACGGCTGCGGCGGACGCTGGCGGCCAACGGCGACATCATGGTCCGCACCCTGTGCCTGCTGGCCGGCTTCGGCTGGTTCGCGCGCCAGGGCGCGGCGCTGGGCGATGCGACCTTGGCGGCCAACCACCTGCTGTTGCAGCTGGTGTCGTTCAGCGCGTTCTTCCTCGATGGCTTCGCCTACGTGGCCGAAGCGCAGGTGGGGCATGCGGTGGGCGCGCGCGATCGGGCCCGCTTCCGGCGGGCGGTGCGGTTGAGCAGCGAGCTGGCGGTGGCGACGGCGGCAATGCTGGCCGCGATCCTGTGGCTCGGGGGTGGGGCGATGGTGCGGCTGCTGACCACGCTGCCGGACGTGGCGGCGGTGGCGCTGGCACATCTGCCGTGGGTGGCGCTGTACGTACTGCTATCGGTGGCGGCGTTCCAGCTGGATGGGGTGTTCATCGGCGCCACGCGTACCCGGCAGATGCGCAATGCCGCGCTGCTGTCGGTGGCGGTGTTCCTGCTGGCGGCGTGGCCGGCGGCGGCATGGTGGGGTAACCACGGGCTGTGGGCGGCGTTCGTGGTGTTCGTCGTCGCGCGGGCGCTGGCGTTGGTTCCGTATTACCGGGGGCTCGATTCGGAATTGGGCGCGTAGCCCGGATAAGGCCGCAGGCCGCATCCGGGTTTCCGCCACGGCGCGCGATCTTCGGCGATGGCGATCCCGGGTGCGCTTCGCTTACCCGGGCTACAAGTGCGCTGCCACCGTCGCTCGGCGAAGCCTGTAGCCCGGATAAGGCCGCAGGCCGCATCCGGGGCCGTCGCATTGGTATAGCTGCGGTAGCGGATGGCAATCCCCGGGTGCGCTTCGCTTACCCGGGCTACAAGCGTGCGTCGTTCTCGTGAGTGCGACCGGGTACGCCATCTTCGCGATGGATACAGCCTTGGTAACCGGCCCTCTCCCCCGTCCCCCTTCCCCAGTGGGAGAAGGGACGGGGCTGGGTTTGATCCGCGCCCATGGGCGCGGGTGTTTGAGGGGACTGCCAGACCGGCTCGCCGACGCCATCAGCGGCGTTCTTCGCGCCGGTGCCGGGCCAACATGCCCTCTCACCCGGTGGGGAGAGGGCGCCAGGCAGCGGCATCATCGAATGGTGATTGCACTGCGCGCCGCTCACGCGCCTGGCCGTAGCCTCGTTGCCACACACGAGGACAGACCATGAGCACGAACAACCACCAGGATCCGGCGAAGGATCCGAACGAATCCAACGACGGCGCGCAGTCCAACCGCACCACGCCGCCGGATGCGGGGCAGGGCGAGTCGCTGCCGGAGGCCCCGGCCAGCGATCCGCAGGCAGGCATCGACCGCGAGGTCGGCGACCTGGAGGACCCGGACGCGGAGGACGACGGCGCGCTGCCGGGCCGCGCCGGTGGAGGACTGGCCGGCGGCTGATCAAGCCCCTCCCCGCAGGGCCGGCCGCGTGCCATTCACGTGGCGCCGGCCACAATGACGGGCCGCTCCGATCCCGCAGGCCCGTGAGTCCGCAGCGCCGCCTACCGCTTATCGTCGCCACCGCCCTGTTCATCGAGAACATGGATTCGACGGCGATCTCCACTTCGCTGCCGCAGATCGCGGCCGACGTGGGCACCGAGCCGGTGGCGCTGAAGCTGGCCCTGACCACCTACATGCTGGCGCTGGCCGTGTTCATCCCGGTCAGCGGCTGGGTCGCCGACCGCTTCGGCGCGCGCCGCATCTTCGTCGGTGCGATCGCCGTGTTCCTGGTCGGCTCGCTGTGCTGCGCCGCCAGCGACGGGCTCGGCAGCCTGGTGGCGGGCCGCTTCGTGCAGGGCGTGGGCGGGGCGATGATGGTGCCGGTGGGCCGCCTGGTCCTGCTGCGCAGCATCGAGAAGGCCGAGCTGGTGCGCGCGCTGAGCTGGCTGACGGTGCCGGCGATGCTGGGCCCGATCCTCGGCCCGGTGCTGGGCGGCGCGATCACCACCTATGCGCACTGGCGCTTCATCTTCCTCATCAACCTGCCGATGGGCCTGCTGGGCATGTGGCTGGCGTGGCGCTTCGTGCCGGACCTGCGCCAGCCGGTGGCGAAGATGGACTGGCGCGGCTTCGTGCTGTCGGCCAGTGGCCTGGGCCTGGCGATGTTCGGCCTGTCGGCGATCGGCCGCGGGTTGATGCCGGGCGCGGCGACGTCGCTGGTGATCGTGGTCGGCTTCGCCCTGGTGTTCGCCTACGTGCGGCATGCGCGCACCCACCCGCATCCGCTGCTGTGCCTGGACCTGCTGCGCTATCCGACCTACCGCGCCGGCGTGCTGGGCGGCTCGCTGTTCCGCATCGGCATCGGCGCCACGCCGTTCCTGCTGCCGCTGATGCTGCAGCTGGGCTTTGGCCTGGATCCGCTGCAGTCGGGCATGATCACCTTCACTTCCACCGCCGGGGCGATGTTCATGAAGGTGGTGGCGCCGCGCATCCTGCACCAGTTCGGATTCCGCCCGGTGCTGGTGTGGAACGGCCTGCTGGCCTCGGCGCTGCTGGCCGGCTTCGGCCTGTTCCGCGCCGATACGCCGTACTGGCTGATGGTCTCGGTGCTGCTGGCCAGTGGCTGCTTCCGCTCGCTGCAGTTCACCAGCATCAATGCCATCGCCTATGCCGAGATCGGCCAGGAGCGCATGAGCCAGGCCAGCAGTCTGGCCGCGGTGGCGCAGCAGGTGTCGTTGGCGCTGGGCGTGACCATCGGCGGCTATGCGCTGAGCGTGGCCGGACGGGCCACCGGCGGCGGCGATGGCGGTCCGCTGGCCTTCCTGTTCGCCTTCCTCACCGTGGGCGTGATCTCGGCGATCTCGGTGTTCGAGATGCGCAAGCTGGCGCCCGATGCGGGCGCCGAAATGGCGGGCCGCGCCGAGGCCGGCCACGAGGTTACCGAGCCGAAGGTAGAGGCGCGGCCGCAGGCCTAGTCCATCCACGCAAGGCCACGTGCGCGCCGTGCCCGGCCGCGGCTCCAGGCCTGCCCGGGGACATGCATCAGCCTGCCGCCTCGACCGGGCCGGTACCGGCGCCGACCCGCGGATCGCCCAGGCGGCGGCCGGCCAGCGCCTCGAACTGGATCGGGTCGTGCGAGCAGAACAGGGTGAGCTGCGGCTCGCGCAGCGCCAGTTCGCGCAGGCGTTCGCGGCTGTGCAGGCGTGCCCGCCGGTCCTTCTCCATCATCCACTGGTAGAAGCGCAGGCCCGGCGTGCAGCGGGGCTCGGCGTGCATCTCGCGGGCGTCGAAGTAGGCGTCGCCGGCCAGCAGCAGCCAGTCGTGGTCGCCGCGGATGGCCACGCCCGCATGGCCGTGGGTATGGCCGGGCAGGTGCACCATCAGGATCTCCGGTGGCAGGCCGCGCAGCGCGGACACGGCCTCCAGTCCCATCCACGCCTCGGTGCGCGCATCGTCATAGGCGAGCCAGCGCCCGCGCGAGCCCCACTGCTGCGGGCGGAAGCGCTGCCGGTCCAGCCAGGTGCGCTGGCGCGCGGCGGCTTCCTCCTCGATCGCGCGCAGGTGCACGGTGGCGTTGGGGAAGTCGTCCAGGCCGCCGGCATGGTCGAAGTCCAGGTGGGTAAGCACGATGTCGGTGACGTCCGCGGGGGCGTAGCCGAGCGCCTGGAGCTGGCGTGCCGCGGTCATTTCCGCGCGCAGGTCGGGGGCGAGCAGGCCCAGGAAGAACGCGCTGAGGCGGTCGCGGGGATGCGCTACGTCGCGCAGGCCCAGCCCGGTGTCCACCAGGACCAGGCGGTTGCCGGCTTCCACCAGCAGGCAATGGCAGGCCAGGGAAGCGCGGGTGAACACGCCGCGGGTGCGGCCGTCCATCAGGTGTCCGCCCAGCGGACAGGTGGAGATGCAATTGAGGTGGTGGACCTTCATGGCGACTCCGCTTGGCGTTGCAGGCTGGAAGCGTGCAACGCCGACGTGGTGGCCGTTGCGATCCGCGCCGGGGAGATGGCTGCACCAACTGCATTTGCTCATGGCCTGGCGTGATCCCGGGATCACGCGCGGGCGGTTGCCACCCGCGCAAAAGGAAAGGGCCCCGCTTGGGGGCCCCTTGGCACTGGAGAGCCGGCCGGGATCAGCGCTGCTGGCCGCGGTGCTGCTGGTCCTGCTGGTTCTGGCGACCCTGCTGGTCGTGCTGCTGCTGTTGCTGCTGGTTCTGCCGACCCCGCTGCTGGTCGTCCTGCTGCTGCTGGTTCTGGCGCTCCTGCTGGTCCTGCTGCTGTTGCTGGCCCTGCTGGTCCTGGCGGCGCTGCTGGTCCTGCTGGTTCTGGTTCTGCTGGTTGGCCATTTTTGCGCTTCCTTCTTCGAGGCCATGGCGGAGTGCCACGGTCCGACGACAGTGTCCGCATGCATGCGTTAGCAAGGCGCCCAGTGCGCGGTGAACGCTGCTTTACGAAATCCCCGATCGATCGCGCCGGAAGCTTGCAAAACAGCAGGTTGCGCGCACTGGCGCGGAGTTGCGCGTTATTGCCGTGCGTTATCGGCTTATGCGTTGGAATGTGGCTGGTGTATCCGCGTGCAGGGGGATGAACCGGACAGCGTTGCCGGTGCGTGCGCGGGTGGTTCGGGGATTCCCGGCCGACCACGCACCGGCGGTGTTGCTTGTCGCGCGCTTGGGGCGGGAGGGCCACGGGCGCTGGGGTGTCGACGGTGGTGTCGACGGACCCGGAAGCGGCCATCAGCCTGGTCCGACCACGCAAGAAAAAGCCGCGGCGCCAGGCGCCGCGGCGTGGTTTGCGAAACGGCGGGGTGCTTCTTACTGGCCTGCCGTGCCCGATTGCAGGGCGCGGGCCTGCTCCAGGTGCTGGGCCACGTGGTCGCGGGTAAGGCTCAGGTGCTGGCGCACCTCCTCGCGCTCGGCGGCCGGGATCAGCTTCTGGTCCAGGGCCTCCAGCGCTTCGGTGTGGCCCTTCACCATCGCGTCGACGTAGGCCTTGCGGTAAGCCTCGCCGTCGAGGTCGTCGAGCGTGTCGCGTTCCTGTTCGCCCTTCTGGCGCTGGGCCTGGGCATCCTGCGACTGCTCGTCCGGGCCCAGGGCGCTGGTCTGGGTGCGGTTCTGGGTGTGCTGGTCGATCATCAGCCGCGCATAGTCGGCGGTGGCCCCGGTCACGCCCTTGGCCAGGGCCTGTTCGCCGGCGGCGATCTCGTGCTCGTTGATGGCGTTGAGCACCCCCAGCGCGCTGGCCTCGGCGGGGCTGGTGGCCTGGTCGTCGCCCATGGCCGGGTCGACGGTCGCGCCCGGCGGCTGCGCCGCCGGATCGGCGGCCGAGGTGTCCGGCACGCCCGGGTCCATCTCACCGTCGCGGTTGCGGTCGCCGCAGGCGGCGAGGCCGGCGATGGCGAGCGCGAGCAGGGCGGGGGTGGCGATGCGTTTGATGTTCATGCGGTCTCCGTTGCGGGGGAGGAGGGGCCGGACGCCGGCCGGGAGAGTGGCCGGCGTCCGGCTGACCACGGCGAAAGGAGCATCGCAGGCGCCGTGGCCGGGGACGGTCAGGCGGCGCGCTGCTGCGCCGCGGCCTGGTTGCCGCCCTGCTCGGCCAGCAGGGTCAGCTTCTCGTCGGTGGCCTTTTCTTCCTCGAGGGTCTCGAGGATCAGCGGCAGGGCTTCCTTGTAGCCGAGCTGCTTGGCCAGCGCGGCAAGGGTGCCGTAGGCGGCGATCTCGTAGTGCTCGACCTTTTGCGCGCCGCCGATCAGGGCTGCGTCGCGCAGCGGGCCGGCCTCAATCGAATCGATGACTTCCTTGCCTTCCTCGACCAGGCCTTCCATCGCCGCGCACTTGATGCGCTTGAGGCGGATGTCCAGCAGTTCGACGATCTGGTCGATGCGCTCGATCTGGCCCTGGGTTTCCTCCAGGTGCAGGCGGAAGCCTTCGGCCAGTTCCGGGTTGTCGGCGGCGCGCGCCAGGCGCGGCAGGGCCTTGGTCAGCTGCTTCTCGGCGCTGTAGATGTCCGACAGCTCGTGGATGAAAAGCTCTTCGATGTTCTTCACCGCCATGACGGATGCTCCTTCGTCTGCGGCCGGATGGGATGGGTGGAATGGGTGCACGCCGGCCATGCGCAACGTGGACCCATGGTGGACGGGTGGGCATTGGCTGCAGGTCCAATGCCGGTGAAATCGATGTTCAGCAGGCGTGGCGTGCGTTTCATCGCGCTTGCACGCCTCCTTCATCGCGCCATGCGCGGCGCCGCGGTTCCATGGGACATGCGGCATCGGCCGCGTCGCCCAACGAGGAGGATCCACATGCGCATGCCTGTTTCCCCAGGGCCGTGGGCCATCGGCCTGCTGGCCGCGATCTCGCTGGCGGCCTGCGGCTACCAGGCCGCGGCACCGGAGGAGAAGGGTGCCAACACCACCGGCGAGCGCGGCGCCGGCGCGGCGCTCGAGCGCGATCCGGCGCCGGACGCTTCGCCCTCGCCGGAGGGCAGCGGCCGGGTGGTGCAGCTGGCGATCGAACAGGAGCCGGCGCCGCACCTGGTCGATGCCAGCGGTGCTTCGCTGTACTACCTGGAAGGCAACGTCGACGGCACCAAGTGCGACCAGGCCTGCGAGGGCGTGTGGCCGCCGGTGCTCGGCCAGGGCCAGCTGCAGGCGACCGACGGCGCCGGGGCCGGCATCACGGTGGGCAGCCTGCAGCGGGCCGACGGGGTTCAGGTCACCTGGCGCGGCCAGCCGCTGTACCGCTATGCCGGCGACCAGGGTGCGCAGCGCTCGGCCGGCGATGGCGTGGTCGACGAATGGGGCCACTGGCAGCTGGCCCGGCCCTGACCACGGCGGCCGGCGGGCGGGGCCTGCCGGCCGCGAGCGGGCAAGAAAAAAGCCGGCACAGGGCCGGCTTCGTGGAAAGCGCGCTGGGCTAGCCGAGGGGGAGGTGGGCCGGCTCGCCATCGCGGCGGGGGAGTGCCGGCAGCGGCGAGGGGTCGGGTACGTACTGCTGCAGCAGTTCCGGCAGATGGCGTTCGAGCCGGTCCAGGTCGAGTGCGTCAGCGTGTTCCGAAGCAAGCATCTGGGACATCTCCTTTCCGGCGGCCTTGCGGCACGCCGCTCCTGCCGTGTCGCGTCGGGGGAAGGTCCGGACATCGCCGGGAGCGCCCGCTAGCGTCCTTGCCGGCGGGCGGTGTCCGGCGAGTGGACACGCGTCCGAATCTGCCTGCCCAAATGTTCAGATCGTGTGGAAGAACAGGGGGTTGGACATGACAAATGCGTAAATTGTGCTGCGCTGCACAAAAGTTCCGGGCCTCTTGGCGGCTCTCACCCCCTGAGACGCGGAAGGTGTACAAATGTACACCATGAGCCAGAACGACTTTCCCTCCCTGCCACCCCAGCGCGCCGCCGTGCTGGACTTCCTGCGTCGCGAACTGGCCGCGGGGCGGGCGCCCAGCCTGGCGGAGATCGCCGATGAGTTCGGCTTTTCCTCGCGCAATGCCGCGCAGAAGCATGTCCAGGCGCTGGTCGCCGATGGCCTGCTGGAGCAGGTACCGGGCCGCAAGCGCGGGCTGCGGCTGCCCGGCGGCGGGGCGGACCTGCTGCCGCTGCCGGTGCTGGGCCGGGTGGCGGCCGGCCTGCCGATCAGCGCCGAGGGCGTGGCCCGGCTGGGCCCGGTGGGCGAGGGCGGGGAGGCGCTGTGGCTGGACCGGCGCCTGTTCTCGCCGCGGCCGGACTACCTGCTGCGGGTGCAGGGCGATTCGATGATCGAGGACGGGATCCTCGACGGTGACCTGGTCGGCGTGCACCGCACCCCCGAGGCCCGCGACGGCCAGACCGTGGTGGCACGGGTGGATGGCGAGCTGACCATCAAGCGCCTGCAGCGCGGGGCGGACCGGATCCGCCTGCTGCCGCGCAATCCGGCCCATGCCCCGATCGAGGTGCATCCGGGCCAGGACTTCGCCATCGAAGGTGTGTACTGCGGCCTGGTGCGAAGGGGTTGAGATGGCCCAGGTCGTTGCCATCGACAGCCTGCTGGCCGCGCGCACGCTGTGGCATGCCGGGCGCAGCGCCCGGCTTCCGGCCGACGGCGAGCCGAGTGGGCACGCGGCGCTGGACGCGCGCCTGCCGCATGGCGGCTGGCCGCGGCGCGCGCTGACCGAGCTGCTGCTGCCGGCCAACGGCGTGGGCGAACTGGCGCTGCTGCTGCCGACCATCGCGCGCATGACTGCCGCCGGCGGCACCGTTGTGCTGGTCGCGCCACCGTTCATTCCCTATGCCCCGGCCTGGCAGGCCGCCGGCGTGGACCTGGCCGGGCTGCACGTGGTCGATGCCTCCCCGCGTGATGCGCTGTGGGCGCAGGAGCAGTGCCTGCGCAGCGGCGCCTGCGCAGCGGTACTGGGCTGGCCGCCGGGTGGCGACGACCGTGCCCTGCGCCGGTTGCAGGTGGCTGCCGACAGTGGTGACTGCTGCGGCTTCGTCCTGCGCGACCGCCGCCATGCCGCCAATGCCTCGCCCGCGGCGCTGCGGCTGCTGCTGGAGGATGGCGGCTGGCGGGTACTCAAGTGCCGGGGCGGGCAGCCGCCCTCGGGGCTGGTGCAGCTGGCGCACTGACATGTCCTTGCATGTCGTCCAACTGCCGTGGAATCCGGCCGGCCTTCCCGTCCCCGGGTGCCGGCACGGGGAGGGCGGCTGATGCTCTGGGCCTGCATCCTGCTGCCGCAGCTGGCGCTGGACGCGGTGCTGCGCCGCCATCCCGAACCGGAGGCGCCGCTGGCCCTGGTCGGCGGTCCGGCGCAGCTGCGCAGCCTGCATGCGGTCAACGCCGCCGCGGCGGCAGCGGGGCTGGTGCCGGGCATGCGCCTGGCCGCCGCGCACGCGCTGCTGCCGCAGTTCGCGATGGTCGATTACGACCCCGCGGCCGAGGCGCGCGTGCACCGCTTCCTCGCCGCCTGGGCCTACCGCCACAGCTCGCTGGTCAGCGCCCAGTGGAACTCGGCCATCGTGCTGGAGGCGCGCGCCAGCTTCCGCCTGTTCGGACCCTGGCCGCGGTTCGAGCGGCGCCTGCGTGGCGAACTGGAACAGCTGGGCTTCCGCCATCGCATCGCCCTGGCCCCGACCCCGCGCGCGGCGCGGGTGCTGGCGGGCCTGCGCGATGGCATGGCGGTGATGGATGCAGCGGCCTTGCCGGCATTGCTCGACCGTGTCCCGGTGCGACGCGCGGTGCTGCCCGGTGACGCCGGCACGCGGCTGCAGCGCATGGGCATCCGCACCCTGGGCCAGCTGCGCGCGCTGCCATCGGATGCGCTGCGCCGCCGCTTCGGCCAGGCGCTGCTGGAACACCTGCAGAAGCTCTATGGCGAAGCCGACGATCCGCTGGAGTGCTACCAGCCGCCGGAGCATTTCGACGAACGCGTCGAGCTGGGCTACGAGGTCGAGACCCATACCGCGCTGCTGTTCCCGCTGCGGCGCCTGGTCGGCGACCTGTGCACCTACCTGTCGATCCGCGACGGCGGCGTGCAGCGTTTCGTGCTGCGGCTGGAACACGAGCAGGGCCATACCGACGTGGAGGTGGGCCTGCTGGCACCGGAGCGCAGCGCATCCATGCTGTTCGAGCTGGCGCGCGGGCGCCTGGATCGGGTGGAGATCGAGCGCCCGGTGGTGGGCATGCGCCTGCTGGCGCGGCACCTGCCGCCGTTCGTGCCGGCGATGCAGGACCTGTTCGCGCAACGCGCGCAGCAGGCGCTGGACTGGCCGCAGCTGCGCGAGCGCCTGCGTGCGCGCCTGGGCGACGAGTCGGTGTACCGGGTGGCGCCGCAGGGCGATCCGCGTCCCGAGCGCGCCTGGTGCCGGGTGACCGGCGACGAGGCGAAGGTGCCTGCCGCGCCGCCGCGCCCGCCACGGCCCACCTGGCTGCTGCCCGAACCGGTGCCGCTGCACGATCCGCGCCTGCAGGTGCTGTCCGGCCCGGAGCGGCTGGAAAGCGGCTGGTGGGACGGGGGCGACGTGCGCCGCGACTACTACGTGGTGCGCACCGGGCGCGGCCAGCGTGCCTGGGCGTTCCGTGCCGCCGGCGCGCGCGAGGGCGGCTGGATGCTGCACGGGTGGTTCGCATGAGCTGGGACGACGCCATCGACGGCGTGGACCGGGAAAGCCCTGGTGCCCGCGTGCCGCGCTTCCGCCAGGTCGCCTGGCGCCTGGCCCGGCGCGAGGCCGGCGCGCTGGATGCGGCCAACGACGACGCGCCGGTCGCCGAAGACGGCCTGCCGGCCTATGCCGAGCTGCACTGCCTGTCCGAGTTCTCGTTCCTGCGCGGCGCCTCCAGTGCCGAGGACCTGTTCGCGCGCGCGGCGCAGTGCGGCTACGAGGCGCTGGCGATCACCGACGAATGCTCGCTGGCCGGCATCGTCCGTGCCTGGGAGGCAGCGCGCGCCACCGGGGTGAAGCTCATCGTGGGCAGCGAGTTCGCGCTGGACTGCGGCCTGCGCTGCGTGCTGCTGGTGCAGTCGCGCGCCGGCTATACGCGCCTGTGCGAGCTGATCACCACCGGTCGGCGCAATTCGGCCAAGGGCAGCTACCGGCTCGCGCGCGCCGACGTGGAGCGGGTGGTGCGCATGCCGCCGCCGGGCGTGGAAGCTGGGGAGGTGGCAGGCGAGGGCTGCGGCCTGTTCGCGCTGTGGTTGCCGGGCGCCGAACCCGATCCGGCGCAGGGGCGCTGGCTGCGCCTGCTGTTTGGCGAGCGCGCGTACCTGGCGGTGGAGCTGCACCGCGAGCAGGACGATGCCGCGCGCCTGGCCCGGCTGCAGGAACTGGCGGCACGGCTGCAGATGACGGCGGTGGCGGCGGGCGACGTGCACATGGACGTGCGCCGGCGCCGGGTGCTGCAGGACACGCTGACCGCGATCCGCCACAACCTCACCCTGGCCGAATGCGCCGACCGGCTGTTCCGCAACGGCGAGCGCCACCTGCGCACGCGCCGCGCGCTGGCGGCGATCTATCCGGCGCCGCTGCTGCAGGCTTCGGTGGAACTGGCGCGGCGCTGCCACTTCGACCTCAAGGAAGCCGGCTACGTCTATCCGAAGGAACTGGTGCCGCCGGGGCATACCCCGACCAGCTGGCTGCGCCAGCTCACGGAAGAGGGCATGCGCCGGCGCTGGCCGGAGGGCGTGCCGCCGAAGGTGGCCGCGCAGATCGAGGAGGAACTGGCGCTGATCGCCGAGCTCAAGTACGAGGCGTTCTTCCTCACCGTGGAGGACATCGTCCGTTACGCCCGCGGCAAGGGCATCCTCTGCCAGGGCCGCGGCTCCTCGGCCAACTCGGCGGTGTGCTTTGCCCTGGGCATCACCGCGGTGGATCCGGCGCAGACCCGCCTGCTGGTCTCGCGCTTCCTGTCCAAGGCTCGCGACGAGCCGCCGGACATCGACGTGGACTTCGAGCACGAGCGCCGCGAGGAAGTGCTGCAGTACGTGTATGGCAAGTACGGGCGGCGGCGCGCGGCGCTGGCGGCCACGGTGATCCGCTACCGCGGCAAGAGCGCGGTGCGCGACGTGGCCAAGGCCTTCGGCCTGCCCCCGGACCAGATCGGCCTGCTGGCCGAATGCTTCGGCTGGGGCAATGGCGCCGCGCCGATGCGCCAGCGCCTGTCCGAGGCCGGGTTCGATCCGGACAACCCGCTCATCAACAAGGTGCTGGCGCTGGCGGCGATGCTGGAAGGCATGCCGCGCCACCTGTCCCAGCACGTGGGCGGTTTCGTGATCTCCGACGCGCCGCTGTCGACCGTGGTGCCGGTGGAGAACGCGGCCATGGCCGACCGCACCATCATCCAGTGGGACAAGGATGACCTGGAGACGATGGGCATGCTCAAGGTCGACTGCCTGGCGCTGGGCATGCTCACCTGCATCCGCAAGGCCTTCGACCTGGTGGAGTGGTACCGCGGCGTGCGCCTGGACATGGCCACCCTGCCGCGCGAGGACCCGGCCACCTACGAAATGCTGCAGGCCGCCGACAGCGTGGGCGTGTTCCAGGTCGAATCGCGCGCGCAGATGGCGATGCTGCCGCGGCTGCGGCCGAAGACGTTCTACGACCTGGTGGTGCAGGTGGCGATCGTGCGCCCCGGGCCGATCCAGGGCGGCATGGTCCATCCCTACCTGCGCCGGCGCATGGGCAAGGAGCCGGTTAGCTATCCCTCCGAGGGGGTAAAGCAGATCCTCGGCAACACCCTGGGCATCCCGCTGTTCCAGGAGCAGGTGATGGAGCTGGTGATCCATGCCGGCTACACGCCGGAGGAGGCCGACCACCTGCGCCGCTCGATGGCGGCCTGGGGGCGGGGCGGCGACATGGAGCCGCACCGCCTGAAGATCCGCCGGCTGATGGAAGGCAAGGGTTACGGCAGCGGGTTCATCGACCAGCTGTTCGAGCAGATCAAGGGCTTCGGTTCCTACGGCTTCCCGCAGAGCCATGCGGCCTCGTTCGCCAAGCTGGTCTATGTCAGCGCCTGGCTCAAGCGCCACGAGCCGGCGGCCTTCGCCTGCGCCCTGCTCAACTCGCAGCCGATGGGCTTCTACTCGCCCAGCCAGATCGTGCAGGACGCGCGGCGCGGCCGCGGTGGACGCGAGGGGGTGGAGGTGCGGCCGGTGGACGTGGCCTGCAGCAGCTGGGATTCGACCCTGGAGCCGCTGGGCGAGGGCAGGCAGCCGGCGATCCGGCTGGGCCTGCGGCTGGTGGCGGGCCTGTCGGAAAGCGCGGCGCAGGCGATCGTCGATGCGCGGCGCTGGCGTCCCTTCAGCGACGTGGCCGACCTGTGCCGGCGTGCGGGACTGGATGCGAAGGCGCGCCAGGCCCTGGCCGAAGCGGGCGCGCTCGATGGCCTGGCCGGCCACCGCAATGCCGCGCGCTGGGCGGTGGCCGGGATCGAGCCGAAACGGCCGCTGCTGGATACCAGCCCGGATGAAACCCGCATCGAACTGCCGGCGCCGCGCCTGGGCGAGGAGCTGCTGGCCGATTACCGCAGCACCGGCCTGAGCCTGCGCGCGCATCCGATGGCGCTGCTGCGCGCGCAGATGGTGCAGCGGCGGATCCTGGGCGTGCGCGAGCTGCGGCAGCGCCGCCATGGCAGCGGCGTGCACGTGGCTGGCCTGGTCACCCAGCGGCAGCGGCCGGCCACGGCCAAGGGCACGATCTTCGTCACCCTCGAGGACGAGCACGGCATGGTCAACGTGATCGTGTGGCCGGACCTGGCCGTGCGCCAGCGCAAGCCGCTGCTGCAGTCGCGGCTGATGGCCGTGCGCGGACGCTGGGAACGGGTGGACGGCGTGGAGCACCTGATCGCCGCCCACCTGGAGGACCTGAGCCACCTGCTGGGCGGGATGCAGGTCGAATCCCGCGATTTCCACTGATCAACCGCGCATTGCGCAGGAGGGCGACATGGACCTGTTCGACAACGGACCGCAGACCCTGGTGGAGGACGCCGAGGGCGGTATCCGCTACTGGGCGGAGTTCCTGCCGCCTGCGCTGGCCCGGGAATGGTTCGAGGCGCTGCGCGATGGCTGCCGCTGGCAGTCCGCGCGCAGGCCGATGTACGACCGCGTGGTCGACGTGCCGCGGTTGATGGCCTGGTACGGCCTGCACGAGGTGCCCGAGGGCCTGCCGCTGGCGGCGATGCTGGAACGCGTGCAGGCGGTGGCGCCGGGTGCCTACAACAGCGCGGGCCTGAACTTCTACCGCGACGGCAACGACAGCGTGGCCATGCACAACGACAAGCTGCACCAGCTGGTGCCGGGACAACCGCTGGCGCTGGTCTCGCTCGGCAGCGCCCGGCGCATGAACATCCGTGCCAAGGCCGGTGGCCGCGCGCTGGGCATCGACCTGGAGCCGGGCAGCCTGCTGGTCATGAGCCATGCCAGTCAGCTCACCCACGAACACGGCATACCCAAGACCGCGCGCCCGGTCGCACCACGCATGAGCGTGGTGTTCCGCGCGCGTCCGCAGGCGGCGCGGACGCGGTATTCCTGGCAGGCAGGCGTGGGAGCGTCCGGATCCGTGCCTGGTCCGGGGGAGCGGGCGGCGTGAGCCCGCCCGGCGTCCGCGGGCTGGCTGCCGGCTCCCCGTTGCCCACCGGGCAGGCGCTGGCGATCGACGGCCGCTGCTTCGCCTACGTGTTCCCCTGCGCCTGGGAGGACCACTGCAAGATCGGCTTCTCCGCCGATCCGCTGGGGCGGATCGCGGCGCTGCACCCGCGCTGGTTCGGGTTCTTCGACCTGGAAGGCGGGATGCTGGTGGAGGCCGAGTCCATCCGTGACGCGCGCGACCTTGAGCTGGAGCTGCGCGCAGGACTGGGCGGGTACAACGCGCCGGCGCCACTGGCGATCCGGGTTCCGGCTGGCGGGCATACCGAGTGGTTCCGCGGCGTGTCGGCGCTGCTGGCCGAGCGCGTGGCGACCCTGGGCGCGCGTGGCTATCGCACGTATCGACTGGGCGACTGGCTACAGGCGGCGCTGCAACAACGCGCGGACCGACTGCACGAGTGGACCCTGGTGCAGCTATCGGTGGACGAGCTGGAAGGCCTGGCCGGTCCCACGCCTGCGCAGCAGCACGTGCGCGACGTGCTGGATGCGTGCGTTGCCCTGGGTATCGGACTGGAACCGCGGCTGGCGCCGGCGGTCCTGGACTGGTATCGCGGGCCAGCGTCGTGACTCGCAGGCGGTGGCCAGCAGCAAGGCTGCTGGGCGCGAGGAGCCCGGCCCGCTTTCCAACCCCTCCCCCCCCCCGGGGGGAGGGGTTGGCCTGGCCCGCAGCGAAGGGGCCTGTGGTCAGCGGCTCGATTTCTTCGTGGCGCGGCGCGTGGATGTCTTCGCCGCCGACTTGCGGGCGGGTGATTTGCGGGTGCTGGTCCTGGCCGTGGCCTTCCTGGCGCTGGACTTCTTCGTGGCCTTCTTCGTGGCGCGGCCGGTGCTCTTGCGGGTGGCCTTCTTCGCCGTCGCCTTCTTCGCGGGGCTGCGGCTGGTCCTGCGCGTGGCGGTCTTCTTCGCCGCCTTCTTCGCCGCGCTCTTGCGCGGAGCCGACTTCCGGGCCGTGGTCTTGCGCGCGGCCTTCTTCGTGGCGGTCTTGCGGGTCGCCTTCCTGGCGGTGCTCTTGCGGGCGGTGGTCTTGCGCGCGCCGGTCGTCTTCTTCGCTGCCTTCTTGGTGGCCTTGCGCGCCGTCGACTTCCGTGCGCCGCTCCTGCTTGCGGTCTTCTTCGTGGCCTTCTTCGCGGCCTTGCTGGCGCCGCCGGCGGACTTCTTCGCCGCGGATTTCTTCGTCGATTTCTTCGTCGATTTCTTCGTTGCCTTGCGCGCGCCGGACTTCCTGCCCGAGCCGGACTGCTTGCCGCCGCCGTCCTGCTTGTTGACGGTGGCCCAGGCGATGCGCTCGGCGGTGTCCTCGCTGCGGCCGCGCTCCTTCTCGCTGTCCTCGATGTGCTCGGCCTGGCGCTTCTGCTTGTCGGTATAGCTGGACTTGTCACCACGTGGCATTGGCTTGCTCCTGCGATGCACCGGTGCGTGCGGCCACAGGAAAACGCCATCGGGGTAAGGCATCCGTGAAATGCACGGGCTTCGTTGCAACGCATCGCCGGGCGATCGGCGGCGATGCGCCCGCCGGTCACCGCCATCCGCGCAAAGGAAAGCCCCGCATCGCGGGGCTTCCCGTGGCTGCTCCCGGCGCGCCGCGCGGCGCGCGATCCTTGCTCAGCGGAAGCGGATCTCGCCGGCGAAGGTGATGGTGTCCACGTCCACGTTGACGCCGTTGGATTCGGCGCGGCGGCGGTCGTAGTTCAGGCCCAGGCCCCAGCGGCGGCTGAAGTCGTAGCCGGCACTGATGCCGTAGTACGGCTTGGTCGAGCTCTCGTCGTCGACGATGTCGAAGCGGTCCTCGCGCAGCTGCAGGGTGACGCGGGCCACGCCGGCGCGGGCGCCGACGAAGAAGCCGGTTTCCTGCGGGCCGAAGTGCTTCTTGGCGACGATGCCGGCGCCGACGGTGACCAGGTCCAGGTCGTAGTCGCGGCCCAGGTACTCGGTGTACAGCGAGCCGACGTGGCCCTCGACGGCGAGGTTCGGGGTGAACCAGTAGCCGCCGCCGACCAGCAGCGCGGTGTCGTTGTCGCTGCCGCGGAAGTAGCGGCCGTAGCTGACTTCGATGTCGCTGTTGCCGGCTTCGGCGCGGACGAAGGGCTGGCCGGCGAGGGCCTCGGTCGACAGGGTGCAAAGGGCCAGGGCCGCAGCCAGGGCCAGGATGTTCTTCATGTATGACCTTCCAGTGGTTTTCTCGGTATGCCCGTCCGGGCAGCGCGCACTTTGGCCGGCAGGTCCAGCAGTGTCAGGAATTTGTCAAAGGTTCGGGCGCAGGGGCGCCCAAGCTGCGAAAATGAGGTGCCCCAGACCAGCGCGTCGTGGCGGCAGCGGCCGCCAGCGGCTGGCACGTTCCGGAAAGGAGGTCCGGGCGGTCCTGCCAGGCGCGGGCTTCCCCCACCCGTGTTCGAGATTTGTCGTGTCAAACCCCCCGAAAGAGCGCCGCCGGTCCAACGCCCCCGTGGACCCGCAGCAGCTGGTCGCCGGCCTCACCCCCGGACAGCAGGCGACCGTGGAAACCATGCGCCATTTCCACTGGGAACTGCGCTTCGTGCGCCGCCCGCTGTTCCAGCCGCCGATCCCGTTCCTGTTCGACCGCGACGGCAAGCGCTACGTGGTCCTGCGCGAGGACGGCAGCATCGACGAGCATCCGGACCTGCCGCTGCGCGACTGAGCCGCGCAAAAAGAAGGCCCCGCCGTAGCGGGGCCTTCTGGCGGCAACGCGGGCGTCCGGATCAGGCGCCGGCTTCTTCCTTGTACGCGTCCACCGGGATGCAGGCGCAGAACACGTTCTTGTCGCCGTAGACGTTGTCCACGCGCGAGACCGGCGGCCAGTACTTCTGCTTCTTCAGCGAAGGCAGCGGGAACGCGGCCAGCTCGCGCGGGTAGGCGTGCTTCCACTCGCTGGCCGACACCTGCTGCGCGGTGTGCGGGGCGTGCTTGAGCGGGTTGTCCTCGCGGTCCAGGCGGCCGTCCTCGATCGCGCGGATCTCCTCGCGGATCTGGATCATGGCGTCGATGAAGCGGTCCAGCTCCTGCTTGGACTCGCTCTCGGTCGGTTCGACCATCAGCGTGCCGGCGACCGGGAAGCTCAGGGTCGGGGCGTGGAAGCCGAAGTCGACCAGGCGCTTGGCGATGTCCTCGGCGCCGATGCCGGTGGCCTTCTCCAGCGGGCGGATGTCGAGGATGCACTCGTGCGCGACCAGGCCGTTGCGGCCGGTGTAGAGCGTCCTGTAGTGCGGGGCCAGCCTCTTCGAGATGTAGTTGGCGTTGAGCAGGGCCACCTGGGTGGCCTTGCGCAGGCCGGCGGCGCCCATCATCGCGATGTACATCCAGCTGATCGGCAGGATCGAGGCGCTGCCGAAGCTGGCCGCGCTGACCATGCCGACCTTGCCGTCGCCGCCGAGCGTGCGCGGCAGGAACGGCGCCAGGTGCGCCTTGACCGCGCACGGGCCCACGCCCGGGCCGCCGCCGCCGTGCGGGATGCAGAAGGTCTTGTGCAGGTTCAGGTGGGACACGTCCGAGCCCCACTTGCCCGGCTTGGCCAGGCCGACCAGCGCGTTCATGTTGGCGCCGTCGGTGTACACCTGGCCGCCGTGGGCGTGGATGATCTGGCAGATCTCGACCACGTCCTCCTCGAACACGCCGTGGGTGGACGGGTAGGTGATCATGATCGCGGCCAGGTTGGCCGAGTGCTGTTCGGCGCGGGCGCGCAGGTCCTCCAGGTCGATGTTGCCGTTGGCGTCGCACTTGACCACCACGACCTTCATGCCGGCCATCTGCGCCGAGGCCGGGTTGGTGCCGTGCGCCGACTCGGGGATCAGGCAGATGTTGCGGTGGCCCTCGCCGCGGCTGGCGTGGTAGGCGCGGATCGCCAGCAGGCCGCTGTACTCGCCCTGGGCGCCGGAGTTGGGCTGGAAGCTCACCGCGTCGTAGCCGGTGCACTCGGCCAGCATCGCCTCCAGCTCGGACACCAGCTGGGCGTAGCCCTCGGCCTGGTCGGCCGGGGCCAGCGGGTGGACCTGGCTGAACTCCGGCCAGGTGATCGGGATCATCTCCGAGGTGGCGTTGAGCTTCATGGTGCACGAACCCAGCGGGATCATCGTGCGGTCCATGGCCAGGTCCTTGTCCGACAGCGAGCGCATGTAGCGCAGCAGCTCATGCTCGCTGTGGTAGGTGTTGAACACCGGGTGCTGCAGGAACGGGCTGGTGCGCAGCAGCTCGGCCGGCAGCGCGTTTGGGGTGGCGGCGTCCAGCGCGTCGATGTCGATGCTGGCGCCGAACAGGCCGGCCAGGGCGGCCAGGTCGGCGCGGGTGGTGGTCTCGTCCAGGCTGATGCCCACCGCCTCGCTGTCGATCTGGCGCAGGTTGATGCCGGCCTCGCGGGCGCGGGCCAGGATCGCGCCGGCGTCCACGCCCTTCACGTGCAGGGTGTCGAAGAAGCGCCCGCCGACCTCGATGCCGGCATTGCGCAGGGCCGCGGCCAGGATCGCGGCCATGCGATGGGTGCGGCGGGCGATCCGGGTGAGGCCCTCGGGGCCGTGGTACACGGCGTACATCGAGGCCATCACCGCCAGCAGCACCTGCGCGGTGCAGATGTTGGAAGTGGCCTTCTCGCGGCGGATGTGCTGCTCGCGGGTCTGCAGGGTCAGGCGGTAGGCCGGGTTGCCCTCGGTGTCCACCGACACGCCGATCAGGCGGCCGGGCATGGAGCGCTTGAACGCGTCGCGGCAGGCCATGAACGCCGCGTGCGGGCCGCCGAAGCCGAACGGCACGCCGAAGCGCTGCGAGTTGCCGACCACGATGTCCGCGCCCCATTCGCCCGGGGCGGCGATCAGGGTCAGGGCCAGCAGGTCGGTGGCCACCGCGACCAGGCCGCCGCGCGCGTGCACGGCCTCGGCCAGGGCACGATGGTCGCCGATGTGGCCGAAGGTGTCCGGATACTGCAGCAGCACGCCGAAGCACTCGGCTTCCATCGCCTCCTCCGGGGTGCCCACGCGCAGGGTGATGCCCAGCGGCTCGGCGCGGGTGCGCAGCACTTCCAGGGTCTGCGGATGCACGGCGTCGTGCACGAAGAAGGTGTCCGACTTCGACTTGCCGGCGCGCTTGGCCAGGGTCATGGCCTCGGCGGCGGCGGTGGCCTCGTCCAGCAGGGAGGCGTTGGCGATCTCCATGCCGGTCAGGTCGGCGCACATCTGCTGGAAGTTCACCAGCGCTTCCATGCGGCCCTGCGAGATCTCGGCCTGGTAGGGCGTGTAGGCGGTGTACCAGGCGGGGTTCTCGAGGATGTTGCGCAGGATCACCGCCGGGGTGTGGGTGCCGTAATAGCCCTGGCCGATGAAGCTGCGGAAGACCTTGTTCTTCCTGGCGATGGCGCGGATCCGGGCCAGCGCCTCCTCCTCGGTCAGGCTGCCGCCCAGGGCCAGCGGCTCGGCGGACTTGATCCCGGCCGGGACGATGGCGTCGGTCAGGGCCTCCAGCGAGTCGTGGCCGACGGCCTGGAGCATGGTGGCGATTTCGGCGTCGTTGGGGCCGATGTGGCGGCCGACGAAGGCGTCGTGCTGCTCGAGTTCGCGCAGGGAGGAAGCGTGCTGGGACATGGAGAGCGGTCCGGACAGGGCAGGAATGGAGGCCGCGCACGGGCGCGGCGGGGTGCCCCTCTGTCCTTTTGCCTGAGAGTTTGGAAGCCGCGCGGACGAGGTCGCGTGCTTCGTGCCCCTTCGGCGCCGGCGCTGGCGCTCTCGCGTGGCCGGTCTCTCCAGAGTGTTTGCAGCGGCGGTGGTATCGGGCCTGAGCGATTACGGGCGTTTGCGCCTTCGGCAGCCGGCCGGGGCCGGCTTCTCCCACCAGGTACAGCGTGGCGATTATACCGTGGCCGCGGCGGCGGGCAGGCCGGGGGCGGCGGCACCCGGGGGCAGCCGGACAGGGCAAGCCCGCCAGCGCCGCCGGGTGCAGCGGGGATGGGCGCTTGGCTTACCATGGCCATCCTTTCGGGACCGCGGCCCATGACCTCCGATCCGGACCACGCCACTGCAGCAGCGACCATCGCCATTCCGGAGCCGGCCGCGGTAGCCGCGGCGGCGGAAACCGCGCCCGCGGGCGGTGCCATGGGGCCAGCCGCACCCAGCGCGATCGACCGCCTGGTGCGCCTGCTCAAGCGCGAGCCGGTGCTGGTGGTGTCGCTGGTCTATGCGCTGGTGTCGGCCATGGGCATGTGGTCGCACTACTGGTTCTACCGCCGCCTCGACTTCCCGATCCTGGAATACCTGCAGGGCGCCGACCTGTTCGTGATCGGCCTGCGCCGGCCGGACTACTTCCTGGTGGTGCTGGCGGTGCTGGCCTTCGTGCGGGTCAGCCTGGTCCCGGTGCGCTGGGCCGCGCGCAATCCGGAGCGCGCACGCGCGCTGGTGGCGCGCCACCCGTGGATCCGCTGGGTGTTCCTGTTCCCGGACGACAGGAAGCGCTGGCTGGTGTCCGGGCTGTCGTTCGAGACCCAGCTGGTGCTGTTCGGCCTGGTGCTATCGCTGCAGTACCTGCTGGTGTGGAGCGTGCTCAATGCCAACCGGGTGGTGGAGGGCCGCTCGGACCTGCCGCAGGTGCGCCTGACCCTGGCCGGGGCCGACGCTGCGGTCCCCGGGCAGGCGCGGCTGCTGGGCACCACCAGCGCCTACGTGCTGGTGTGGTGGCCCGGGCCGAAGCAGGTGGAAGTGTTCCCGGTGGCCAACCTGGCCCGGATCGAGCAGGTGCGCGCGCCGGAAGGCGGGCAGCCGGCGCATGATGCCGAGCTGCCCGCGGACGCGGCGCCCGGCGCCGAAGCCGCGGATGCCGGGGCGGCTGCGCCCGCGGCCGCCGATGCGATCCAGCCGGCCCGGGAAGGTGGCCCGTCCCGATGAGCGCACGCAGTACCCGGACCCTGACCCTGCTGCTGGCCGGCCTGGCGATGTTCGGGCCTTTCTCGATCGACACCATCTTCCCGGCCTTCCCGCAGATGGCCGCGCAGTTCGGCGCGGACAAGGTGGCGATCCAGCAGACCATCAGCGTCTACCTGATCTCCTACGCGCTGATGAGCGTGGTGCATGGTCCGCTGTCGGACGCACTGGGACGGCGGCGGGTGATCCTGGCCGGCCTGGTGGTGTTCACCCTGGCCTCGGCCGGCTGCGCGCTGTCGCGCGACCTGCCCACGCTGCTGGCGTTCCGCGCGCTGCAGGGGCTGTCGGCCGGAGTCGGCCTGATCGTCGGCCGCGCGGTGATCCGCGACGTGCTGCAGGGCGACGACGCGCAGCGGCTGATGAGCCAGGTCTCGGTGATCTTCGGCATCGCCCCGGCGATCGCGCCGATCATCGGCGGCTGGATGCTGGGTGCCGGGCGCTGGCCGCTGATCTTCTGGTTCCTGGCCGCGTTCGGCCTGATGCTGCTGGCGAGCGTGGGCCGCTGGCTGCCGGAGACCCATCCGCCGGAACTGCGCCTGCCGCTGCAGCCGCGGCGGCTGCTGGGCGACTACGCGGCGATCGGCGCCAACCCGCGTTTCCAGCGCCTGGCCGCGGCCGGTGCGCTGAACTTCGCCGGCATGTTCCTGTACATCGCCTCGGCGCCGGCATTCCTGATGGACCTGCTTGGCCTGGGCGAGCGCGAGTTCGCCTGGCTGTTCATCCCCACCATCGGCGGCATGACCCTGGGCGCGTTCCTGTCCGGGCGCCTGGCCGGGCGCTGGCCGCCGGGCCGGCAGGTGGGCGCGGGCTTCGCCTGCTCGGCCACCGCCGCCGCGCTCAACGTGGCCTACAACGTGCTGGCGCCGGCGATCGCGGTGCCGTGGGCGGTGCTGCCGATGAGCCTGTTCGCCTTCGGCGTGGCCCTGGTGTTCCCGGTGCTGACCCTGGCGATCCTGGACATGTACCCGCGCCAGCGCGGCGCCGCCTCCTCGCTGCAGGCGTTCTTCCAGCTGGTGCTCAACTCGCTGGTCGCCGGCCTGCTGTCGCCGCTGCTGAGCCACCACGGCCTGCACCTGGCGCTGGGCATGGCCGCGTTCGTGGCCGGCGGCTGGGCGATCTGGCGCTGGGAGTCCAGCGTCGCCCGGCGCGCGCGGCCGCCTGCCTCCCCGCCGCCCTCCGGCCCGATGATCGAGCCGGGCGAGCAGCTCTGACCTTCCTTTCCCCCCGGAGATCCCGATGTCCATCCAGTCCAAGGCCCGCCGTGACGCGCGCAAGCGCAAGGCCGAACGCGAGCGCAACCGCGCCCGGGCCGGGCGCCCGCCGATCGAACCGCATGCCGAGCTGCGCGACCGCGACGGCAACCTGCTGGCCGGCGTGGTGCGGCAGGGCGGGGTCTGGGTGCTGGGCATGGACGGGCGCATCGCCGGCAGCAGCGACAGCGCCGCGCAGATGCTGATGCTCATGCGCCGCGCCCAGCGCCTGCACGAGGAGCAGGGCGTGCCGGTGAAGCTGGTGTACTCGGACGTGCTGCGCGACGAGGCGGCCCTGGAGGCGGCGGCCAACGGCAAGTCGCCGGAGGAGTACGAGCAGCAGCTGGAGGCGGAGATGGCCTCGGCGCGCCCGGTCGATGGCGAGGACGAGGGCGAGCGGCAGGAACCGGATACCTCCGGCCCGGCGCTGCACTGAGTCCCGCCCGCCGCAAAGGCAAGGGCCGGCTTGCGCCGGCCCTTGCTGTTTGCAGCTTCCGTCGGCCCGCGTCAGGCGTCCTTGGCCGGGGTCGCGGCCGCGGGCGCCGCCTGCGCCGCCGGCGCCTGCCAGCCGCAGGACTTGCCCTGGTTCTGCTGCTGCAGCCATTCCTGCAGCGGGGCGAAGTACTCCAGCACCGCGCCGCCGTCGATCCGCTCGCTGCCGGTCAGCTCCTTGAGCGTGGCCTGCCACGGCTGGCTGGCGCCGCGCGCCAGCATGGCGCGGAACTTCTCGCCAGCGGCCTCGCTGCCGTGGAAGCTGCATTCGTACAGCGGGCCGGTGTGGCCGGCGGCCTCGCACAGCGACTTGTAGAACTGGAACTGCAGCAGGTGCGCCAGGAAATAGCGGGTGTACGGGGTATTGCCCGGCACGTGGTACTTGGCACCCGGGTCGAAGAACTCCTCGCCGCGCGGCTGCACCGGGGCCACGCCCTGGTAGCGCGCCTTCAGCTCCCACCAGGCCTGGTTGTAGCGGTCCGGGGTGATCGAGCCGTCGAACACGCCCCAGCGCCAGCGGTCGATCATCAGCCCGAACGGCAGGAACGAGACCTTGGCCAGGGCCATGCGCATCTGGGTGTTGATCAGCGCCTCGTGGCTCTGCGCCTGGCCCTGGACCAGGCCGATCGACTCCAGGTACTTCGGCGTCATCGCCAGCACGATGGTGTCGCCGATGGCCTCGTGGAAGCCGTCGTTGGCGCCGTTCTGGAACAGCGGCGGCTGCGGGTTGTAGGCCAGGTCGTAATAGATGTGGCCCAGCTCGTGGTAGATGGTGGTGAAGTCTTCCTCGTTGGGCTTGATGCACATCTTGGTGCGCACGTCTGGCGACTTGCCGTCAGCGCCGCCCATGTTCATGTCCCAGGCGCTGGCGTGGCAGACCACGTCGCGGTCCAGCGGCTTGATGAACTGGCTCTTCTCCCAGTAGCTCTCCGGCAGCCGGGGCATGCCCAGGGAGACGTAGAAGTCCTGGGCGCGCTCGGTCATCGCCTTGGCCATGGCCAGCTGTGCCTCGCGCTCGGCCTCGAAGCGCTCGCGCGGGCCGGGGCTGGGGCCGCGGCGGTGCAGGGCGGCGCTGAGCAGCTGCTGGTACTGGCGCTCCAGGGCGGCGGTGATGTCCAGGTCGCCCACGCCCTTGTACGGCTGCAGCATGTCCCAGAGGTTGCCCCAGTCCTGCTGCCACATGTTGCCCATCAGGTGCGCCGGCAGCAGGCCCTCGCCGACCACGCCGCGTTCCACGCCGTAGGTCTGCTGCAGCTTGTCGCGGGTGTAGCAGTGCAGCTGCTCGTACAGCGGGCGCACCTGCTCCCACAGGCGGTCGGTCTCGGCGGAGAAGGCGTCCGGCTCCATGTCGTAGCCGCTGCGCCACATCGCGCCGGTGTCGGCGTAGCCCAGTTCGCGGGCGCCCTCGTTGACCAGCTCGACGAAGCGGACGTAGTCCTCGCGCATCGGTTGGGCGATCGAGTGCCAGCCGGCCCAGGCGTCGAGCTGGGCGTCGTAGTCGCGGCTGGAGCGCAGCACGTCCTCCAGCTCGCCCAGCTGGCGGCACTTCCTGGCCGCGCCTTCGCCGCTGCAGTAGGTGCCGGCGCCGTAGGCGCCTTCCATCTTCGCCGCGATCCGGGTCAGCTCGGCCAGCTTCTCCGGGTCGCGCGGGGCGGGCATGGCGGTGGCCTGCTTGAGCAGGTTGAGGGCGCGCCGGCTGTCGTCGGACATCGGCTGGCCCTCGAACTTCTTCGCTTCCTCGATCCAGGCATTGAGCTGGGCCAGGGCGCGCTCGTTGGCCTTGGCCGCCACCAGCTGGCTGTCGTCGTTGATGTAGGTCGAGGACAGCCACTGCGCGGAAGTGAGCTCCGGATAGGCGGCCTTGAACTCGGCGCTGATGCGGGCGACGAACTGGTCGGCGGTCTCGCCGTTCTCGGCCCGGGCGGCGGGCTTTTCCTGTTCCGGGCTGGGCGTCTTGCGGCAGGCCGACAGCGACAGCAGGCCGGCGGCCACGGCGATGGCCAGCAGCAGGGGGCGATGGTTCACGAGGGGTCCCTTTGCGTGAGTGCGACCGGCGAAGGCTAGAGGCCCGGGATGGCACTGGCAAGGCAGGGGCCGCAAGCGAAGGGCGGATAGGCGCCCGAGGAGCGGCCTTCTGTGGGAGCGGCTTCAGCCGCGATGGGGCTTTCATGCAGATCCTTCTGCAACAGCCTGCACATTCATGTGCCGAGGTTCAAATGAGAAAGCTCCGTCGCGGCTGAAGCCGCTCCCACAAAAAAGCCGTTCCTACGGATATCGGGTTTACGAGGGCGAGCGCGCCCGCCGCAGATTCACTGCGCGCAGCCGGCGAACAGGTCGCGCGAGCGATCGTAGACGGAGGTCCTCACCTGCATGAGGCCCAGCACCGAGTGGAACAAGTTGTCCTGGTCGGCGCGCCCGTTCGCACGCTGGCGCAGGCACTGCAGGTCCAGTCCGCGGCTGGCGGCGAACTGCGGGGAGAACCACATCACCATCGGTACCCGGGTCTGTTCGTCCGGTGCGATGGCGTACGGCACGCCATGCAGGTAAAGCCCCTTCTCGCCCAGCGATTCGCCGTGGTCGGAGAGGTAGATCATCGCCGTGTCGTAGTCCTGCATGTCGCGCAGGGCGGCGATGGTGCGGGCCAGGAAATGGTCGGTGTAGCGGATGGCGTTGTCGTAGCTGTTGACGATCTGGCCGCGGCTGCACTTGCCCAGGTCCGGGGTGTCGCAGGTCGGCACGAACTGGCGGAACGCCGCCGGGTAACGCTGGAAGTAGCTGGGGCCGTGGTTGCCCAGCTGGTGCAGGACGACCACGCGGTCGCCCGGCCTGGCACGCACCTGCGCGGCCAGGTCGTCGAGCAGGATCTCGTCCATGCAGCGGCCATCGGCGCACAGTCCGGGCTTGGTGGCGTCGTCCAGCCGCTGGGTCTCAAGCCCTTCGCACACGCCCTTGCAGCCGGACTGGTTGTCGCGCCACAGCGTGGCGATGCCGGCATGCTGGAGCACGTGCAGCAGCGACTGGTGGGCGCGGATCTTCTTGGCGTCGTAGTCGTGGCGGCCGAACGGCGAGAACATGCACGGCAGCGATACCTCGGTGCTGGTGCCGCAGGCATGCATGTCCGGGAAGTTGATCACCCCGGCCTTGGCCAGCTCCGGCGTGGTCTGGCGGGCGTAGCCGTTGAGGCCCCAGTTCTGCGCGCGCACGGTCTCGCCGACCACCAGCACCAGCAGGCGCGGCTTGCTGTCGGCCGCGCGCGGCGTGGCCTTGGCATCGGTGCCAAGCGGCAGCTTGGGCTGGTTCTTGATCGGGTTGGAGCTGATCAGGTTCTGCTTCAGTGCGATCAGGTAATTCGCCGGCGTGGCCAGGTAACGGACCTCGCGGTGGTTGCGCATCAGCGCCGATACGTTCTGGAACGAGGCCAGCGTGCCGGCACCGGACACCACCACCACGCCCACCAGGAACAGCAGCCGCCACAGCAGGGCGCGGCTCCAGCTGCGGCGGCGCAGGCGCAACCGCCACAGCAGCACGCAGGGCACCAGCGCATACACCAGCAGCGGCAGGAGCAGCGCCGGGGTCATCAGCTCGCGCGACTCCTTGTGGTCGGTGGCCAGCACGTTGCGCAGCATGTCCGCGTCCAGATAGACGTTGAAGCTGTTCATGTAGTGCGTGGCGAAGGCGGTGGTGACGAACAGGATCGTCAGCAGCACCTTGGCGTTCCAGCGCCACACCAGCAGGCCCAGCAGCAGCGCGTGCACGCCCATCAGCAGGGCGAACAGCGACACCGCGAACAGCACGCTGCCGGGGTTGGTGGCCAGGGCGTCGCGCCAGAACAGGCCGTTGCAGGCCAGGGCGAAGAACGCGCTCGACAGCAGGATCAGCGTTTCGGTGGAAATTTCCGGGCGCCAGCGGCGCAGCCGTGCGAATGCGCTGGTCGATGCCGGCAGATGCGGTGAAGCCGTACTCATGCGTGGGTTTCTTCCTTGAACGGGGTGGCCTTGGCCGGTGGGAACATCAACAGGTAAAGCAGCACCGCCACGGTCCAGCTGACCGCCAGCGACCAAACATCATGCGAGAAAAAGTGCGCGCCGCGCAGCTGCTGGGAAAAGCCGAACAGCAGCCCGGTGGCCACCGCCACGGCGAGTGCGGCCCAGCGCCAGCACGGGCGTACCTGCAGGGCGAAGAAGTACAGCGCCACCCAGCCGTAACCGGCGCTGGCATGGCCGGCCGGGAAGCAGGCGGCGTGGCCGAGCACCACCGGGCGCGGCTCGAACAGGCCGATGAACGGGCGCAGGCCGCCGTAGCGCTCCAGGTCCCAGGGGCAATCCATCTGGGTCATGGACTTGAGCAGGGCGACCACGCCGGTGGACAGGCCCACCGCCAGCAGCAGGTACAGCAGCGGCCGGCGCAGGGGCTTCCAGCGGGCGTCCAGGCAGGCGCGCAGCAGCGCCAGCATCACCAGCACCGCGGCCAGGGTGCTCAGGTTCTTGCCGCCGCGGTGGATGACGTGGGTGGTCCACCAGGCATCGCGGAACGCCCAGCGGCCGCCTTCCCAGCGGTAGAGCTGGTCGGCCAGCCACTGGTCGCCGTTGCCGGCCATCAACACCAGGCTGGCGGCCACGGCCAGCAGCAGCGGGAGCAGCAGGTGGCGGGCCAGGAAGCCGCGCCGGGTGGCGGCAAGGCCGGGCGCGGGCAGCACATACGGGGGCGGCGAGGACGGGATGGCAGGCACGGATGCGGAGCCTTCGACGATGAATGGCCGCATGGTGGTGGCGGCCATGTCGGAGAGTGGTCGGAGGCCCGTTGCCGCGGCGTTAACCCCGCGCCGCGTTCAGTCCTCGTCGGTCTCGCCGGCCGTTCCCGCGACCTGGCCGTGGGTGGCGGCCACGCAGGCGGTATCCAGCGCGGTGCCCGGCAGCAGCTGCCACTGGTTGCGGTTGGCGCTGCCGATGTCGATCACCGCGGCCGGGTCGGCGCAGGGGGTCATGGCCTGCTTGAGGACGAACAGCCAGCGCCGTTCCGGGGCGGCGGCCACCCATTGCCCGGCCATCTCCCACTGCTCGGGCCACGGCCGCTTGAAGCCGAAGTCCATCGCCTGCGGGTGGGTCTGCAGCAGGTTCTGCTCACGCCAGGCGACCATGCCCAGTTCGCCGTCGCCGATGCGCTGGCGCACCTTGTCCATCACCGCCGAGGCCGAGCTGTAGGGGTCCAGGGCCGGCATCAGCCCCAGTCCGTACATCGTCCACAGCAGCACCGTGGCCAGCACCGCGGCCAGCCCGGCGCGGCGCAGGCGCAGCGCCGCCACCAGCACCAGCGCGGCAATGCCGAAGCCCAGCAGCCAGGCGCCAACCCGTGGGACCACCGCTGGGTCGATCGCGCGTTTGGCCGCGCTGCGCTGCGCCCAGCCATCGGCGTGCTGCAGTGCGTCGTAGCCGACCGCCAGCATCGCCACCGCCAGCAGCGCCACGTACAGCAGCAGCGCCCAGCGCACCCCGCTACGGCGCAGCAGGCCGGCCAGCAGCGGCGCGGCCGCCACCGCCAGCGCCGGCAGCATCGGCAGGATGTAGACCTCGCGCTTGCCGGGGCTGGCGCTGAAGAACAGCAGCACCAGCAGTGCCCAGCCCAGCAGCACGATGTAGCGCGGGTCGGCGCGGCGCAGCCGCCGCCACCAGGCCGGTACCAGCCACGGCAGCAGCAGGCTGCCCGGCAGCCACAGCGTGGCGATCACCTGCAGGTAGTACCAGGCCGGCTGGTGGTGGTGCCAGGCGTTGGCGTAGCGGGTGCCGGTCTGCTTGAACAGCAGTTCGTGGGCGTAGGACTGCAGGCCGGGGTCGGGGTTGTTCAGCAGGGCGATGCCCAGCGGCGCCAGCCACACCCCGGTACCGGCGATGAACAGCGGCAGCAGCAGCCACCAGCCCCAGCCGCGACCGGCGCCGGGCGCGCCGGGGTGGCGCCAGCGCCAGGCGGCCCAGGGCAGCAGCGCCAGCAGCGGCAGGAAGCCCACGCCCTTGGTCACCGTGCCTACGCCGGCGGCGAAGGCGCCCAGTGCCAGCAGTTTCCAGTCGGGCCCGAGCAACGTGTGCCGCAGCAGCGCCCACAGCGACAGCGTGGTCATGCCCACCAGCACCATGTCGATCTGCGCGCGCTTGGCCATCAGCCCGAACTGGATGCACACGAACAGCGCCAGCACCGCGTAGCGCGCCACGCGCCGGTTCCACAGCCGCCGCGACAGGTCCCAGGTGAGCCACAGGGTCAGCAGCGCGGCCAGCAGCGACGGCAGCAGGAAGGCGATGTCCCAGTGGCCCAGCACTTTGTAGGTGGCGGCCTGGATCCACATGAAGGTCGGCGGCTTTTCGGCATACAGCTCGCTGCCGCGGTGCGGCAGCAGCCATTGCCCGGTCTCCACCATCTGCCGCGCGGCCAGCACGAACCGCGGCTCGTCGGGCGGGGAGGGCTCGCGCATGCCGAGTCCGGCCAGCAGGCTGGCCACCACCAGCGCCAGCAACAGGTACCACGAGGCGGGGGATCGAAGGCGGGTCGGGCGCACGCTGGGCTCGTCTTGGGAGTGGACGGAAAGGATCGCGCCGCCGGCGTGGGAAGCGCGTCGTAGCGCGCATTGTGACCTGTTTCGACGTCGCTCCGACCAGTGCTGGGGCTACGATGGCCGGGTACCGCCGGTCCGTCCGCCGCCGCCGATGGCGCCGGCGCGCATCCGCCGGCGAGGCGCCATTCCAAGGGTTCTGCACATGCGGCTGCTGGTCATCGAAGACAATCGCAACCTGATCGCCAATCTTTTCGACTATTTCGAGGCACGCGGGCATGTGCTCGATGTCGCCCCCGATGGCGTGACCGGGCTGCACCTGGCCGCCACCCATGCCTATGACGCGATCCTGCTGGACTGGATGCTGCCGCGCATGGAAGGGCCGGAAGTGCTGCGGCGGCTGCGCGAGGAACACCGCTCCGAGGTGCCGGTGATCATGCTCACCGCGCGGGACGAGCTGCCGGACAAGATCGCCGGTTTCCGCGCCGGTGCCGACGACTACCTGACCAAGCCCTTTGCCCTGCCGGAACTGGAGGTGCGGCTGGACGCGGTGCTGGCGCGCACGCGCGGGCGCAACCCGCGCAAGGTGCTGGAGGTGCATGACCTGCGCCTGGACCTGGCCACCCTGGAGGTGCAGCGCGGCGGCCGCCCGCTGCACCTGTACCCGGCCTGCCGCAAGCTGCTTGAAGTACTGATGCGGGCCAGCCCGGCGGCGGTGCCGCGCGACCAGCTGGAGTACGCGCTGTGGGGCGAAGAGCCGCCCGACGGCGACATGCTCCGCTCGCACATCTACGAACTGCGGCGCAGCGTCGACGGGCCGTTCGCCGAGAAGCTGCTGCATACCCTGCCGCGCGTGGGCTACCGGCTGTGCGCGCCGGACGCACCGGCCATCGCGGACCCGGCGGCAGGCGACGGGCGATGAAGCGGCGGACGCTGCGGCGCAAGCTGCTGGTCTGGCTGGCCAGCTATCTGGCGCTGCTGACCCTGGTGGTGTTCAGCGCCGCCAACTACGTGCACGAGCGCGCCGAGCACTCGGTGTGGCGGGCGCTGCTCAACTCCGAACTGGACAGCGTGATCGCGAGCAAGCGTACCGACCCGGATTACCGCTGGCAGGATTCGGACACCCTGCATTTCTTCAGCGAGCATGATGCCCACGGCATTCCCGACGTGTTGGCGCACCTGGCGCCGGGGCTGCACGACGGGGTCCGGCTGGAAGGCCACCGCAGCGCGGTGATGGTGCGCCAGACCAGCGACTTCGGGCGCACGATGCTGGTACTGGACATCACCGATTTCGCCGAACTGGAACACTTCATCACCCGCTGGGCGGTGCTGGCCGGGATCGCCATGGTGGTCGTCACCCTGTTGATGGCGTGGGTCGGCATGAACCGCCTGGTACGCCCGCTGGCCGGGCTGGCCGCCGATATCGCCGCGCTGCAGCCCGAGCGTAGTGGCCAGCGCGTGCAGGTCGCTGCCCGCGGCAGCAGCGAAATGGAGGTGATCGCCGATTCGGTGAACGACTACCTGGAGCGCAACGAGCGCTTCGTCGAACGCGAACGCGCCTTCATCAGTACCGCCAGCCACGAACTGCGCACGCCGATCGCGGTGATCACCGGCGCCGCCGAACTGGCGCTGGAGCAGCCCGGGCTGCCGCCGCGTGCGCAGCAGCAGCTGCAGCGGGTGCGCAGCACCGCGTCGAGCATGGAGCAGCTGATCCAGCTGATGCTGCTGCTGGCGCGCGACCCGGCGCGGCTGGCGGCGCTGAGCGAGCCGCTGGCGCTGGAGCAGCTGTTGCCGGAGATCGTGGCCGACCATGCCTACCTGGCCAGCGGCAAGGAGCTGTCGGTCGAAGTGATGCAGGCCGCGCCGTGCACGATCGTCGCGCCGGTGGGCGTGGTGCAGGCGGCAGTCGGCAACCTGCTGCGCAACGCGCTGGAGAACAGCGACCGCGGCGTGATCCGCCTGTGGCTGACGCCGCATGCGGTGGTGACCATCGACGACCCGGGCCACGGCATGAGCCCGGAGGAAGTGGCCGCGGCCTACGCCAAGACCGCGCGCGGCGAACGCAACATGCGCACCGGCATCGGCCTGGACCTGATCGGCCGCCTGTGCGAGCACCTGGGCTGGAAACTGGACATCCACTCGGGCCGCGAACGCGGTACCCGGGTCATCCTCGACATGGGCGCGTCGCGGCCGTAGCCGGGTGTCGCGCGGGAGCCACGGCACGCGTGCGCCGCGGGTGTGTTTTCGCCGCGGCCCGGGGCGGCCGCTTCAGGCCGGCAGCAGGCCGCGTTCGAGCAGCCATTGCCGGGCGTCGTCGGCATCGCGCTCGAACCAGGCACGGGTGGAGCCCAGGCGGTAGGTATAGCCCCAGGCGTCCATGTCGGCCATCAGCCGCGCGCTGCCGACCCCGGGCAGCTGCCCGGCGAGCACGATCTGCAGGTAGCAGGTGGCGTCTTCCTCGGGCACCGAATCGGTGGCGTCGGTATGCACCAGCGCGCGCCGCTCCGGTGGCAGCACGATCAGGTGGCAGGCTTCGTGCAGCATCGAGTGCACCGGGGTGTCGGCGCGCACGTAGACGTCGCTGGCGATGATCCCGGCTTCGGGTTCGCCCCAGTAGCTGCCGGGGATCTTCGCGCCGTCCTCGACCCGGTTCAGGCGCAGGCCGTGGCGCGCGAGCAGGGTGGCCGCGGCGTCCCAGGCGATATCGCCCACGCACAGGATAGCGGCGGCTGCGTTGGCCGGCGGAGTCGACATCGTCACAGGCGGGGCCGGGACCGTTGGCCGGTCCCGGCTCGCGGCATCAGCCCTGCGGGCCTTCGGGCAGGGCCACGGAAATGTCGAGCACGTCGTGGTCGCCGTCCTTGATCAGGTCGACCTTGACGGCGTCCACGTCCACGTTGACGTACTTCTTGATGACGTCCAGCAGTTCCCGCCGCAGCAGCGGCAGGTAGTCCGGGGCGCCCCGGCTGCTGCGCTCCTGGGCAATGATGATCTGCAGGCGGTTCTTGGCCGTCTCCGCAGTGTTCTTCTTGGCCCGCAGGAAGTCGAACAGCGCCATGGTCAGCCTCCGAACAGCTTGCTGAAGAAGCCCTTCTTCTCCAGGGTGGTGAAGCGCATCGGGCGGTCTTCGCCCAGCAGGCGCGCGACGGCGTCCTCGTAGGCCTGGCCGGCCTCGGACTCGGTCTCCAGGATCACCGGCTCGCCCTTGTTGGAGGCGTTGAGCACGTCGGTGGACTCGGGGATCACGCCGATGGCCTTCAGCCCCAGCACCTCCTCCACGTCGGCGATGCTGAGCATCTCGCCGGCGCCCACGCGGGCCGGGCTGTAGCGGGTCAGCAGCAGGTGCGCCGGCAGGCCCTCGCCGGATTCGGCGCGGCGGGTCTTGGAGTCGAGCAGGCCGATGATGCGGTCGGAGTCGCGCACCGAGGACACTTCCGGGTTCACCACGACCACCGCCTTGTCGGCGAAGTACATGGCCAGGAACGCGCCCTTCTCGATGCCGGCCGGCGAGTCGCAGATGATGTATTCGAAGCCGTCGGCGGCCAGGTCCTTGAGCACCTTCTCGACGCCTTCCTTGGTCAGCGCGTCCTTGTCGCGGGTCTGCGAGGCGGCCAGCACGTAGAGGTTGTCGAAGCGCTTGTCCTTGATCAGGGCCTGCTTGAGCGTGGCCTCGCCATGGACGACGTTGACGAAGTCGTAGACCACGCGCCGCTCGCAACCCATGATCAGGTCCAGGTTGCGCAGGCCGACGTCGAAGTCGACCACGGCGGTCTTGTGCCCGCGCCGGGCCAGGCCGATGGCGATGCTGGCGCTGGAGGTGGTCTTGCCGACGCCGCCCTTGCCGGAAGTGACTACGATGATTTCAGCCAATGGAAGATCTCCTTGGAGACGCGTGCAGGGGAGGCGCTGGCGGCGGCATGGCGGCCGCCGGCCGGCGCGGATCAGTCGAGGGCGGCCAGCTTCAGCTGTCCGTCTTCAAGCCAGACCTGCACGGCCTTGCCGCGCAGGTTCTCGGGGATATCGTCCAGCACCTTGTAGTGGCCGGCAATGGCCACCAGCTCGGCCTGGAAGTCGCGGCAGAAGATGCGCGCGTCGGTGTTGCCCTTGGCGCCGGCCAGGGCGCGGCCGCGCAGGCTGCCGTAGACATGGATCGAGCCGTCGGCGAGGACCTCGGCGCCGGCGCCGACCGTGGTCAGCACGGTCAGGTCGCAGTCCTCGGCGTACAGCTGCTGGCCCGAGCGCACCGCGCTCTTCTGCATGCGGCCCGGCAGGCGCGGGCGTGCCGGGGCGGCGGCGCGCGGCGGCGGGGCCGGTTCGCGTGGCGGAGGGGGCGGCGGGGGCGGGGCCGCGGCGGCGGGCGCCGAGGGCTCGTACTGGGCACGGAACTTGGCCAGCACCG